>Ga0256846_1000009_pt1 | contig 151880 bp, 134 predicted proteins | sample TevniametaG_FD_189098 | JGI IMG/M metagenome (GOLD analysis project Ga0256846, IMG submission 189098) | Tube worm associated microbial communities from hydrothermal vent at the East Pacific Rise, Pacific Ocean - Tevnia | ecosystem: Host-associated > Annelida > Integument > Unclassified ...
CCTTGGCGTGAAACACCGCGAGCCGCTCCTGTTTTGGGGTGAAGGCGTAGGGGTTGTCCTGCAGTGCGGCCTGCAGCTGCTCCCCCTTCTCCGCTGCCTGCAGATTGCGGTCGGTGACCTCCAGCAGCTTGCACTGCTCGTCGAGGGGCAGGTGCAGAAACCAGATCGAGACCTCGCCCTGTGGATTGTCCGGTTCTGCAAGCAGGACAGCAAACCAGGCCTGCTGCTGCAAAGGTAGGGGATAGGGGCTGCGGGTACATTCAAAGTCGAGAAAGGCCGCTCTGTCGATCGGGTTCACACGACGTCCCATATCGAAATAACTGGGCTGGAAGCCGCTCGTTTCCAGCAGTTCGGCGAGAGTGGAGCCTGGTTTCATGCCTGCACCCAGTCGATCAGGTGATACTCCAGGTCATCCGCTTCCGCTTCAGGCACCACCCGGCCGCAGATGGTATGGCCCGCAGCGGCAACGCTGTGAGGGTCGTGGGAGCGCAATGGGTGCCAGCTGGGGAGTTCTGCACCTTCTGCCAGCAGCCGATAGGCGCAGGTAGAGGGCAGCCAGTAGGGGTCATCCAGGTCTTTGGGTGTGAGTGTGATGCAGCTTGGCACCAGGGTGGAGCGCTCCTGGTAGCGGCTGCAGCGGCAGCTGTCGAGGTCGAGCAGGTCACAGACCACGTTGGTGAAATAGATCTCCCGGGTCTCAGCATCCTCCAGCTTCTGCAGGCAGCATTTGGCGCAGCCGTCGCAGAGCAACTCCCATTCGCTGGCGGAGAGCTGTTCAAGTGGTTTCGATCTCCAGAATGGTATTGTCACTATCGATCCGGCGGCTGTTGATGGGGTGGCGCATTGTCCGGGTTCCATCGAGTCTGTGCAACGCTTGACAGGGAGGCGGGGGATTGTATGACCTGTGTCACATTATGCGGCCGCCTCTAACTCGAGGTTTTTTCAGTTTTTTTCACTTGTCAAATTCTTTATGCACACCCTAGTCGTTTGCTTCGCAATGCCTGGGTGCTGCCTGACAGATTTTTACTTGGTCTGTCAATATATTTGTAACTAGTTGAAATTAAAGGATATATCTAGATTGTATAAAAACTGATCAATCTAACAGGAGGGCTTGAGCGACAAGGGCTGCAGGCAAATACAATCACCTTACCCACAAAGTTATCCACAAGAACTGTGGAAAGATGAGGCGGCGGTTATCTATCTGTCTGAACTGCCTGGATTTCGGGGCTGGAGAGGGCGGTTTCGTTGTAGAGGCGACTCTGCTCTTGGATCTGTTGATCCAGTATCTGATTACGGCGCCACCCCTCCTGGAGATCTTGTGAGAGTGTTTGTAGGCGCTGCCTGGCTGCCAGGTTCTGCTCGCGTAGACGCTGACCTGCTGCGAGTAGTTCGCTGACTTGGCGGTTCAAGCTGTTGATGTCGGGCCGGTTGTCGTCCGCCAGTGCGCTGGGGACGGTTGGGAGGAGCAGTATCGTCAGCAGGGATAGGGGTAAGATAGACATATCTCGCTGGGGCCTGTGGCGCTGGCGGGTGAATTTTGTTCTGATTTGGTGTCGGTTATTTTTACACTTTTTATGACGAAAGATTATGGCGGATAGGCCCGACTATCAAGCGGTAATTGATGCCGCTTGTTGTCGTTTTGGCGTGCGCATGCGGGGGCATGAGCTCTTGTCCATCGATTTCCTGCCGCGAACCTGGCTCCTGATGGATGCGACAGAGAGGAACGTCTCTGCGATTGTCCAACAGATCGAGGCCTATCTGGTTGATCCGCAACAGTCGATTAGCTGCCGTCGTTTTTCGCAGGGCACACCCTTTCAGCAGCGGGTGTGGCAGCGCCTGCGCCAGATCCCGCCGGGTTCCACCCTTACCTATGGTGCATTGGCGGCTGAGTTGGGAACCAGCCCCAGGGCAGTGGGCAATGCTTGTCGTGCCAACCCCTGTCCATTGGTGGTGCCCTGCCATCGGGTGGTAGCCGCCACTGGGCTGGGGGGGTTTGCCGGCAGGCGGAGTGGGACAAAACTGGCGATAAAGGCCTGGCTGCTACGGCATGAGGGGGCATTGTGAGTGAAGCGGTGGTGGAGCAGGCGCTGATCGAGGCGTTTGCCGATGCGCTTTGGATGGAGCGGGGACTCAGCCAGAATACCCTGGTCGCCTACCAGAGCGATCTGTCGAAGCTCTCGCTGTGGCTGCAGCGCCAACGCGGCAAAAGATTGCTCGAGGCGGGACAGAAGGATCTGTTGGGCTATTTGGCGGTGCTGGCGCAGCAGGGTCGCCAGGCCCGCTCCAGTGCCCGGCTGCTCTCTTGTATGCGCCAGTTTTACCAATATGCGGTGCGGGAGAGTCTGCTCAGCGCCGACCCCAGTGCGCAGATCGAATCGCCGAAACTGCCTCGCCCGTTACCGGGCACCCTCACTGAGCGCGAGGTTGAGCAGCTATTGGCGGCCCCCGACGTGGGCGATCCTCAGGGGGTTCGTGATAGGACCATGCTGGAGCTGCTGTATGCTACCGGCCTGCGGGTCTCGGAGCTGATCGATCTGCGCCCAGAGCAGATCAGTCTGAGCCAGGGCGTGGTACGGGTCATCGGTAAGGGCGACAAGGAGCGGCTGGTGCCGATGGGGGATGAAGCTCAGTCGTGGATCGAGCGTTTTCTGCGCGGACCGCGCCAGGCGATCCTGGGTCAGCGGGTCTGTATCCACCTGTTTCCTACTCGACGCGGCAGCGGCATGACCCGACAGGCATTCTGGTATCTGATCAAGCGCCATGCCCGGCAGGCGGACATCGACAAACCAATCTCACCCCATACCCTGCGCCACGCCTTTGCCACCCATCTGCTGAATCACGGTGCAGATCTGCGCGTGGTGCAGCTGCTGCTTGGCCACAGCGATCTCTCCACCACCCAGATCTATACTCATGTGGCGCGGCAGCGGTTGAAAGCTCTCCATGCCAAACACCATCCGCGAGCCTGAAGCGGATGCTGCATGGGTCCTGTCAATGCCTGATGTGCAGCGGGAACTGTGCTACATTCCCGCGATTATTACATTCAGCTTTGCGGGGAGGTGAATATGTCTTCATTCGATATTGTCTCTGAGGTGGATCTGCAGGAGGTCCGTAACGCCGTGGATCAGGCCAATCGGGAGGTCAGCACCCGATTCGACTTCAAAAAGGTGGATGCCAGTTTCGAACAGAATGACTCCGAGATCACACTACGCGCCGAGCAGGAGTTTCAGCTGCAGCAGATGCGGGATATCCTGCGGCAAAAACTGGTCAAACGGAACGTTGATGTGGGCTGCATGGAGATCCGGGAGCCGGAGACTAGCCTCAACGCCGCTCGCCAGCTGGTGATCATCCGCCAGGGCATAGATACCGATACCGCGCGCAAGATAGTCAAGGCGATCAAGGCCACCAAGATCAAGGTGCAGGCGCAGATCCAGGGTGAGCAGGTGCGGGTGAACGGCAAGAAGCGGGACGACCTGCAGCAGATTATCGCCACGCTCAGAGAGGCGGACTACGGGCTGCCTCTACAGTTTCAAAACTTCAGGGATTAACTCATGCAATATTATCGTTTGCGAAATCGCCTCAGGCGGGTTGCGGCACCACTACTGGGTGGGATGCTGCTATTTTCCGGGCTGGTGGTTGCCGCTGACAGGGCGGAGATCGAGCTGGTCAGGCAGGGGGTCGGCAAACTGCTGGGAGGGGAGACGCCCGACAGTATCCAGCCTTCGGTGATACAGGGGGTCTACGAGGTGATGATCGGGCCGCGTCTGGTCTACGTCAGCGCCGATGGAAAATATCTGCTCAATGGCAAGCTGTTCGATATCGAGACCCGCGAGGATCTGACTACCCCCAAGGTTGCCAAAGCGAAGGCGCGGGCGATTGAGGCGGTGGGTGAAGAGAATATGGTGATCTTTGCGCCAGAGAAGTTTGAGCACACGGTGACGGTGTTCACCGACATCGATTGCGGCTACTGCCGCAAGCTGCACAGTGAGATAGGCCAGTACAATGATCTTGGCATCCGCGTGCGCTACATGATGTTCCCACGTGCCGGGGTGGGCAGTAGCTCCTTCGACAAGGCGGTCGCTGTCTGGTGTGCCGACGACCGTCAGAAGGCGATGACGCTCTCGAAAGCGGGCAAACAGGTTGAGCAAAAAAAGTGTGAAAACCCGATCATCCAGCACATGGAACTGGGGCAACTGCTGGGCGTGACCGGTACCCCCGCGATCTTCTTTGACGATGGCGAACTGCTACCGGGCTATGTGCCTGCAAAGCGCATGCTCTCCTATTTGAAGGCGAAACAATCCCAGTAGCAGCACGCAACGAATCGATGTCAGCTGAGAGGGGGCTTTGGCGCCCTCTTTGTATATTTGCAGCTGTGCAATAGAGATTAATATCATCGGATAGTTGCCGCTTAATGGGTGGCGCGGATCGAAACAGCCAAGTTTGGGACAGGGGGGACACGTGGAGTTAGCGGTTGTGATGCGTACTGATACGGGAGTGGTACGCCAACGCAATGAGGATGCGGTGGGAGCAGATCCTGATGCTGGCATCGTTATCCTCGCGGATGGTATGGGCGGCGCCAATGCCGGCGATGTGGCGAGCAACCTGGCGGTCAACCTGCTGCTCAACCGGCTGCTGGATACTCCCGGTGTCGCCAGTGGTCCGGTGGATTGTGATCAGTTGCGCCTGACGGTCCAGGAGGTCAACTCCGCGATCTATTCAGCGGCCCAGGAGATGCCCGAGTGCAAGGGTATGGGCACCACCCTGGTGTTGGGCATGTTTCGTGGAAACGATCTGATCTACGGCCATGTGGGTGACTCCCGTCTCTACCGCTTACGCGGAGGGGAGCTGGAGATGCTGACCCGTGACCACTCACTGGTCGAGGAGCTGGTTGCTCAGGAGGTCTTCTCCTCCACCGAAGAGGCGCGCAGGTCAGGGGTGCCGGGCAGCGTGCTCTCACGTGCCTATGGCATCTTCCCCTATGTCGAGGTGGATCTGGAGAAGACACGCCTGGAGACGGGCGATCTCTACCTGCTCTGCACCGACGGACTGAACGGTATGCTAAGCTCGAACGAGATTCACGAATATTTGATGGCAGGCGATGAAGATCTGGAACAGACGGCCGATCAGCTGATAGAGGCCGCCTGTGAGAAGGGTGGCATGGATAATGTCTCTGTCATCCTTGTCAGAGTTTGGGACGACAAGGAGGCCGAGCTTCTGCAGCAATAGTGGGGAACCGGTGATGGAAAAACTCGTGATGATCGATAAAGGAAGGGTCTTGAGAGAGGTCGATCTCAGTGGTAAGCGGGTGATGATTGGAAGGGATCCGATGAGTGATGTCTGCCTCAATGACACCTCGGTCAGCCGCCACCACGCCGCGGTGGTGCGCATCTTCAACGAATATTTTCTGGAAGACCTGCGTAGTACCAACGGCACCAAACTCAACGGCCACGAGATCCGCAAACACTTCCTCAAGCATGGCGACCGAATCAACTTGGGCGTCTTTGAGTTTGAATTTCAGGTGGGCGAGGACAGAGCACAAGAGCCTGAGCTGGATCGAACTGTGGTGCTTCATCCGGCGGATCAACGCCGCCCAGCCACTGTGGAAAAAACAGCGCATCAAGCGCTAGCGGCGCATGTACTCTATCTGGATGGTCCTGAACGAGGCAAGCAGCAGGCATTGCAGGATCAGTTCTTTACCATCGGCAAGCCGGGCAGCGATCTGGCGCTGATCAACCGCCGCCACCGCAACTATGTGCTGCTCAAGCTGGCTGGCGATACCCTTCCCAGAGTGAATGGCACGCTGGTGCGAGCGGGTGGCCATGAACTCCAGGATGGTGACCTGGTCGAGTTTGCCGAACACCGGCTGCGCTTCTTCGCCTCTCCGGTGAACTCGGGCGCCGCCTGACCTCAAGCGGCTGCTGCGGCTATTAACGCGGCCATCAAATATCTCCGTATTCCGGCGATGCCCCTGACCGGCAAAGACGTTGTAGATCCATCCTTGGAAGCTTGACGGCAGCATCCCCGCTGCCGACACCCCGCCGGTCAGGGGCATCGCCAATCGTGGGAAGCCCGACGTTAAATGTGGCCTGTGCTACTCATCTTCGAGTCGGAAGCCGATCTTCAGGGTGACCTGCCAGTGGGCCACTTCACCATCCTGAATATGACCGCGGCTCTCCACCACCTCAAACCAGTTCATGTTATGGATCGACTTTGCCGCACGCTTGATTGCATTGCGTACCGCATCGTCACTGCTCTCGCTGGATGAACCAACAATCTCGATCATCTTGTAGATATGCTCACTCACCTTTTTCTCCTCTGATTGGATCAATACACGACACCTGCCGAAGCCTCACGTCTGACAGAGTGTCTTCAGTCGGTAGATTTGCTCCAGCGCCTGCCTGGGGGTGAGGTTGTCTGGATTGATCTCCAGCAGCGCCTGTTCGACGACTGAATTCTGTGGTGTCTCCTGAAACAATAGCGGCAGCTGGTTCTGCTGCTGATCGGCGTGCTGCTGGGCCGCCTGTTCCAGCTCCTCCAGGCGCTGTCGCGCGCGCTGGATCACCGCTTTCGGCACCCCCGCCAGTGCTGCCACCTGCAGTCCATAGCTCTGATTCGCCGGCCCCTCCCTGACCGCATGCAGGAAGACGATGGAGTCGCCATGCTCCACCGCGTCGAGATGCACATTGACAATGCCGGGATACTCTTCGGGTAGGGTGGTCAGCTCGAAATAGTGGGTGGCGAACAGGGTGAAGGCGTGGATCTTGGTCGCCAGTTCTACCGCGCAGGACCAGGCCAGTGAGAGTCCGTCGAAGGTGGAGGTGCCACGGCCGATCTCGTCCATCAGCACCAGGCTCTGGTCGGTGGCATTGTGCAGAATGTTGGCGGTCTCCTCCATCTCCACCATGAAGGTGGAGCGTCCCCCCGCCAGATCGTCGGAGGCGCCGATGCGCGAGAAGATGCGGTCGATCGGCCCGATGCGCAGCGCGCTGGCTGGCACAAAACTGCCGCAGTAGGCGAGCAGGGCGATGATCGCGATCTGCCGCATGAAGGTCGACTTGCCGCCCATGTTGGGTCCGGTGATGATGAGGATGCGGCGCTGCTCGTCCAGCTCGATGCTGTTGGCGATAAACGGCTCGTGGCTGACCTGTTCCACCACCGGGTGACGGCCATCGCTGATCTGCATGCCGGATTCGTCGCTGAGTTCAGGGCGGCAGAGGTTGAGGCTCTCGGCGCGCTCCGCCAGATTGCAGAGAATATCCAGGCTGGCGAGCCCTTCGGCGCACTGCTGCAATGCAGCTAGCGACTCTGCCAGCTGTTCCAGTAGCTGCTCGTAGAGTGCCTTTTCCCGGGCCAAGGAGCGCTCGCGGGCGCTCAGCACCTGATCCTCGAACTTCTTCAGCTCGGGGGTGATGAAGCGCTCCGCCCCCTTCAGGGTCTGGCGGCGGATGTAGTCTTCCGGCGCATTCTCGGATTGGCTGCGGCTGATCTCGATGTAGTAGCCGTGGACCCGGTTATAGCTCACTTTGAGGCTAGTGATACCGGTACGCTCGCGCTCCCGCGCCTCCAGGTCGAGCAGGAACTGATCCGCGTTCTGTGACAGGTTGCGCAGCTCGTCGAGCTGTTCGTCGAAGCCTGCCGCGAGCACCCCGCCGTTGCGGATCAGCATTGGTGGCTGCTCGATGATCGTCCGTGCCAACAACGCATGCTCCTCTGGATGGGTGTCGATCTGCCTGGCCAGCTCAGTCAACAAGGGGCTTTGCAGCGGAGCGAGCTGTGACTGCAGCGCCGGTAGCACATCCAGGGTGTCGCGTAGTGTGGCCAGATCCCGCGGCCGGGCGCTCTTCAGGGCGACCCGGGTGAGGATGCGTTCGATGTCGCCGATCTCTTTCAGGCTCTCCCGCAGCTCGGGGAAGGCGCGCTGCTCAAGCAGCTCTTCGATGGCGGTGTGGCGCTGTGCCACCGCCTGCCGATTGCGCAGCGGACGGTTGATCCAGCGCCTTAGCATACGACTGCCCATGGCGGTGGCAGTGCGGTCCATGATCCCCGCTAGGGTGTGTTGCGGCTGGTTGGAGAGCGAGTGATCCAGCTCCAGATTGCGCCGGGTGGCGGCGTCGATGATGATCGCATCCTCGCGTCGCTCGGTGCGCAATGAGCGGATGTGGGGCAGGGCGCTACGCTGGGTCTCCGCCACGTATTGCAGCAGGCAGCCGGCGGCGGCCAGCGCCAGCGGCTGGTCGTTGCAGCCGAAGCCGCCCAGGTCGCGGGTGCCGAACTGGCGGGTCAGCAGCTGCTCGGCGGATGCCAGGTCGAAGTGCCAGGCGGGTCGGTGGGTGATGCCGCGTTTCAGACCGAGCCGCTCGGCGATCGGGTTATCCTCTTCCAGCAGTAGCTCCACCGGGCGCAGCCGCTCCAGCTCCCCCTGCAGCGCCTCCAGGCCGCTGAACTGCTGTACGATGAAGCGGCCGCTGGCCAGATCGAGGGTCGCCAGGCCAAACTTGTCATCGACCTGGTTGAGAGCGGCCAGCAGATTCTCCTGACGCTCCTCTAGCAGCGACTCATCGGTGAGGGTGCCGGGGGTGATGATGCGCACTACCTTGCGCTCAACCGGCCCCTTGCTGGCCGCCGGGTCGCCGATCTGCTCGCAGATTGCTACCGATTCTCCAAGCCGCACTAGCTTCGCCAGATAGTTCTCCGCCGCGTGGTAGGGCACCCCGGCCATCGGGATCGGTTTGCCGGCGGACTGGCCGCGTTTGGTGAGGGTGATGTCGAGCAGTTGCGCGGCGCGCTCCGCATCGTCGAAGAAGAGTTCGTAGAAGTCCCCCATGCGGTAGAACAGCAACATGTCGGGGAATTCACCCTTGATGCGTAAGTATTGCTGCATCATGGGTGTGTGTTTTGCCTTTTTTGGCCTGGTTTGTGGTGCGGAGCTGCTCTGTATTTTATCCATCGATTCCGGTGTTTGTGGGCAGTCTGGAATGTGTATGGTGGATCATACCCTCTCTCGCCTTGGCGAGAGGATGTTTGAGAGAAATCTATGCGGGAGGTGGGTGACAAAGGGGCCTGTTTGCCCCTTTCAGATTGTGCGTAACTTGTTTTGCTCGGGACTATTTCGGCGCCAGCATCTGGTCGACGATGTGCTCGCACTCGATCCAGTCATCCATCTCGTGGCCCGCTTCGAAGTTGCGATTCTCGGCCCGGTAGTAGGCCATGGTGGCGATCATCTCGTAGCGCTCGCGGGGGCTGACCTCGGGATGAGGTGTGGCGGCTTGTTGGGACGCTACTCTGGCCACCCTCTTTTTCCTGACCGGGCCCTTTGGGCTGGCGGCCTTGTTCGTCGCTTTCTTCTTGCTGACCTTCTTTTTCACCACCTTCTTCTTGGCCTTTTTCATCTTCTCGTCGTCTTTGCCGGATCTCTTGTTCACGTCCTTTGCCCTTTATTTACCGCTGAAATACCTTCGGCATTCTAGACAATATTGATGAAAAAACCATGATTGATCTGGGAGCCGGGGCGTGCCAGATTATTCCTGGTGTTGCGCCAACCGATGCTGCGCCCCCTTGCACAATTTCTGGGAATTGGAAAGCAAAGTATCGTACGGCCAAGGCAGTGAAGACTGCTTTCGCGGATGGGCAGCAGCCCCATACCCCACACCATTCAGGAACCTTGTCCACAAATTTTGACATTGGACATGGGGCTGGATGCCGGGCAGAAGTTAGTGTTCGATCACATGGTGCATCGGTTGCGGGATAGACAGCGCAGAGGATCTGCCTAGCGCAAAGTCCGCCCCAATTCATCTACAAAATGCGTGAAGTTGATAGTCCTCACAGCGCCAGATCCCCCCCCAGAAATAAGCGTGATAGCAATCACAAAGCCACCTAAAAAGACGTTATGCCGCGTTGATCGGTGCCACAAAATCCAGAGAATGTACCATTCATTCTTGTTGTTATTTAGGGAATAGAGAACAGGGATCTGGTTTTTTCTGGAGGTTGGTACTGATTGCTTGCCCGATGGTTGCGGACAAGCGCCTCCCCTGCATCCCCTTGCATTAAAAATAACTGATAGCGAAACAGAATCGGGGGGTTTATCCATGTTGACCGAGAAGATCAAGCGACCATACTACCCATTGGCGCTCATTGCAGCGGCCCTGCTGTCAGGCTGTGTTGAGGAAGTGGTAGACAATCATACAATGACCACGGCCGCTGCCGGTGACGATACCGATCCCCCCATCATCACCCTGCTGGGCGCCAATGCCCTCACTGTTGAGGCGGGAACCGTCTACACTGATTCTGGCGCCAGCGCCAACGATGCGAAAGATGGCGATATCAGCGCCAACATCATGCAAAGCGGCGTGGTTGACACTTCCGCTCCCGGCAGTTACATCCTCACGTATAATGTTTCGGATGCCGCCGGTAATGCTGCTACCGCAGTGACTCGGAGCGTGCTGGTAGCCGATACGACCCCCCCGGCCATCAGCCTCATTGGCAGTAGCCCGCAGACCGTCATCCTCGGCGCAAGCTATAGCGATCAGGGTGCGACTGCCAACGATTCTTTCGATGGCGATATCTCGGCCAGCATCGTTGCCACAGGCAGCGTCAATACCGGTGTCGTCGGCAGCTACACTCTGACCTACAACGTTGTGGATAGCGCCGGCAACGCCGCTACCGCGATCACCCGCACGGTCAACGTGGTCGCCGTGACGCTCCCCGCAGACGTCACCCCCCCGGTCATCACCCTGACCGGCGCCAATCCCCAGACGGTCGCCCTCGGCTCCAGCTACAGTGAGCCCGGCGCGACTGCCAACGACGACAGGGATGGTGACATCAGCGCCAACATCATGATTGGTGGCAACGTCAATACCGCCTCGATCGGCAGCTATACCCGCACCTACAATGTCTCGGATGCGGCGGGGAATGCGGCGGCCCAGGTCACCCGCACCGTGACCGTGACCGAGGCAATACCCCCGGTGATCACCCTCTCCGGCGCCAATCCCCTGACCTTGGAGGCGGGACCGGCGGCCTATAGCGATCCGGGCGCCAGCGCCAACGACAATGTGGATGGTGATGTCAGCGCCAATATTGTGATGAGTGGTACGGTCGACCGCACCACCACCGGTAGCTACACCCTGACCTATAGCGTCTCCGACACGGCTGGTAACTCGGCTAGCGTGACGCGCACCGTGGATGTCTCTGCCGCTGCCGCCCCGGTGATCACCCTCTCCGGTGCCAATCCGATCGACTTGAAGGCGGGCGACAGCTTCAGCGACCCGGGGGCCTCCGCCAATGACAATTTCGACGGCGATGTCTCAGCCAGCATCACGGTCAGCGGCACGGTGGACAGCAATACTCCAGGCGACTACACCCTGACCTATACGGTCAGCGATGCCGCCGGCAACAGCGCCACACAGACCCGCAGGGTCAACGTGATCGAGTCAACGCCCCCGGTGATCACCCTCTCCGGAGACAACCCTCTGACCCTGGAGGCGGGGCCGGCGGCCTATAGCGATCCGGGCGCCAGCGCCAATGACAATGTGGATGGCGATGTCAGCGCCAATATTGTGATGAGTGGCACGGTCGACCGCACCACCGCCGGTAGCTACACCCTGACCTATAGCGTCTCCGACACAGCCGGTAACCCGGCCAGCGCGACGCGCACCGTGGAGGTCTCCTCCGCTGCCGCCCCGGTGATCACCCTGAGCGGAGCCAATCCCTTTAGCCTGGCCGTTGGCGCCGCCTTTTCCGACCCGGGTGCCAGCGCCAACGACAATTTCGACGGCGATGTCTCAGCCAGCATCACGGTCAGCGGCACGGTGGACAGCAATACTCCAGGCGACTACACCCTGACCTATACGGTCAGCGATGCCGCCGGCAACAGCGCCACACAGACCCGCAGGGTCAACGTGATCGAGTCAACGCCCCCGGTGATCACCCTCTCCGGAGACAACCCTCTGACCCTGGAGGCGGGGCCGGCGGCCTATAGCGATCCGGGCGCCAGCGCCAATGACAATGTGGATGGCGATGTCAGCGCCAATATTGTGATGAGTGGCACGGTCGACCGCACCACCGCCGGTAGCTACACCCTGACCTATAGCGTCTCCGACACAGCCGGTAACCCGGCCAGCGCGACGCGCACCGTGGAGGTCTCCTCCGCTGCCGCCCCGGTGATCACCCTGAGCGGAGCCAATCCCTTTAGCCTGGCCGTTGGCGCCGCCTTTTCCGACCCGGGTGCCAGCGCCAACGACAATTTCGACGGCGATGTCTCGGCCAGCATCACGGTCAGCGGCGCGGTGGACAGCAATACTCCAGGAGACTACACCCTGACCTATACGGTCAGCGATGCCGCCGGCAACAGCGCCACCCAAAGCCGCACCGTTTCGGTCACCGATCAGACCGCGCCACAGATCACCCTTAATGGCGACAATCCGCAGAGCGTTGAGGCAGGCTCTAGCTACAGCGATCCTGGGGCCGTCGCCAGCGACAACGTGGACGGAGATCTCTCCTCCAGCGTGGCGGTGAGCGGCAGTGTCAACGCTAGCGTGCTGGGTAGCTATACCCTTACCTACAACGTCTCGGATGCGGCCGGCAATGCCGCCACCGCGGTGACCCGCGCGGTCAACGTGGTGGATCAGACCGCACCCGTCATCACCCTGCTGGGCAGCGATCCGATGAGTGTGGAGGGGGGGGCTACCTTCAGCGATCCAGGCGCCACCGCTAGTGACAGCTTTGAAGGCGATCTCAGTGCCGGCATCGTCATCAGTGGCAGTGTCGATAGCGCTGTGCTGGGCAGCTATACCCTGACCTACAACGTCTCCGACAGCACCGGCAATGCCGCCACTGCAGTGACCCGCAGGGTCAACGTGGTGGATCAGACCGCACCCGTCATCACCCTGATTGGTGCCAACCCGTTGGAGGTGGCACTGGGCAGTAGCTTCACCGACCCGGGTGCCAGTGCCAGTGACGCGGTGGATGGTGATCTCTCGACCAGCATCACTGTGGCGGGTACGGTGGATACCAACACCCTGGGCAGCTACACCCTCACCTACAGTGTTTCCGATGCGGAGGGCAACGCTGCCACGCCAGTGCAGCGTAGCGTCTTGGTCACCGATCAGATCGCCCCGGTCATCACCCTGATCGGCGCCAATCCGCAGGCGGTGGAGGCGGGTTCGACCTATGGCGATCCCGGTGCCAGCGCCAGCGACAATGTCGACGGTGACCTTAGTGCGAGCATTAGCGTCAGCGGCAGTGTGGACACCGCGGTACCCGCCAGCTACACCCTCAGCTACGATGTCACCGACGCCGCTGGCAATGCGGCCACCACGGTGACCCGCAGTGTAGTCGTCTCCGATCAGACAGCCCCGGTCATCACCCTGAACGGTGCCAACCCGATGAGCGTGGAGGCCGGCTCTACCTTCACTGAGCCAGGGGCAAGCGCCAGCGACACCCTGGACGGCGATCTCAGTGCCAGCGTGGTGGTGAGCGGCAGCGTGAATACCGCAGCCCTAGGCGGTTATACCCTGACCTATGACGTTTCAGACGCGGCTGGCAATGCCGCCATCGCAGTCACCCGCACGGTGAATGTGGTGGACACCACCGCTCCGGTGATCTCCCTCACAGGAGACAACCCGTTGGTTGTCATTGTGGATAACAGCTACACTGAGCCTGGCGCCACGGCCACGGACAATCTGGATGGCGATATCTCCGCTAGCCTGGCTATCGACAGCAGTGCCGTCGACACCGCTACCATCGGCAGCTACAGCGTGACCTACGATGTCACCGATGCTAGCGGCAATGCCGCGACTCAACTGACCCGAACGGTTCAGGTGGTGTCAAGCGCCCCGAACGCACCTACCAATGTGACCATGAGCATCGGCTTCAAGCGGTTCCAGTTCAGCTGGGATGCGTCACTGGGGGCAGACCACTACCGTTTGATGGTGAACCCTGACGGCGTTTCTGGATACAGCGTGGTAGCAGGGGCCGACTCGATCACTCTCACCAGCCATACCATCGACATCCCGGTGCACCTGCACAATTGGCCCGCCGCCCGCTATATGGTGGAGGCTTGTGACGCCGCCGAGAGCGCCTGCGCTGGCTCTGCAGAGCAGACCACTGTGGCGATTGACTCGGTTGCTGCCATCGGCTATTTCAAGCCGGGCACAGCAAGCAACGATGACAACTTCGGCTACTCGGTCGCCATGAGCGCTGATGGTACCACCCTGGCGGTCGGTGCGCCGCAGATCGCCAACGGAGGAGCAGGTGCGGTCCATATCTTCTACTTCGCCGCTGGAAGCTGGAACCTGCAACAGGTGCTTACTGCATCCAATGCCGGCTCGGGCGATCAATTCGGTGCATCCGTCGCCCTGAACTCGGATGGCACCACTCTGGCGGTTGGTGCAAACGCCGAGGATAGTGACGATACCGGTAGCCACTTCTCCTCCAATGGGGCGGCACCCGACTCCGGTGCGGTCTACATCTTCACTCGCTCCGGCGCCACATGGAATGAGCAGACCCGCCTTAAGGCAGCTACCACCGAGGCTGGAGATGACTTCGGCTATGCCGTGGCCCTTAGCGCGGATGGCAACACCCTGGCGGTGGGTGCCGATCTTGAGGATGGTGGCAACGATGGTATCAATACCCCGACCAATAATACCGAGACCGAGGCCGGTGCCGCCTATGTCTTTAATCGCACCGGCACTAGCTGGAGCGAACAGGCCTATATCAAGTCAGATCACTCGGTGTGGTACGACCATGTTGGCATCTCGGTTGCACTGAGTGGCGATGGCAACACTCTGGCGGTCGGTGCTATCGGCGAGGATTCCGATGCCTTGGGTAACTGGCCTGCAGATGCAGGCAAAGGCTCCGGTGCGGTGTTTGTATACACTCGTAACTCGGGGAGTTGGTCCCAGCAGACGATGCTCAAGGCCGCAAATGCTGGCCGATTCCATCGATTTGGTTCTGCACTGGCCTTTAGTAGCGATGGCAACACTCTGGCGGTGGGTGCCAAGGAGGAAGACAGCAACACCACCGGGGTTGACTCAACCCCGAATCCAGGCATTCTGGCCGGTGTTGGTGCCGCCTACGTCTTTGGTCGTAGCGGAACAACTTGGAGCCAGCAGGCCTATATCAAAGCCTCGACGCGGACTAGCAATTATGATTACTTTGGTTTCGCCCTGGCACTGAGCAGTGACGGAAATCTGCTGGCGGTGGGGAGCCATGGTGAGAACAGTAGCACCCGAGGAGTCTACGCCAGCACAAATAGCACGGCATCTAATGCCGGTGCCGTCTTTGTCTATGAACGCAGTGGGGCCAGTTGGGCCAGCAAGACCTTCGTCAAATCCTCCAACACCGACAGTAAGGATAGCTTCGGCTGGGGGATGGCGATCAGCGGTGACGGTGGAACCCTGGCTGTTGGTGCGTACAGAGAGGACAGCAGCGCAACGGGCATCAACCCCACACCAGGGACTGATGCCACTGCCGACGAGAATGTCGGTGCGGTCTATCTCTACTAACCTTCATTGGCCTTACAGTGACAAGATGGCCTCCTCGGAGGCTGTCTCTGCTTCCGGGTTGGCTCAGCCCGTCCCGCTACATTCTCCACAGCCTCCCGTTACCCCGACGGCTTTTGGAATGGGTATTGCCTCAATGTGTGTATGATCGGGTAACCTACAAAGGAGCCTCTGAACACTAAGATTTGCGCCTTGATACGAAAGATTCTGACTCACAATTCGCTTCGCCCAGACTTATTCAGAGACCCCCAAGTGAAAACTCAGCCCAACTGTCGATCGCAAAACTGATAAGGGTGTCGCACAAGCGTCTTGGTCTAAGGTGATACCTTTCTTAGGTTTGGCCAGAATTGGCAATGCTTTTAGTCGAATGCGATTTGTTTACTAATTAACTCTACGAAAAAATAGCAATCGAGGAACGATTCAATGTCCACAATCACAACTGATCAGTTAACCGCCTTTGCGGTGGATATCTTGACCGCAGCAGGCGCAGATAGAGAGCAGGCGATGAGCGTTGCCGAAGTCCTTATTTGGGGCAACTCTGCCGGACGACCCAACCAGGGTGTTTGGCGTCTTCCGATCCTGTGCAAGCGCCTTTCGAAGGACTTATTCAATTCCCCGTGTAATCTAAAGATCGACAAACGTACACCTTCTGTTGCAGTTATCGATGGTGATAATGGCATAGGGCATTATGTGGGGCAGGTGGCTGCAGATACAGCCATTGATCTGGCGTCCAAAAATGGTGTGGGCGTGGTTACCGTATCTGACAGTAATTTTTTGGGATCGTTGGGCTACTATGTCGATAAAATTGCAAAAAATGGAATGCTGGCTGTTTTGTGGAATAATTCCTTTCCAAAAGTGGCTCCCTACGGTGGCGTAAAAGCAGTTCTTGGAACCAACCCGCTCGCATTTGCTGCGCCGCGCCGTAATGGAAGAAATGTCATTGCCGATCTCTCCACCGGTGCCAGTGCGGGCTCGACAATCACCAAGGCTGCGGAACTTGGACAGCCTATCCCGGAAGGTATTGCCATCGCCCGTGATGGTACTCCGATTACCGATCCAGCCAAGGTAAAGGATGGCGCCTTGTTGCCATTTGGTGGCGCTAAAGGTTACGCATTGGGCTTGATGGTGGAGATCATGGCCGGTGTTGTGACCGGCGCCGGCATTTCACATGGCGTACATTCGATGTATGGTGATTTTGAGAACCCGGGTAATAGTGGGCACTTTTTCATGGCCGTTGACATTAATACTCTGATGCCGATGAACACATATTATGAGCGGATGGAGATGTTGGTTGATGTTCTACGCGAGAGTGGAGAAGAAGTCATGTTGCCTGGCGAAGGGCGGTGGGGCGCGCTGGATAAAACCGAAGCGGCAGGTGGTATAACGTTGGACGAAAAGACTATCAAGGCCTTGACTGAGTTGGCAAATAGTCTGAGTGTTATTACGCCCTGGTAGGATGGTTTTTGTGAGGGGGTAAGGCACCCTGCGGTATCACTTGTTTTTTGGTGATACCGCAGGACAAGATCGAGGCTTTGGTTGAACTGCTATAAATAATTGATTTTCTTCGCTAGAGTACGAAAGATAGAGCGGCGTCCATGTAAGAGCTTTCCTAAGGAAGCGCTGATAAAATAATCGATTCCAGCAGCCCTCCCGGCATCGGGCGATTCCACCTATTCCCTAAGCGAGAGATCTTCGAGTATATTGAGGGCTTCTATAATCGCCAGCGCCGGCATTCATCGATCGGATGCCTGGCACCTGACACTGGCTAAGTACGATGCCCAGTATCAAGAGATTGCTTGATTTTGTGTCCGGAAAATCCTTGCTAGATCCGTTGCCACCCAAACTATGGAAAAGCTACCTCCCATCGGAACGATGGCGGCGTGGGTTTATTAATACCACGGTACCAATCGTCAGGTTACGAGCGCTTTTTCTTGAATATATACTCCAATATGGTTTCGCACACTCCTTGCTCGTGGGGACTCTTGTCTGCAAGAAGATAGTGATGATGGAGGCCAGGGGTGGTATTTACCTCGCCAATTATCCCACCGGTTGCATGCAACGGTTGGCCTATGTCGGTGGTGATTATATCGATGCCGGCGAGTTCACAGCCCATGATGCGAATAATATTTTGCGCCAGAGTAATGGTTTCCGGGTGAACCTGGTCCGTGACGGAATGACTCTCCCTTGAACAATTCTGATTGACTACCTGTTTGACTTTGATCGACTCATCTTTTTTTGGAACATAGTTGGGAGACAGGTTTTGTGCATTTAGGGTATTTTTACACTCCATATCGATCAGTAAAGGGCTGAGTGCGCGCGGCGTGTTCCCTGTCAGTCGATTTGATGTCTCTATTTCCATCAATTGCTTGATGCTGGAGCGCCCATCACCTCTAACTTCTGGTGGATCACGTCTTACCGCATGTATCAGATCTGAATTTAGGAATAACAAACGGTAAGAATGCCCTTTGACTTCCTCTTCGATTACAATATTCGAGCAAAATTTTCTGGCAAGTATGGTGGCGTTGATCAACTTTTGTTTGCTGTCAATGCCTGTAGTAACTCCACTTCCTCCACCGGTGCCGGATGCGGGTTTCACTACGCAAGCTTGTGTTGAGTCGCTAAGAAATTTTAAGGCATCGTCCAATTGGGAAAATCGGAACTCTAGATACCTGGGTGCTCGGTAACCTTCGATGGTTTCTAAAAGTTGGTGTGTAAGAGGTTTGTTGCCCGCAAGTCTTAACGTTAGATTGCTGTCCAGCATGACTTTGTCCATCTGTACAAAGGTATGCAGGTCATTTCGAGTGATGCATTGAAAATCAGAGCCGATTTCTTCAATCTTCGCACCTATCCTGGATGCGGATTCACGCCACAAATCGCGATAGAATCGCTTTCGAAGATCCCAAAAGCGCTGCTCAATAGCCCGTTTTTCTGGGGAGGTAAGCGTCAAGAATTTGCTGATTCTTGAGTAGTTCTCCAGTACAGTCAAAGTAACGTAATTCATAGTACAAATGTGATGCATCCAAGTGTGAATATTTCTTGGTTAGTTATTCCAATCAAGCCGGGCAGAAAATCTAATTTCTGCTAAAAGTTCGTCTAATCATCTCCAGTGCTACACAATTTAACATGCACGGCATGTTAAATTCTTATGTTGCTAGGAGAAACTCTGAGTCAGCCTCTCAACCTTTTGTCTTCTTTTCTTGAGTCCGGAAGTGCTTGAGGAAGTGATGTATCGACGGATACGGATCCAGTAGTCTAAAAAAGGGGAAGACCTGAGGATGGGCTAAGCTAGCAATCCACTGGGGAAAAGTTATCTCGCCTTTTTGCCTCATGGTGCGAAATGCGAGGTAATCATTTACAGGGTAGAGCAGTCTCATGTTGGAACGAAAACTGTCGGTATAGGGAACAAATTTACCGCTCATGTGTTGGTGGATTAAGTAGGCAATATCCATCCCGGATCTTACAAGCAGCTCATGAGCAGCAGTGAATCTTGGGTTGCATTCAATTACCTTTAGTTGGTTGTCACGGGGGTCTTTTTTGAATTCTATGTTGGCCATCCCGCGAAGGCCGATGCCTTGAAAAAACTTCATCCCTAATTCTGCGGTTTCCTGGTCCCAGTCGGTGATGTGATAGCAAGCACCTCCATGATTAGGCGGAAAGCGGCGCAATACTCTCTTGGTGAATTGAAAAAGTGGGGTTCCATCTGATTTGATGTAAGTATAGAAACTGCTTAGCAGAGTGTCGGGGCCTGGGATGAATTCTGAGATTATTACGTCACATTCCTTCTCGCTGGCGGCCTTCAGGTTGGCTATTAACTCGGCTTGATTGTCGGCTCGGAGATATTTTTTGCCGTTAAACCTAGTCCTAAAAACAAGGGAATTGACTGGCTTTGCGATGACAGGATATTCAATATTTTGGCTCGTTAATTCTTCGATTGAGGATCCAGCGTCCACTTTCCAGGTTCTCGGTGTTCCTATTCCAATCTTTTTGGCGAGCCGAAGGGTCTCTTTTTTGTCGAGCATAGCGAGATGAATTTCAGGTATAAATTCATCTAAAAGATAGTACTTCTCCAGCTCTTCGCGGTTCTCCGCGAGAAACTGAACAGCATCATCTCCGCAGCCGAATATCAAATGACCATTCAGTTCTGGATGAGGTCTTCCAAGTAGAAGCTCTGACCAGTAGTCAAATACATCGGCGCCTAAAGGAATAATATATTGCTTATTTCCATATCTGGAGAATGTGATGGGACGGCCTTCTGTTGCTGAAAAGCTAACAGGTATACCATGGCGACTCAGGCTACGAAGAATCGAAAGGGCATTTTCATGGCCGCCGAGAATCAATACAGGTATATTTGAACTATCCTTATCAACCATGGTTAACGTCGCTTAAATATGTTTGAGTGGGCTGAATCGTCAATCGGAGTTATTTGAAAAACTTTCACATGACGCTTGTTTACCGGTAGTTAGCAAACGATCCAAAATTATCTACTAGATCACGCAAACCGGGGTGGAAATTCTAATTATCTGGATCAGGCCGGGCTTGATCTGTCCCTGATGTTCAGTCACAAATTTTCCTTGAAGCTGACCGTAATTTGTTCGCCCAAAGTTATGCTAATCACTGGGGGCGGGCAAGAGAGAGAACTTTGTTTTGCGACACAAAGCAAGTTTGCTAACACCGCCTACTATATGTGCTTGAAACCCTGATCACTCCTTCTGTTTCGCGGCTTCCACCAAAATCGCCAAGCCATTTTTCCCACCCCCAGCACTCAGTGTCAACCAAGAAAGACGTTAGCATGTCACCAAATTTCGGACTCACGTTATCAAGCTGGCCTGATCTGCTATCGGGTGCTTAACCGGCGGATCAACAGGGTGCCATCCTTTTTGGGGTGACGCCAGCAACAATAAAAATCACCTTGCTTGGTATGAACGTCCTTTGCCAGTCCGCCGATAGACTATTGAGCGGAATCTTACTCGTTGGTCAGACACACTTGACGGCACCGCCCAAGGAGATAGTGGAGGATTGATCTCACTATATATATCGATGCAAGGCATGCATTTTGAGTCTCTATGGCGCAGTTAGGACGTGCACAGGCGCATGCTTTTGTAACAGAGCCAAACGCAATGGTACCTCGCTGTACAACCCCTCTTTTTTTGCCTCAGCGTATTTTGCGTGCTTTGCTGCACCGGAGAAAAGGAGGAACAGATTTTTTGTATTCAGGGCAAACGATGCTGTCAAGGACATACGTGGCAGCCGGGTTTTGGTCTCCGGTACTGCAACGCAGCGGCCTTCACGCACCTCAACAGCGGCATCACCGGGAAACAGTGAGAGAAAATGGCCATCTTCACCCATGCCAATATAAACGGCGTCGAATGGCCTATCGATGGTAGCCAGTCGGGCTTCACAAGCTGCTTGGCCCAACTCCGGTGTTGCTTCACCACCATAGAACGGGATAAAGGTTGCATCGGCAGCATCTCCCTGCAGTAGGTAGTTTCGCACTAGGCTTTCGTTGCTATCGGTATGGCCCACCGGAACCCAGCGTTCGTCAGTCAGTGTGATGGTTACACTGGCCCAGTCGATATTTTGCTTGCACAAATAGTTGAAGACAGTTTGTGGGGTACGCCCACCGGATACTGCGAGTAGCGCACGACCACGCTCGGTGATTGCATCCCGCATGGTGCAGGCTAGTTCATCCGCCAATGCATGCGCGGCAGCTTCCATCGATTCAAACCCGCGTTCTTCAATGGTCATCAATAATTTAATCCGGTTAACCTGCGGGAGGGTAATCTGCTGTTGGTATTTTGTTCTCATCCAGGCCCGCAATCGCAGCTCTGCCCATAGCAAGAATGGCCTCTTCAGAACTGCCACCTATATGCGGTGTGACCAGCAGATTGGGCAGTTGCAGCATCTCCAGATCATCCGGCGGTTCGACAGCAAATACGTCTAGTGCGGCCGCAGCGATCTTGCCTTCTTGCAGTATCTTCTTGAGGGCCGCATCGTCGACCAGGCCGCCCCGTGCAGCATTGATCAGCATTGCATCCGGCTTCATCAGTGCCAACCGTTCAGCATTGAGAATGTTGCGCGTGCTGTCGTCTAACGGAAGATGCAGTGTCACGATATCCGACCGCTGTAGCAACTCTTCTAGGCTCACCGCTTCAACATTATGCTGGGCGTAAAACTCGGGGAAGTCGAGAATATCGTGTGCCAGTACTTTGCAGCCAAAGGCATTCAGAATCGGCGTAAGATCTTTGCCGATATACCCGCAACCAATGATGCCAACGGTGCGGCCTGAGATCTCCTTGCCCATCCTGTTTTTCCAAACCCCTTCGCGTGCTTCACGCGATCCTGCCGGCACATGACGCAACAGCGATATGGCGCAGGAGATTACCAGTTCGGTCACTGAGCGTCGGTTAACGCCGCCGGTCCAACCCAGTTTGATTCCGTGTCGAATCAGCGCCTCCTTGTCCAGCATATCGGTGCCCACGCCGTATTTGCTGATAATTTCAAGCTCAGGTAGGGCCTTTAGAAAAGGTTCGTCAATCGTCTCCAAAGCGGAAATTATTTTGCGGCGCCCACGACAATATTCGATCAGATCCTCGCCGGCCAGCGACACCCCGTCGTCGTTGAACTTGACATCGGAATAACGTTCCAATAGTTCTGCCCGCAACACAGGGTGGCGGGAAAATGAACGTGATGTGACGGCAATAGGGGTGTTTTCTCTCATGCAAGCTCCGTGGAGATCTCTTCGTAACTATAATGATATGAGGCGCTGGCGTGTGTGCCCGTTTGCCCAAAGGCAGTCATGCTGATGGCAAGCAGCAGTGCTACCGATTCCTGCTCTGCAGCTTTTTTGCTTGTTCTTGCTTGAATTGTGGGTCGGCATCGTAGATGCCAAACACCATCTTCATCACCTCGTAGGTATCTTTTGTTGTGCCGTTGTGAATCGGCTTGCCGGTGCGGATGCAGTCAACAAATTCGGCCAACTCCAAGTCCCAAGACGGGTCGGTGTTGCAGAAAGTCTTTTCCTCAGGGGGATTGCCAATCGCGAAACCGACATGTTTGCGGCCTTGGATGATCCATTCGTCGCGATAACTGCGCGTTCCTGAGGGCATGCCATCCACTATGACATAGCCGTCCTGCATGAATATCTCCAGCGTAAAACGGTGTTTCCACTGGGTGAATGAGCTGTGCAGCTGTGCGATACGGCCTTTTTTGTCCCGCAGTAGGGCAAAGGCGTTGTCTTCAAGGGCGATATCCCAGAATGCAGTGGTGCACATGCTCTTGATTTCGACAAAATCACCACAAAAATAGCGAAAGAGGTCTAGCATGTGAATGCCCTGATCGAACAGTATGCCTCCACCAGCAACCTCTGGGTCGTCGCGCCACTCATTGGGATTACCTGACCCCTCCGCCTTGCCATAGACCCCTCTCATCCAGAGAATCTCGCCGTATTTGCCACTCTCAACGATTTTCTTGGCTTCCATGATGCCGTAATGGTAGCGGTGGTTGAATCCTACCTTTAGCGCCAGACCCGGGTTACGCTTTTCGGCCTCCATAATGCGCTCGATATCTGCCAGGTTGCGACCCGGTGGCTTTTCACAAAAGACATGTTTCCCTGCATCCAGGGCTGATTCTACGACCTCTGGAATGAATCGGTTGGGGGCGCAGACGATGACAGCGTCAACATCGGAATCGATGACAGCCCGATAGTCGGGGAGGATCTTAATGTCTTGGAATCCTTGCGCTGGTGGGTTGGGATCCGTACCGGATACTAAGACTGTGTCATCGCAATCCCGCACGGTCTTGGCGCGGATGCCTCCCATCTTTCCAAGGCCGACAATTCCTATCTTCAGTGGTGCACTCATATGCTTCAAGCTCACAGGTGTTGTAAAAAGATGTCCCTAAGTCCAGTCGATCAACCAGGCGCGTTCAGAAGGATTGGTTAATATACTAAAGTAGCGTGTGAGGAGATGATGTCTTGCCAGGTTTGCAATGTAATGGTAACCGTGCCTTTGGTTGTCGGCTCCACATGATATTTCTTTATATTTGTGATGGAACTCTATGGGCTGGCTATGCTGTTTGCAAGCCCATTCCGGCAAAGGTGTGAAGCAGATCAATCTGGCCGACAGTTTGACCAAGTCCAATTTTGGCGTGTATGTTGTGACGGCAGTCGTGGTGAGACCATGCCAAAGTCGGTAGTATCGCCGTCGGCAGTCTGTCGGGTGGTAGGAAGCGATCAGACAGATGAGCATCCATAATCCTACCTGACTTCCCAATCCCGTTTTTCAATCCTGATATTCGGCCGTGCGAGGGCCCGAATTGCTACATTGAGGAGTTTCTGGTGAGAAAAAATACAATTAAAGAGATCTGGGCCAATGGTGGAGCGGTCGTCAATGGTTGGTGCTCTATCCCCAGCTCATTTTCTGCCGAAGTGATGGCGCACCAAGGGTTCGACTCCATCACAATCGATATGCAGCATGGTGTTGTCGATTACCAGATGGCAATAACCATGCTGCAGGCCATATCAACTACATCAGTCATCCCGCTCACCCGGGTGCCGTGGAACGATCCCGCCCGATTGATGAAGATATTGGATGCGGGTTCGTATGGTGTAATCTGTCCCATGATCAATAATCCAGACCAAGCGGAGTCACTGGTTGCTGCATGTAAATATCCGCCAATGGGTATGCGCAGTTTCGGACCGATCCGGGCAAAATACTATGCGGGCGGCGCCACACACGGTGGCGGGGATTATCACGTATACGCTAACGATGAAACTCTCGTTATACCGCAGATTGAGACTCGGGAAGCAATCGAAAACCTTGACGAGATCCTGGACGTGCCTGGCATCAGTGCCATCTACGTTGGTCCATCGGACCTAGCCATGGCACTGGGCTGCCAACCACGTGGTGGGCAAAATGATCCGAAAGTGATCGAGGCAAGGCAAAAAATCATTGAAACGTGCAAACGTCATGGTATACCCGCTGGCATTCATACCAACTCGCCGGAGGTTGCAGTGCAAATGATCAAGGATGGATTCCAGTTGACATCGCTCGCCAGTGATGACCGATTTCTGATGCAGGCGGCAAAAGATACGGTAAACGCGGTAAGAAGTGGTATTGAACAAGGTTAGATTCACCGTTACTACTTTAACCGCAAGTAGCCTCGATGGATTGTAGTTAATAATTAGGAAACCCCGGCTTATGCCGGGGGCATATGAGTTTGATTGATGCAGTCAGTCTGACTGACCTTTGAATCTCAACCAAGATAATGATTACCCAGTCAGAAAAATCCGCAGGGGAAAGGAATGTGCAAAGGTATTAAGGTCACGGGTTGTAATTTGCTATTTGTATTCCTACACTCGGTTCCACTTTACCCTTTAGTAATGCCATTGCTAAGGGCGCGTATTGCATGTGATGTATCTGAGTGATACGGCTAGCTAATATTTCAGCGTACCATATCTAACACTACGCCTTGTCCGCATTCTGACTACATTTAGGAGGGCTGTAATGACTTTCCCAGATAGAAAATTCACTGATGTCGCTGATTACGCGACAGACTACTTCAGCAACTATTCTGCCGCTGCTGCGACAGTTGATGGCGACAAGCTGCGTCAGGCTGCAGATATTCTGACGAAAGTCTATTCTGCAGGTGGAATGGTCTACTCTTGTGGTAATGGTGGCTCAGCAGCCATTGCCAATCATTTGGTCTGCGACCATTGCAAACTGGTACAGACTGACACTGATCTGAAGCCCAGGATCTACTCCCTCAGTGCCACGGTGGAGATGATTACTGCCATCGGCAATGATATCTCTTACGATGATGTCTTTGTGTACCAACTGAAGAGTCTGGCCAAGGCTGGCGATGCATTGATCACTATAAGCTCATCTGGAGATTCTGAGAACATCGTTCGTGCAGTTCAGTGGGGTAAGGATAACGGTATTCCTGTGATCTCGATGACCGGCTTCTCGGGAGGACGCTCCGCCAGCATTACAGACGTGAATCTGCATGTCGATGCAGAGAACTACGGTGTTATCGAGGATGTTCACCAATCATTGATGCACATCCTGGCGCAGTATGTGCGCCAGGCCCACATGGATGAGGAAGTAATCCAACAGCGAAAATTCTAGGTTGGATTCCACTATACAAACGCTTTTCCGATATCGCCTCCTGTAAACATCGCCGCTTTACAGGAGGCCGATTTGATAGAGGCATTCGTACTCCATCGTAATCGTTACGCATAATAATGATCCCCTGCCTCTCCGAAATAGATAGCATTCAAAAGCATTATTTAGACTTTCTCGATGCGCTTGAAGATGGTGGCTTTGCAGGGGACCTCAATCCGGATTACGGCAACCGTGTCGTACTCTCCACTGACAACAGTATCTATCAGGTGCTGCCGCAAGGGGTAATCTATCCTCAAAACGCCGATGATCTCGTCCTCATTGCACGGCTAGCCGGTCAAGAAAGGTTCAATCAGGTCCGGATCACCGCCCGAGGTGGTGGCACTGGTACCAATGGCCAATCTCTCACCGATGGATTGGTCGTCGATATCTCCAAGCACATGAATGCCATATTGGAGATTAATGCCAATGAGCGATGGGTCCGAGTACAGGCGGGGGTGGTCAAGGATCAGTTAAACAATGCCCTCAAACCCTATGGTCTGTTTTTTGCACCAGAACTCTCTACCAGCAATCGCGCCACCATAGGTGGAATGATCAGTACAGACGCCAGTGGTCAAGGGTCAATACTCTATGGCAAGACCCGTGATCATGTGCTGGAGTTGAAGAGCATTCTGCTGGGTGGCGGGGTATGGCATTCTGCCCCACTGAGTGATGATCAGTTTACGGAAATATGCTGTCGCAATGACCAGATTGGCACCATTCATCGAATGCTGGATCAGATCTACTGCGACAATAGAGAGCAAATTGATAACCGTTTCCCCGTACTGAACCGATGCCTGACAGGCTATGACCTGGCCCACATTCGGGATGAGCAGGGCCGATTCAATCTCAACTCCATACTGTGTGGGGCCGAAGGATCACTGGGGTTTGTTGCGGAGGCAAAACTCAATCTGCTACCAATCCCAAAGTTTTCAGCGCTAATCAATATTAAATACGATAGTTTTGAGTCATCGCTCAGGGATGCTAAGGCGCTGATGGAGTGGGGGCCAACGTCGATCGAGACCATTGATTCCAAGGTTCTCAATCTGGCGATGCAAGATATCGTCTGGGAAAGCGTTCGTGACTACTTCCCACAAAATCAGCAGGAAGTGGCGATTTGCGGCATCAACCTAGTGGAATACACCGGCGATGATGAACAGCAGTTACGCAGGCGAGTTGACAAACTTACCAACTATCTCAAGCAGGTCAGTGGTAAAACTGGAAAGTGCTTTGGGTACAGCACCGTCTACGGTGCTGGAGAGATTGATAAGATTTGGGCGATGCGCAAGAAGGCGGTTGGGTTGCTGGGTAACACACAGGGCGAGAAGCGACCAATTCCATTCGTTGAGGACACCGCCGTACCACCGGAGAGCCTGGCCGACTACATCATGGAGTTTCGACAACTGCTGGATGAGGCCAATCTGCAGTATGGAATGTTCGGCCACGTAGATGTAGGGGTGCTGCATGTTCGCCCCGCGATCGACATGAAGGACGAACAGCAGGCACGACAGATCCGCACCATCACCGATCAGGTCGTCAAACTGACCCAGAAATACCGTGGCCTGCTGTGGGGCGAGCACGGCAAAGGGGTGCGTTCTGAATATACGCCGGAGTTTTTTGGCGAACTCTATCCTGAGTTGCAGAAGATCAAGGCCCTATTTGATCCCCACAACCAGTTGAATCCTGGCAAGATCGCCACCCCGCTTGGTTGGGAGGGATCACTGCTCAAGATCGACAAGGTTCCCACCCGTGGTCAGCATGATCGCCAGATCGCTCCGGCCGTTCGGGATGAATACACAGAAGCGATGTTCTGCAACGGTAACGGAGCTTGCTACAATTATGATCCCAGGGATGTCATGTGTCCCTCCTGGAAGGCGACTCGGCAACGTATCCACTCTCCAAAAGGACGCTCATCTTTGGTTCGTGAGTGGTTAAGGCTGCTGTCTTGCAAAGGTGTGGATGTTGTCGCTGAGAGCCGTTTGGTCAAAAAAAACTCGTTTATTGCGACCCTGCCTGGCCGGATCAGAAACTCCCTCTCCAGACGCAATGGCAGTTACGACTTTTCCCACGAGGTTCATGTAGCGATGATGGGTTGCCTGGCCTGTAAATCCTGCGCCGGTCAGTGCCCAATCAAGGTCAATGTGCCCGATTTTCGTGCCCGCTTTCTTGAGCTGTATTATGGGCGTTATCTGCGCCCGGTAAAGGACTATATTGTCGGTGGTCTGGAGTTCATGATCCCCTGGCTGGCGAGATTCCCTGCGCCCTATAACTGGGCGGTAGGCAACAGAATCATTGCTAAACTCATGCGCCGCTATCTGGGAATGGTCAATAGTCCAGCCATCTCTACCCATACTCTCAAGGGGGGGCTGGAGCAGCGTACTTTACCCCTCGCGTCCATTGATGCGATCGAATCGCTGACACAGAACGAGAGAGATGCAGCAGTCATCATCGTCCAGGATGCCTTCACCAGCTACTTTGAATCCCAGTTGGTCCTGGATCTGGTGGATCTGCTGAGAAAGCTGGATTTTACTGTCTTGGTGGCGCCGTATCGCCCTAACGGTAAACCGCTGCACATCCACGGTTTTCTACAAGCATTCGAAAATACCGCCAGACAGAACGCCCAGATGCTAGCGGAGTTGGCGACCACCGGTGTGCCTCTGGTGGGAATAGACCCCTCGATAACGCTGACGTACCGTGAAGAGTACCGGAAGATCAAGGATGCAGAAGTGGTAAACGTCATGCTCATCCAGGAGTGGCTGGCTCAGCAGCGTGAGATTCTGACGACACATGGAAAAAAACTGCTGCCGCACCACTTCAAACTGCTCGCCCACTGTTCCGAACGGACATCAGCGGTGCAGACGATTCGTGACTGGCAACAGATATTCCAGGCGCTTGGGCAACAGCTCGAAACGCTGGCAACTGGGTGTTGTGGTATGGCTGGCACCTTTGGTCACGAAGCAGACAATCTGGAAACCTCAAAGAAAATATATCAGCTGAGCTGGTCGGAGGTGATCAACGACCCCGACAACCGGGGTATATTGGTTGCGACTGGCTATTCCTGCCGCAGTCAGGTCAAACGGTTGGACAATCAGCGGATACCCCATCCGGTTCAAGTGCTCAACAATCTACTGTGAAACGGACTTTTTCCCTGCCAGTAAAAGCCAGGTATCGACCACCGTATCGGGGTTGAGCGAGATGCTGCTGATGCCCTGTTGCAGCAGCCACTCAGCCAGGTCCGGGTGGTCCGAGGGCCCCTGTCCGCAGATGCCGATATAGCGGCCGCGTTTGTGGCAGGCGTCGATCGCCATGCGGATCAGCGCCTTCACTGCCGGGTTGCGCTCGTCGAAGCTGGCGGCGACCAGCGCCGAGTCCCGGTCGAGGCCGAGGGTCAACTGGGTGAGGTCGTTGGAACCGATGGAGAAGCCGTCGAACAGCTCGAGGAACTGCTCGGCCAGCAGTGCGTTGGAGGGGATCTCGCACATCATGATCAGGCGCAGGCCATTGTCGCCACGGCGCAGGCCGTTGGCCGCCAGCGCATCCACCACCCCTTGGGCCTCTTCGACGGTGCGCACAAACGGGATCATGATCTCCACATTGGTCAGCCCCATCTCGTCGCGCACTCGCCTGAAGGCACGGCACTCCAGCGCAAAGCAGTCACGGAAGGCCTCCGAGGTGTAGCGGGAGGCGCCGCGGAAGCCGAGCATCGGATTCTCTTCCCGCGGCTCGTAGCGTTCGCCGCCGATTAGGTTGGCATACTCGTTGGATTTGAAGTCCGACATGCGCACGATCACCGGCTCTGGTTGGAACGCCGCCGCCAGGGTGGCGATGCCTTCGCTGAGCCGCGCCACATAGTACTCGACCGGATCACCATAGGCGGTGATGCGTGGTGCAATCTGCGCCTTCAGCTCATCCGGCAGTTGCTCATACTCCAGTAGCGCCCGGGGGTGGATGCCGATCATGTTGTTGATGATGAACTCCAGTCGCGCCAGCCCCACCCCCTGGTTGGGGATCATGGCGAAATCGAAGGCTCGGTCCGGGTTGCCAACGTTCATCATCACCTTCAGCGGTACCTCCGGCATCTGCTCTAGCTCGACCCGCTGATAGTTGAATGGCAGCTCGCCCCTGTAGATGAAGCCGGTGTCGCCCTCGGCGCAGGAGACGGTGATCGGCTCGCCGTCCGGGATCGTCTCGGTGGCATTGCCGCAGCCCACTACCGCCGGTACCCCCAGCTCGCGAGCGATGATCGCCGCATGGCAGGTGCGCCCACCGCGGTTGGTGACGATGGCAGCGGCGCGTTTCATGATCGGCTCCCAGTCTGGATCGGTCATATCGGTGACCAGCACCTCGCCGGGAATGATGCGCCCCATCTGCTGCAGATCGGTGATCAGACGTGCGGTGCCGCTGCCGATGCGTGCGCCAATGCTGCGCCCCTCGCACAGCAGCTCGCCGCGCTCGGGCAGGCTGTAGCGTTCCACTACCCCGGCGCTGCGGCTCTGCACAGTCTCGGGCCGTGCCTGCACGATATAGAGCTCGCCATCGTTGCCGTCGAGGGCCCACTCGATATCCATCGGCTGGCCATAGTGGGCCTCGATGGCGACTGCGTGGCGCGCTAGTTGCTCGATCTGCTGGTCGTTGATGGAGAAGCGCTGGCGGCGCGCAAGTTCCACTTCGACGCTCTGCACCAGTGCCTCAGCGTCGTTGGCGTAGCGCATCTCGATCGCCTTTTCGCCCAAGGTGCGGCGCAGGATCGCGGGGCATCCCGCCGCCAGGGTTGGTTTGTGCACATAGAACTCATCCGGGTTGACCGCCCCCTGTACCACCATCTCGCCGAGGCCATAGCTGGAGGTGATAAAGACCACGTCGCGGAAGCCCGATTCGGTATCCAGGGTGAACATCACGCCGCTGGCGGCCAGATCGCTGCGTACCATGCGCTGAATGGCGGCGGAGAGGGCCACCTGGCGGTGTTCAAAGCCCTGATGCACCCGATAGGCGATGGCGCGGTCGTTGAACAGTGAGGCGAACACCGCCTTGATCTGCTGTTTGATGTTATCGCGGCCGCTGACGTTGAGGAAGGTCTCCTGCTGACCGGCAAAGGAGGCGTTGGGCAGGTCCTCGGCGGTGGCCGAGGAGCGCACAGCCCAACTGACCTCGCTGCCATACTCCGCCTCCAGATCGGCCCAGGCGGTATCGATAGCCCGTTCCAGTGCCGGCTGGAAGGGCTGCTGCATCATCCACTGGCGGATCTGCGCGCCGGTCTGGCTGAGCTGGTCGATATCGTCGATGTCGAGCCGCTCCAGTTGTTGCTGGATGCGCCGGTCCAGCCCATCCTGGGCGAGAAAGTCGCGATAGGCCTGGGCGGTGGTGGCGAAGCCGCCGGGAACCTTGATGCCAGCTTTCGAGAGGTGCTGGATCATCTCGCCGAGGGAGGCGTTTTTGCCGCCCACCTCTTCGACCTGGTGGATGCCGAGATCCTTGAGTCTGAGCAGGTAGTCGCTCATCGACCTCTCCTGTGTTGTGGTGGTTTCGGGCAGGTTTGAGCGAGGCCAAGCGCGCACCTTTTGGGACGTGCTAGTGTGGGGATGTGCGGATCTCCATCCCAAGCTGCAGCCTGAGCTTTACCGGGCATCTTGGTCCGTGCCTTTTGCTGGCTGTCGCTTTTGGATGAGGGCAGGGGAGTTGGAGATGGATTTGAGGATCGCCAGAGCTGCCGGATAATCGAAAGCCGCTATCTGCTGCCCGAACTGCTCTACTCCCGATCCGAACGTGTTCTTCAATAGTGCTTCGGATTCTGAGAACAATCTGTTGGCAGTCGTATCGTCAATCGACAATAACGAGCTGAGTCGCTCCAGTATTTTCTGTGCCTCCACAGGATTCGCCTCGGCCGATGGCTCTTGATCCATCTGCTCCGCTATGTGGGCCAGTGCATCGTGGAGATTAGTTTGGTCAATCATGACGGCATTCATGAGCCGGGTAGCCTCTTCACCGCCTCCCTTACCTTTAAGGCTGTGCAAATACTCTTCCAGCGCCCTGGCGGTTTCCTGCAGATGTGTCAGGCTCAAGGTGCCTGCTGCACCTTTGAGGGTATGAGCCAGATGCCGTGCTTCGTCGATCTTCCCGTCCGCGAAGTGTCCGCTCAGCTTGCGCATGTCTTCACCATGGGTAGTGTCAAGCTGGCGTAGCAGGCGCAGATAAGCCGTTGCGTCGCCACGTAGGTTGCGCAGTCCTGTCTGCGCGTCCAGCCCTTCGATAGCCGCAAGCTGCGCGCGCAAGACAGTATCCTCTGCCGTGACGGGAGTGGATGGGGCTGTTTCATAAGGGGGCGGAGTCAAATTATTTAAAGCTTGAATGTTTGCATTCGATTTCCCGGCATAATTTGACTCCGACCCCGTCATTACACGCTTTGGCAGCCATTTGGCGATGGTCGAGAAGAGGCTTTCTGGATCGACCGGTTTGGCGATGAAATCGTTCATGCCGGCCTCCAGGCAGGCCTGGCGATCTTCTTCGAAGACATTGGCGGTCATCGCCAGGATAGGGAGCGCCGCTTTGCTGGCCATGGAGCGGATTACGCGTGTCGCCTCTCGGCCATCCATCTCCGGCATCTGGATGTCCATCAGAACCAGGTCATAAGCGGTGGCGCGAACCATTGTCACTGCTTCCCGGCCATTTTCCGCCGTATCCACGGCCAACCCCGCGCCACTCAGCAACTCCATCGCCACTTCGCGGTTAATGGCATTGTCCTCGACCAGCAAGATGCGCGAACCAGCATGATAGGTGCGTAGTGCCGTCTCGGCGTCCGCCACCACCTCGGTGCAAGGTGCAGTCGGCTGGATGCCGTGGCCACGGCTAAGCCTGGCGGTGAACCAGAAGGTACTGCCCCGGCCCGGTTCACTCTGTGCCCCCACCTCGCCGCCCATCAGCCGTGCCAGGTGCCGGGTGATGGCCAAACCTAGGCCGGTGCCGCCGTATCTACGCGTGGTGGAGGCATCGACCTGTTCAAAGGCTTCGAACAGACCGGACAGCTTGTCAGGCTCGATGCCGATGCCCGTGTCCTGCACCTCGAACCGCACCAGGATCTCATCACCTCGTTCTTCCAGCTTCTTTGCACGCATAAAGATCGTTCCCCGCTCGGTGAATTTGACAGCGTTGCCGGCGTAATTGAGTAAGGCTTGGCGAAGGCGGGTTGGGTCGCCCCGGAGCCAGTGCGGCACTGTGTTTCGATCCACTTCGATGGTCAATCCCTTCTCTATGGCCTGCTCTCTCAACAGCGACTGGATATGATCGAAGATCGCATCCAGGTGGAAATCCGACTGATCCAGGGTCAGCTTTCCGGCCTCGATCTTGGAGATGTCCAGGATGTCATTGATGATGGAGAGCAGATGCCGGGCGGCGGCATCGATCTTGTTGAGCCGTTCCGATTGCTCAGGCGTCGGAACAGCGCGCTGCAGCAGATGGGTGAGCCCAAGGATGGCATTCATCGGGGTGCGGATCTCATGGCTCATGTTGGCAATGAAGGCGCTTTTGGCCTGGTTAGCGGCTTCCGCCCGTTGCCGTGCCTCGGCTAGCTGCGTGGTGCGTTCCACTACCAGTTCCTCGAGGTGATGGCGGTGCTTGTCCAGTTCTTGGCCCAGACGTTTCTTCTCGGTGATGTCTTCCTTGACCGCGACGTAGTGGGTGATCGTGCCGTCGGGCTGGCGCAGCGGTGCGATGTGGGCGAATTCGATGTATTCGCCGCCGCCCTTGCGTCTGTTGTGTAACACGCCCTTCCAGGGTCGGCCGTTGTGCAACGCATCCCACAAGGCTGCGTAGGTCTCGGGCGGGGTCTTGCCCGATTGCAGAATGCGCGGATTTTTGCCCATTACCTCCTCCCGGCTGTAACCGGTCACACGCAAAAAGGCCTCGTTGACGTATTCGATCTCGGCATCAAGATTGGTGATGACGATGTTCTCCGGGCTCTGCTCCACCGCCAGGGCCAGCTTGCACAGCCGTTCCTCTATCTGCTTGCGCTCGGTGATGTCCAACAAGGTGGCGATGACGAACTTCACTTCGCCGTGGTCGCGGTAGCAGGCCATCGTGAGATGTGTGTAAATGCTGTTGCCGGCCTTGTTATAGAGGCGCTTGTCCAGCTCGTAGTCGTCGATCTCGCCAGCCAGCATGCGATTGAACTGGGCCTTGTCGGCAGCCAGGTCGTCCGGGTGTGTCATCTCAGCCCATGTCATCCCCTTCAGTTCGTCCTCGCTGTAGCCCAGCAGATCGTACAGGTAGGGGTTGACCCGCAGCCATCCTTTCTCGGGCGAAGTGATGGCAATACCTAAGTTACCCAGGTCGAACTGGGAGCGGAACAGAAACTCACTCTCGCGCAAGGCTGCTTGAGCCTCCCGCTCGTCCTCGAGCACGCTCAGCAAGGTGCGCCGCGCCTGGTCGGCCTTGATCAGCAGGCGCTCGGTTTCCGCCTGGGCGGCCCGGCTGGTCTCCTCAGCGCGTTTTCGCGCGTCGTTGTCGATGACCAGGCCCTCCAGGGCCAGCAGTTCTCCTCCCTTCCCGTAGATTCCCGTCCCGCTCTCCCAGGCCCATTTTTCCTTCCCCTCCGCGGTAAGTAGGCGGTATTCAAGTTCGAAGCGGCCGTCTGCCGCCAACCCGGCTTGTACCTCATCCCAGACCCGCTGCCGGTCGTCTGGGTGGATCAGTTGGGCGTAACTGACCCGCTTGTTCCCGAGCAGATCGGCCGCCGGGTGGCCGGTCAGGGCCAGGCAGCCCTCACTGACGAAATCCATGCTCCATTCCAGGTCGTTGTGGCAGCGATAGACCATGCCCGGCAGGTTGGCCATCAGCGTTTCCAGGCGGCGATGGGTCTCGTATAGCGCTGCCTCGGCTCGCTTGCGCTCGCTGGTATCCAGCATGGCGCCGATTACCCGGTACGCCTGGCCATTGGCGCCGCGTAGTATCTCCCCCCAATCGATGGTATGGGCCCAGCGACCATCCTTTGTCCGAAAGCGGTACTCGGCGTGGAAACCGCTGTCTCCCCGCTCGATGGCATTGCGGATCGTGGCAAGCACCTGCTCACAGTCGTCCGGGTGGATGCGGTTGGTCCACCACTGTTCAGAGTTTTCATCGATCCGTCCGCTGGGCCAGCCAAACATCTGGGTGAAGGCGCCACTCCACTCGGTGATATCGTCAGCGATATCCCAATCCCAGACCGCCGCCGGTGCCTTATTGACCACCAGGCGGAGGCGCTCCTCGTTGGCCGCCAGTTCCTGGGTACGTGCCTGTACCTGCCGCTCCAAGCCTCCGGCCTGATCGCTCAGTCGCCGCGCCAGGCGCCTGTTGGCGTAGGTGGAGCCGGCCAAAACCAGCAGCAACAGGGCAATAGTCAGGCTGACCCACCGGTGCTGGCGTACGGCCTCCAGCAGTCTCACTTCTCCGTAATGTTCGTAGGGCACTGCCTTGAGGTCTCGCAGCACGCGGTGGATGGGCTGGTAGTCCAGCGGGGTGGTCCAGCCGGTGACGCGGGCGGTTTGCGCGGCCGGACTGTCGGCTGGCATAAGCAAAAGTTGCGCCGTAACCTGACGCGCCACCTCATTGTCCACGTGGGGCAGGCGGGCGAAGCTGTGCTCGGGATAGAGCGGTGTGCTGAGCAGATAGGGAAAATCTGGCTCCTGGCGCGGGTTGAGTACGCGCACATCGGCAAGACGCAGCCGGCCTTCGGCGGCCAAGACCTCCAGTGTGTCGGTACGCACCGCACCGGCGTCTACCTCGCCGCTCAGCACCGACTGCACCAGGCGGTCGAAGGGGTAGCCGCTGTAGCGCAGCGCCTCGAAGTCCTCAGGCCGCACACCCTGGCGTTCAAGTTCATGCCGGGGCATCAACCAGCCACCCCAGGCCTGGGGGCTGACGGCCATGAAAGTCTTGCCCTTGAGATCGGCCAGATGGATGATGTCGGATCGGTCGGCGCGGGTGAAGATCACCGCGCCGAAGTGGGCGCCAGCATCGCCACCGGCGGAGTTGACCAGGGTGGCGGTGCGGATCGCGCCGTGGTGCGCTTCCAGCTCTACATAGTTGGCGCCGTTGGTGACCACGAAGTCCAGTCGTTGGTCCATCACCGCTTGGCGCATCTCCTCCAGGCTCAGGGGCAGGATGACGAAACGGTGCTGGGGCAGGCGTTCGGCCAGGTAGTCGGCGGTGGGCTGCCACTCGGCTAGGGCCTTCTCCGGGCCGCGATGGGCCAGTATGCCGATGTGGAACTCGGCCGCCCAGGCGGGCGCTGTTTGCTGCACCAGCACTAGTACCAGCACGGCGGGCAGGAACAGCGTGCGCATCAGCCAAGGCGCGGGCCGGCGCAAACAATGCGGAGGAGGTGCGGACGCGTGCTCAGTCACGGCTCTTCCCTTCTTCCTCCACGCTGGAATAGCGTGGCGGCAGACCCAGTTCGGTAAGCAGGGCGTTGACCTCGTGCTTCAGCTCCAGCGAACGCCCCTCGCGTCCCAGAGTGGCGTCGTGCCAGCGGCGCAACTCGTCGAGCTGGGCGGCGAGTTCGGCCTCGGTCAGTTTGCGCTCGGTGATGTCGATGACAATGCCCTGATAGTGTGTGATGTTTCCATCGGCGTCCTGCTCTGCCGTGGTGCGGTCGTCGATCCAGTGAACATCTCCATCTGGTGTGACGATCCGATATTCCTGTTGAAAGTGGGTCATACCGCTGGCGGAATAGTCCTGCATCTTGTGCGTGACCCGCTCCCGGTCGTCGGGATGCACGATCGAGGCGAAGGGCGTCTCGCCAGAGCGCAATTCCTCAGGCGTGTAGCCAAACTGGGTTACATTATCGGAGACCAGTTCCACCGGCCAGCCGTCGGCTGCCTTCCATCGAAAGAGCACTACCGGACTGTTCTCGATAATCAGACCGGCTTGCCGCAATGCCTCCATCGCCTGCCTACGATTTGTCTCTTCCTCAAATTTATCCAGCGCGAAGGAGATATCCCGGGCTGTCTCTTCGAGCAGATTTATCTCCTCTGCATCAAAGAAATGGGGTTCAACGGCATAAACATTTAAAGCGCCAATAACGGTGTTATCTAATCGTATGGGAAAAGCACCTGATGAGCGGTAGCCTTTTTCAAGGGCTCGCTCGCGCCAGGGTGCAAATTCGGGGTTGGTTTCCAGGTCATTGAAGACAACACTCTTTCCCTCACGGATTGACCTGCCGGTAGGTCCTTTTCCGGTTAAATCGTCGGTGAGAGAAATTTTAATATTTTGCAGATAATCAGAGCCTTCACCACTAAAGGCAACCGGGTCGACCAATTGGTTTTCTTCATCAAGCAATCCTATCCATACCAATCTGAACTTGCCGAATTTGATGGCGATATTACAGATGGTCTGAAATAATTTTTGCTTATTCCGCTCCTTTACAATGGCCTGGTTGACCTGACTCAACGTGGCGTATAGTCGGTTGGCTTTATGTAGCTTTTCTTCCGCTCGTTTACGCTCGGTGATCTCTTTTTCCAGTGCCAGCGTCTTCTTCTCAAGCTTATTGATCAGACGCTCGTCATAGAGCCTTAGCACCTCCTCGCCAGTTCTAAGTGTCGGCGTTCTGAGCTCTATCTTGCCTGCATCCAGATCCCTGACTACGCTCTGAATGATCTTCATGAACTTATCCGGCTCGGTAGGCTTGATGATGAAGCGGGCCGCACCAAGGCTCAACGCGAATTCCTCATCTTTGGTTTCCGTATAGGTGGCGGAATAGAAGACGAAGGGAATGTTCTGCAGGCGCTCGTCTGTCATCCACTCACAACAAAGGCGGAAGCCATCCATAACCGGCATCATGATGTCGGAGATTATGATGTCCGGCGGGCTCTTACGGGCGGCCTTCAGGGCATCTTCTCCGTTGGACGCCGAGACCACGGCGTGGCCATGACCTTCCAGCAGCACCCGCAGCATGTAGAGGTCATCCTCGCGGTCATCAACAATAAGCACGCTTTTCATGGTTCATGTCCATTCGGTGCTGCTGATGCTGGCAGATACCGCTCCAATTCTGATGCGAATGAAGCTGGGTTGATGGGTTTTTCTATATAGCCCTCACAGCCGCTGGCGAGAATTTGCTCCCGGTCTTTGTTCATGGCGTAGGAGGTCACAGCCACGATGGGGATATCGCTGGTTTCGGGCTGCTGTTTGAACCGCCGGGCGACCTCATGGCCATCCATGGCCGGCAACTGGATATCCAGGACAATCAGCGCCGGCTCAATCCGGCTCGCCAACTCGAGTCCCTCACGTCCATCCCGCGCCCCAACAACCTCGTATCCATGCTTTTCCAGAAGGAAAGTTTCCATGTAGAGGTTTTGCTCATTGTCTTCAATAACAAGTATCCTGGCTTTCATCCGATCATTCCCCTGTTTTCATTGGCAGTGTGAATGTGAACACACTCCCCTCGTCGGGTTTGCTCTCGACTCGAATGTCGCCGCCCAGAAGAGCAGTCAGTTTCTTGCAGATAGACAGGCCGAGACCGGTACCTTCCTGCTTGCGGTTCAGCCCGGTATCGAGTTGGCGGAACTCTTTGAACACTTTGCTCACGTCCTCGGCATTGATGCCGATACCCGTGTCCTTCACACTGATCACTAGCCGATCATCGCTGAGGCAACATTTGATGCCCACTTCCCCGTGCTCGGTGAATTTCACCGCGTTGTTTAACAGATTGATCAGAATCTGCTCGACTCGCCGCCGGTCACTGGTAATACAACCCGCTTCGGGCGCCACCTCAACGGTCAGAGACAGTCCCTTCTTCTCGGCCAACAAGCTCACCTTTTGTGCCGCTTTCTCAATCGTTTCGCGTATATTAAAAGCCTCCGGCACGATCTCTACCTCGCCCACCTCGATCTTGGAGATATCCAGCACATCATTGATAAGTTCAAGCAGATGACGGGCGCTGCCCTGCACCATGCCGAGTTGCTTGGTCTGTTCTTCGGACAGGGGGCCGGCCAGGCCTTGCAGGATGATACCCGTGAAGCCGATGATCGAGTTAAGCGGCGTACGCAGTTCATGGGACATGGAGGCGATGAACATGGATTTTAGTTGATCTAACTCCATTAATGTTTCGTTGGCCTCTGCCAACTCGCGGGTACGCGTCGCTACGCGCTGCTCCAGCGAAAGTCTCAGGCGAAGATTAATCAGCGCGGTCGAGACCTGCTGGGCAAAAAGATTAAGGCTCTGTTTGTCTACTTCATCAAAGGGCTCACCGTTACGGAAAGCAGACAATCCACCAATGACCTTGTCCTCGTGTCGGAGTGGCGCAAGCACACCCGTGTTGACGTTCAGTGTCCGGCCGAATTCCGGGATGACGCGGGAATCGTCCGCCAGATTAGGTACGTGGACCGGCTCACCGTGCTCAGCGACCCAGCCGCAAAGCCCACCCCCCTGTAACGGCATTGTCTTGCCCTTTAATAGCTCCGCTTTGGCCCCTGCCGCAGCCACGTAGGTGAAAGATTCTCCGGATTCATCGAGCAGCGGCAAGGTGGCCAGGTCTGCATTCACGAGTGCCAGGATGCCCTGGTTGACCAGGTCATAAAATTCTTCGACCGGGCCTTCCTGCTGGATCAACTTACTTACCCACTCGTCGAGCATGATTAGGGCTTCATTTTGACGGCGACGTGTTTCTTCGACCTCTACACGCTCAGTGATATCGCGCAGGGCGACGGTAAAAAATATTTCACCGCCTAGATCCAACTTGGATATGGAAGCCTTAATTGGAAATTCCTCGCCGTTTTTTCTGCATCCGAGTAATGGCAGGGAACGCTCGTTCATCTGGCGAGCCGGTGCCTCTTCATCCTCAAAGTGCTTAATGTTTTCTTGATGCTTGTGACGAAACCTTTCCGGCAGCAACACATCCAGGGGATGACCCAGCACCTCGTCTGGAGAATAATCGAAAATCCGCTCGGCAGCGGGATTAAACAGAATAATCTTCTGCGAGTGATCCACCGTAATGATAGCGTCATTGGCTACCTGAATAATTCCTGACAACCGCGCCTCGCTCTGTCGCAACTTCTCATCAGCTTGTAGGCGCTCGGTGATGTCGCTTGAGATGCCGCAAATCCCATAGAGTGCCTGGTCAGCATCATATAAAGGGAACTTCTGTGAGATGTACGTATGCGGTCCATCTTTATGAGGCGCGATCTCTTGAATTTCCATAGGCTTTTCATCGCGGATTACTTTAAGGTCATTCATATGAATTGTATCAGCGACCTCCTTTGGAAAGATGTCATGGTCGGTCTTGCCGATCGTGTTGTCATTCGCGATACCGAACAACTGCTCAAAACGCCGGTTGGTCATTAAATAGCGTCCTGCTTTATTCTTGATATAAATGATCGCATCCGTGTTATCGATGATATCCCGGAGTTGTTTGTCACGTTCTCTGACGGTACGTTCCGCGTGGTCGCGGGATTTCAATAGATCTGACCAGCCACGGGCCAGTAAACCGAATTCGTCTAAGGAACTGGGTACCGGATAAGTAGGGATACCTGCTCCGAAAACGTCGCCTAAGGGCTGCTTTAGTGCATGCATTCCCTGATGAAAACTACGCAGAGCGACCCATGTGCCGGCTCCAGCGATCAGTACGAGCATAAACCAGAGTACAATGGTTTCGATCGCGAGGAATCCGGTCCGGTTGAAATAGTACGTTAATAATATGGTATCGATCATGACCGGCGTGAACAGGCCGAGCACTGTGACCTTCAACCGCAAGGGTGCGACCATCACCGTGACTCCCCGTGGCGCCAGAAAGCGGCCCAGCAGATCGGTAAGGTAGAAAAACAGCGGAAAGGCGGCGATTAGAAGGAATGGGATGACACCGAATGCCGAAAATACGTACTGTCCTAAGGTGTACTCTGTGCCTTGAAAGACGGCATTGGATAACAAGACAGTAGCGGGCCCAAAACTGCTGTACAGGCCTAGCAACCCCCAGAATATCCAGGGAAACGCCTTCAGTCTCCTAGTATGTGCGGGAACAAGTGTAGGCTGACGATCACCGAGCGCTACGACCGGTTCGATGACCAGGTACTTGAACACGAAAAATGCGATGAGCGTGAAAACGGCGATATAAACCCCGGTAAACCGGATCAGACTCAAGCCCGCTTCCTCTAACTCCCAGAAACCTAAAAAGGTCATGCCAAGTTCACCCGTCGCTGGCGGGATCAACCAGGCCGCAATGAGACCGGCGCGAAAGCGGCGCCGGAATTCATCCTTGGCAAGTTCGGTGGAAACTATCGAATTTTCAACCATAGCTTTGCTCGTTAGCCTCCGGATGCTTGTCTTGATGACCCCCGCTTATCTGATAGCGAAATGGTCTATTAGTGCATCGACCTCCCAGGCGAGCAAGCCAATACCCTGGGACAGTGCCATGATGCTCCACGTATTGCCGAAGACACCCCCCGAAAATCGTTCAGAGGTCGGCATGGTCGGAGAGGGCCTGTTGCTCTCGCCATGTGTTTTATCGTTCATGCTCTCCTCTTGCTCCCGCTCATGAACCACGCGTTCACCTTGTTTGTTCCTCAGATAGCGGGAGCCCTGCCTCAGTCCCTAGCCCGGTACTTATGGGCGATATGCACAAACTCGTCGAAGCTGGTCAGGAAGGCATCGGTGACGTCTGGATCGAACTGGCGACCGCGATCCGCGGCGATGACCTCTCGGGCTTTTTCGAATGGCATGGGCGGCTTGTATACCCGTTTCGAGATAAGGGCGTCGAAGACGTCGGCCAGGGCCATGAGCCGGGCCGAGACGGGAATGGCGTCCCCGGCCAGGCCGTCCGGGTAACCGTTCCCGTCCCAGCGCTCGTGGTGCCAATGGGCGATCTGCTTGGCCAGGGTGAAAAAATCCACCGGCTGATCGACATCCCTCTCGGCTTGCTCGATGGCCCGCGCGCCAAGCTCCGCGTGCGTCTTCATGACCACCCATTCATCGTCTGTGAGCTTACCTGGTTTGAGCAGGATGCTATCTGGAATACCCACCTTGCCGATGTCGTGCAAAGGCGCTGATCGGCTCAGCAGCGGGATGTAATGATCCGTGATGGTGTCGCTGAAGCGGGGGTGATCCTGAAGCTGTGTCGCCAGGACCTGGACATAGGATTGGGTGCGGAGGATATGGTCGCCGGTCTCCGAGTCACGGGTTTCCGCCAGATGCGCCAGGGCGCGTATGCTCACGTTCTGGATGGCCTGGTTTTCTTCCATACGCCGGGCGACCTCGGCTTCGAGATAGGCGTTCTTATCGTGGAGAAAATCACGGGCCTGCTTCAGTATCAGATGGGCTTTGACTCGGGCCAGCAGGATCGCTGGTCTGATGGGCTTGGTGATGTAATCCACCGCGCCCAGTCTCAGCCCCTTCTCTTCGTCTGCCGCCGTCTCCATGGCAGTGACAAAAATCACCGGTATATCGTGGGTGGCCTGATTTTCTTTTAGTCGTGACAATACAGAGTAGCCATCCATTCCGGACATCAGTACGTCGAGTAGTATCAGGTCAGGGCGTGGGTCCGTAGTGGCTACCTGCAACGCCCGCAACCCGGAGTTGGCGGCTCGCACCCTGTAAGTGGATTCAAGTACCTTGCTCATTGCCGACAGAATTGTTGGATCATCGTCAACAATGAGTAGTGTTGCTTCGCTCATGGGCTTCCCATTTCTTAAGACGGCTGCAAGGGAATTCTAGAGCAACTCTGCTGCACTCACCTTGTTTGCGGTGGTAGTCAGAGCCGTCACCGTGAATAGGGTTGGATTAATCCAGCGGTTCCCCGGCTTGGATGTAGGGTGGCGCCTGGCCGGGTTGTTCCCCCCGCTCCGAGATGATTGCATCCAGAGCGGCAATCAACGCCTGCTGCTCCTCATCCAGCTCCCCATAGAGTGTAGTGAAGCGTGCCTGAATTGCGACAATGCCTTGCCGCAGTGTCTGTCCAATTGCTCGGCGCAGGCTGGCGGCGGCGGAGGGCTTTGTGCGTTGCTGTAGCAGCTGTGGGATCAGCCAGGCGAGCAGCACCAGCAGTGTGGTATGAATGGCGAAATCGAGACCGAGGAAGGCCTGTTCTCCCCGTGTGCCGGCATAGAAATCAGCCACTACATGATAGCCGGCCCAGGCCGCTGCCGCCAGCGGCAGCAGCCCGCTGAGCAGGCGGAAACCACGGTAGAGCAGCCGTTGCCCGGCGCGGCCGGGGCGGGCCAGCGCCTCAGTTGCGGCCCGCTCGATCGGCCCCAGCAGCAGTGGTTGATGCTCCGCATGCAGCCGTTTGAGGTGACGTTTGAGCGGTCTGACAGGCAGCTGATGGAGGACAGCATGGTTCTCCAGTTCCAGCAGCAGATCGGCGAAGCGCTGCTCATTGTGTTGTGACCAGATTACCGACTGCCAGGCGGCAGGGTCTGGGGGGATGGGGGCTGGCGCGCTGTCGAGCCGCCAGAAGCGCTCTTGCTGTTCGGCGCTCTGCAACGGGCGGATCAGCGCCTCGGCACTCAACGCCATCTCCTGGGTGAGTTGTTCAAGGCGCTGCTGGCTGATGGCAAGGAAGCCGGCCTGGATCTGCGCCAGGTCGTGGCGACTGAGCTGTTGGCGCATCTGCCCGGCGAAGGCCTGCAGTTCCGCCTCCCGCGCCTGCAGGCCCAGGCGTTTGAACAGCTCTAGACCGTAGGTTTCGATGGCACGGTTGATGGTTGCTTCCAGTTGCGGGAAGTCATCCTCCCCTGCCGTGACAGTGCAGCTGGTGCGCAGGATGGCCGGATCGCTGAAGCCTTCGCGCTGCAGCCGCCGGCGGAAGTCATCGAGCTGCTGCGGTGCGCCCTGATCCCAATGGTTGATCACAAACAGCCAGGCGTGGTGTTGGCCGCGTTGCTGCAGGAAACGCCAGCCCAGGTCGTCGTGGTAGCGATCCGGGCTGACCACATAGACCATCCAATCGACGTAGGGAAGCCAGGCTTCCACCAGCGCCCGGTGACGCTGCTCGATGCTGTCGATATCGGGCAGGTCGAGCCAGGCCACCAGCCTGCGCCGGTCGTTCTGATGATAGGCGGTGACGGTCTCTTCGAGAGGCAGCTCAGCGGGCAGCTGTGCCAGCGGGAAGTCTTGATGCAGATAGAGGGTGACCTCCTGAGAAGTGGGGCGCTGCACCCCGACCCGGGCGATCTGCTGCTGCGCCAGCCGGTTTAGCAGGCTGCTTTTGCCGACCCCGGTGCCACCGAAGAAAGCGACGATCAGCGGTCGTTCGCGGCTATTGGTGAACAGATCATCTGCCTGCTGCTGTTCGATCTGCGCTAGTTGTTGCTGCGCCTGGGCTGGGATCCAGCCGCTCTGCCTGGCGCTGTCTGTCCATTCTCTGAGGGCCTGAAACTGTTGTTGAAATGTGTCGCTCATGAGGTGAGTTTTTTGAGTGCGTCGGTTGCCTGGGCGAGCTCCCCGGCATTGATCTGAAACAAGCCCTCACAGGGCATCTGCTGGGCCAGTTGCCGTAGCTGCTTGCCCAGCGCCTGATCAAAAATCCGGCTCTCCACTGCCAGCCGCTGGCGGGCCTTGAGCTGCTCACGGATAGTGTGCATGTAGTGGCCGCCGGCGCTCTCCGCCAGGCTGGAGGTGAAGGCGAGCATCGCCGGGGCGAATAGCAGGTCACTGATGCCGATACCGCCGGTCTTCAGCGCGAAGGCGATGCCCGCTGCATCCAGGGTGGCGCGGGTGGCGCGCAGGCTGTGCAGCTTGCCGGGGTGGTGTTGCAGATGCTGATAGAGCTGCTCACCGGCCTGGCGGATCTCCGGTTCGAAGGCGTGCTGGTGGGCCTGGATGGCGTCAGCGGCCTGTTGGCTGAGGGCTGTCTGCTGTTGTAGCAGTGCGACGCCGAGCTGGCTCCACCAGAGATTGCTGGGAGTGCCGGACTGGCTGGCCTGTTCGCCCAGCTGTTGCTGTAGCGAGAGCAGCAGGTGGCGGACCGCGTCGTTCAGCACCTGGGCCTCATGCCCAGTTTCGTTGCCGTCGCCCTTGTCTGTCTGGATCAGCTTCCCCAACTGGCGTGCCGGCCAGCTCAGGTAGTGGCGTGCGCGGCTTAAAACCGGGGCCAGACCGGGGATCTCCAGCAGCTGCAGCAGCTCGGCGATGGCGCGCTGGAAGGTCTCTTCGTAGTTGGAGTGCTCCAGGTAGTCGCGCTGGTAGATCGCCAACGCCTCGGCGATGCCGTTGTCGATGGCCGTTGCCCATTGTTGAGCGGCGCTGTGCTCTTCCTGCAGCGGTTTGCTCCAGGCCGGCCAGTAGTGCTGCAGCAGCTCGGCGAGCCGCGCCTGAGGGATGGTGCCAGTGTGCTGTTCGATGGCCGCCGTCACCGTGCGGCGCAGCGCCTCCGCCTCGGGAGTGTCGGCGAGGGTGGCCTCGCCCTCAGGGAGGTAGGGGAGGGCGACTATACCGAGATAGGTGATCGACTCCTGCTGCAGCCGCTCTGCCAGGGTCTGGGTGAGGATCCTGGCCTCCTCGTTGCTGGTCTTGTTGAGGCAGATCACCAGCGGCAGGCCCACCGGGGCGATCAGCCGCAGCAGCCGCCATACTGACTGATCAGCATACTTCTCGCGGCTCACCACCAGCAGGATCGCATCCGCCATCGCGCAGAGGGTGGGGATGCGGTGGCGGTAGTGGCGTGCGCTGACCGAGTCGAAGTCGGGGCTGTCCCAGATCAGCAGCGGGGCGGCTTGTTGCCCGGAGCCGGAATCGAGCCGGCACAGGGAGTAGTCGTCTGCTTCGCCGGGGGGATGGTTGTTGGCCAGCCGCCAGTCGGGGAACTGGACGGTGATGGCGGTGCGCTGCTCGCTGCTCAGCGTGGTAGTGCTGAAGCCCTGCGGATGCTGGGTGAAGCCCGCCAGCGGGCTCGCTTCAGCGGCGCTCTGACCGAGCAGCAGATTCACCAGACTGCTCTTGCCCGACTGGGTGGGGCCGATCACCGCCAGCTGGGGCGGCAGGCCGGTAATTGTGGGGCGGTTGCCGCTGCGCCGCAGCAGGCTGATGGCGAAGTTGAGCGGATCGGCGAAGGGGCTCTCTGGATTGCTGTCGGCCAACCCCTCCGCACGGCGCTGCAGCCGTTCTAAAAAGTGCAGCAGGGTGTCCGTTTCGTCGCTCATCAATCGGCTCTGTCTAGATCTCGGCGTAGGAGCGCCGCTGGCGGCGCGAATTGGTGATGAGCCAATCTTTGCGCGCCGCGAGCAGCGCTCCTACAGGGTGGGTAGTGCGAATCGGATCAGGTGATAACGGTTGGTTCGCTGCGGCCGGTACGGGCCTCGATCTCGGCTAGTTCGGTGGCGATCTGTACCAGCGGCTGCATCACCTTGGCGGTCTCCAGGGTGTGCTTGTCAGGATCGGGCTCGTAGGCCTCCAAGTATACGCGCAGGGTGGCGCCGACGGTGCCGGTGCCGGAGAGGCGGTAGACGATACGTGAGCCACCGCTGAAGCCGATGCGGATGCCCTGGTTTTTCGAGATGCTGCCATCTACCGGATCGGTGTAGGCGAAGTCGTCGGCGTAGTCGACTGTGTAGTTGCCGAACTGGCTGCCGGGCAGTGCGCTGAGGCGGCTGCGCAGGTGCTCCATCAGCCCCTCGGCGGCGGCCTTGTCCACCGCCTCGTAGTCGTAGCGGGTGTAGAAATTACGGCCGAACTTACGCCAGTGGTCGCGCACGATCTGCTCTACTGACTCCTGGCGCACCGCCAGCAGGTTGAGCCAAAACAGCACTGCCCACAAGCCATCTTTCTCGCGCACATGGTCGGAGCCGGTGCCGAAGCTCTCCTCGCCGCACAGGGTGATCTTACGGGCGTCGAGCAGGTTGCCGAAGAACTTCCAGCCGGTGGGGGTCTCGTAGCACTCCAGGCCGAGGGCGTCGGCGACCCGGTCGGCGGCCTGGCTGGTGGGCATTGAGCGGGCGACGCCGCTGATGCCGCTTTTGTAACCCTTGATCAGGTGGGCGTTGGCCGCCATCACCGCCAGGCTGTCGCTAGGGGTGACGAAGAAGTTGCGGCCGAGGATCATGTTGCGGTCGCCGTCACCGTCGGAGGCGGCGGCAAAGTCGATGGCGTTGATGCCGCTGGTGAGCTTCACGATCTCTTTGGCATGGGCCAGGTTTGGATCGGGGTGACCGCCACCGAAGTCCTCCTTGGGCTCGCCGTTGATCACGGTGCCAGGCTCGGCACCGAGGATGCCCTCGATGATGCGTTTGGCATAGGGACCGGTAACCGCGTGCATGGCGTCAAAGCGCATCTGGAACAAGCCGGAGTTGAACAGCTGGTGGATGCGTTCGAAGTCGAACAGCTGCTTCATCAGTTCGGCGTAGTCGGCCACCGGGTCGATCACCTCGATGCTGGTGTCGCCGAGCTGCTGGATGCCGAGCTGGTCCAGGTCGATGTCTGTTGCCTCGACGATGCGGTATTCGCTGATCGTCTTGGTGCGCTCGAAGATCGCTTCGGTGACCCCCTCGGGAGCAGGGCCGCCGTTGGCGGTGTTGAATTTGATGCCGAAGTCCTCATCCGGGCCGCCGGGGTTGTGGCTGGCGGAGAGGATGATGCCACCGTTGGTTTTGTATTTGCGGATCACGCAGGAGGCAGCGGGGGTGGAGAGGATGCCGCCCTGGCCGACAATCACCCGGGCGACACCGTTGGCGGCGGCGAGACGAATGATAATCTGGATCGCCTGGCGGTTGTAGAAGCGGCCGTCACCACCCAGCGCCATCACGCCACCCTTCAGGTCGGCCTGGGTGTCGAAGATCGACTGCACAAAATTTTCCAGGTAGTTGGGGCCCTGAAATACTTTGACCTTCTTGCGCAAGCCCGAGGTGCCTGGTTTTTGGTCGTCGAACGGATGGCTGGTGATGCTGGAGATTTCCATTTGACCTCTTCTGTGCGTTGGGTGACTGCAGAACGGGCCTATTCAAGCACAGGAGTGATGGGAATCGAACCCCTGCTTGAAAAGATGGGACATCGCCCCCATCTGTTGGCCGATTCGCTGAAATCGCGCGATTTTTTAAGTGTATGTATTTGATGGAGGTTGATATTCCCCATGAGTGTTGAAGCCCAGAAGGAGACCCTGGCGTTCCAGGCCGAGGTGAGTCAGGTGTTGAACCTGGTGATCCGTTCCCTTTACAGCAATAAGGAGATCTTCCTGCGGGAGCTGGTCTCCAACGCATCTGATGCGGCAGAGAAGCTGCGTTTTGAGGCGCTGACCGACGAGGCGCTGTTTGAGGATGACCCTGAACTACGGATCCGCGTGACGATGGACAAGGAGGCGGGCACCCTGACCATCTCCGACAACGGTATCGGTATGAGTCGTCAGGAGGTGACCGAGACCATCGGCACTATCGCCAGCTCCGGCACCAAGAAGTTTTTTGAGGCGTTGAGCGGTGATCAGACCAAGGATAGCGAGCTGATCGGTCAGTTTGGTGTCGGCTTCTACTCTGCCTTTATCGTTGCCGACAAGGTGACCCTGATCACCCGCCGTGCCGGCCTCGCCGAAGAGCATGGGGTGCGCTGGGAGTCCACCGGCGAGGGTGACTACAGTATCGAGAACGTGGATAAGCCCAGCCGCGGTACCGACGTGATCCTGCACCTGCGTGAGGATGAGAAGGAGTTCCTGGAGGACTACCGGCTGCGTTCCATTATCTCTAAGTTCTCCGACCATATCGCGATGCCGGTGGAGATGGAGAAGCAGCGGTTCGGCGAACCAGAGGCGGGGGAAGAGCAACCGGAGCAGCCAGAGTTTGAGCGGGTCAACAAGGGCACTGCGCTGTGGATGCGGCCCAAGTCGGAGATCAGCGACGAGGAGTATAAAGAGTTCTACAAACACGTCTCCCATGACTTTGAAGAGCCGCTCGCCTGGGCCCACAATCGGGTCGAGGGCAACAACGAATACTCCGCGCTGCTCTACATCCCCAGCCGCGCCCCGTTCGATATGTGGGACCGGGATCAGAAACATGGCGTAAAACTCTTCGTGCGCCGCGTCTTCATCATGGACGAGGCGGAAAAGCTGATGCCGCGCTACCTGCGTTTCATCAAAGGTGTGGTCGATTCTGATGACCTGCCGCTCAATGTCTCCCGTGAGATCCTGCAGCACAATCGCAAGATCGACACCATCCGCCAGGCCAACGTCAAGCGCGTACTCGGCATGCTGGAGAAGATGGCGAAGAATGAGCCCGAGAAGTACCAAACCTTCTGGGACCAGTTCGGCAAGGTGATGAAAGAGGGGCCGGCGGAGGAGTTCGGTAACAAGGAGCGGATCGCCGGGCTGCTGCGCTTCGCCTCCACCCATAACGATGACGACACCCAGAATGTCTCTCTGGCCGACTACATCGGGCGTATGAAAGAGGGGCAGGAGAAGATCTACTACATCACCGCCGACAGTGCCGCTGCCGCTCGCTTCAGCCCGCATCTAGAGCTGCTGAAGAAGAAGGGCATCGAGGTGCTGCTGCTCTCCGACCGGGTCGACGAGTGGCTGGTCTCCAGCCTCACCGAATTCGACGGCAAGCCGCTGCAGTCGGTGGCCAAGGGCGCCCTCGATCTGGGTGAGCTGGAAGACAAGGAGGAGAAAGAGGCCCAGGAGAAGTCGGCGGAGGAGCACCAGGGGCTGCTGGAGCGGGTCAAAAAGGTGCTCGGCGAGACGGTCAAAGAGGTGCGCGTCAGCCACCGGCTCACCGACTCCCCCGCCTGCCTGGTGGTGGAGGAGCACGACATGAGTGCCAATCTGGCGCGGGTGCTGAAGTCGGTTGGCCAGGACGCGCCCGGCACCTCACCGATCATGGAGCTCAACATGCAACACCCCCTGCTGGAACGTCTCGATCAGGAACCCGACGAAGATCGCTTCGCCGACCTGACCCGGGTTTTGTTCGACCAGGCCCAACTGGCGGAGGGTGGTCAGCTGGATGACCCGGCGGCCTTTGTGCGGCGGCTCAATACATTGATGTTGAATCTTTCGGGAGAGTGAGCGCCTGCCGGCGCGAGACGTTTAGGGAACCTCTGATTAAGTCTGGACGAAGTTGATTGTGACTCAGAATATTCAGATTCAAGGCGCAAATCGCATGTAAAGCTACCGTTCCCTGCTCACGCTCCTCCCCTACATCCCTGTAGGGGATTGCGAACGACTGCATGGATGCAGGAGGTAGAGTCACGCATGGAGCCGTTGCCGAGATTTGCAACGCAGAAGCTGAATATTCTGGGCACAAGATACGAGTTCATGACCTGATCAGAGGCTCCTTAGCCCCGCTGCCTCTAGTCCGGTTTTAAGAGCGGGGAGCTTATTCGGGTAGCGTTTACGCAGCCTGCCTCCAGGCAGGCTGCGCTCTGCAAGAAATAAAAGTGTGGTAGGATCGCCTCGGTTGGCAGATTGTTTGGAGATCCGAGACCAAGAAGACTCGTAAGTCCTTGACGAAATATCACGTTATTCGGCGCCCTCCGTCTCCTGCGAAAGCAGTATCGTCCCATTGGTCGGCGTTGATGGCACCATGTTTTTTTGGCGGGATTGGCCATGAAGTCGGTGTTTGCTGGCCTTTCGGGCATGACGGGGAGGTTTTGCCGCGCTTCGAATGGTGAGGGCTAAGAACATCCGTCGCGAAGCCAATCAAGGGGGAGTAGGAGTCTGGTGGACTTGCATCAATTGCATCTGCCGGGCTAAATGCGCGATTGCCTGCCCAAGCCAGCTAGTCTGAACAGCTGCATTCGGATCGCAGACACTTGAGTCGAACCTTCCCGGCTTAGGGAGCCGGCAGGTGGTCGGTCGGATGTTGCGCCATGCTGACGCAGTTTTCATCTGCTTCAGGGGCGGCAGCCAGCGGTGAAAGAGAGAATAAGAGAAAGCCGGGCCTGAATCGGCGGTTTGAAGAGCATCATGACCAATAAAGTTGTCCACCTATTTATGTGGTCCCTGTTACTGCCTGTGCTGGCGGCGTGTACGCCTGCGGCTGGCGTAAAAAGTGATCCAGCGCGGCAGGAGCCAGTTGTAGCGCACGGATCGACTCAAGAGTGGATGCAGGAAGAGAGCATGCCGGAATCTGCCGCGGTTGCTCCAACCACGCTCCCTTCAGGACGGGGGAGTGAGCCCGTTCAATCAGCCAAAGCTCCTTTTTACAAAGTTGGCAGTGGAAAGTTTCTGAATCTCTCAGGTCAGGGTGAAGAGAGCGGTTCGGCGGGTGAGATTACGCTCCACTTCGACGGCATCGAACTGCATGAGGTTGTGCGGATCGTATTCGAGGAGATCCTGAAACAAAACTACCTCATCGATCCACGGGTGCAGGGTGTGGTTACCATGCGCACCTATAACCCTGTACCGATCGACAGCGTGATGGGGATTCTTGAGTCGCTCCTGCAGAGCTATGGTGCCGCGATGATCTACGACGCAGGGCTCTATCGGATCATCCCCCTTGCGGATGCCGCTAAACAGTCCAGTGTTCCGGTTGTCGGCAAGGTGGGGGCGGCAGGCATCGCGGGCTTTGGTACCCAGATTGTGCCGTTGCGCTACATCGCAGCGAGGGAGATGAAGAAGATCCTCGGCTCGGTATCCTCGGCTGAGCTGACCTTCACGACTAACGATGCGCGTAACCTGCTGCTGATACGTGGCTCGCGTTTTCAGATCAATCAGGCCCTTGAGACGGTAAAGTTGTTCGACGTGGATTGGTTGAAGGGGATGTCCTTCGGCCTGTTCGCATTGGAGTATGCGGATGCCGCCACCTTGGTCGATGAGTTGAACAAGCTGCTGGTCGCTACCGATGAGGGGCCCTTGTCTGGCATGGTTCGCCTGGTGCCAGTGGCGCGGCTCAATTCGGTGATGGTGATTACCCCTCAGCCGGGTTATCTCGATACCATCAAGGAGCTGGTGGAGCGGTTCGACCAGGGTGGTACAACATCGCCGGGTCAACGGCTCTACGTCTATCGCCTGAAGTATGGTAAGGCGGATAGCATCGCTGGGTTGCTGCAGGAGATCTTTGGTGGCGGGGGAGGGAAAAGCGCCCCCAGTTCGGATCAGGCCTCCCCCCCGGCGGAGCGTTCCAATGTGCGTTCGCCGACCCAGAGTGCGATCACACCACCGCCACAGCTGACCGATAAGCCACTCGATCCGGCGGTTCAGATGGGGGCGGCGGCGATGGATCCGGCGGGCGAGCCGGCGCCGGGCATTGCTGGCCAAGGTGAGGTAAAGATCATCGCCGATCAAGATCGTAACGCGATCCTAGTTTTGGCTTCGGCGCGGGATTACAAGTCGGTGGAGGCGACCATCCGCAAGCTCGATGTGCCGCCGATGCAGGTGTTGATAGAGGCGACCATCGCTGAGGTCTCTCTGACCAATAACCTGAGTTATGGCGTGCGCTGGTTCCTGCAGGGAAATATGGGGGGGAGCGATAAGTGGCAGGGTGGGCTGAACCTGCCGCTGCCGAGTGGGGTCTCGGGCTCCGGGTTCTCGCTGGGGATTTTGAACAGTATGGATGAGTTGAAGCTCTTCTTTAATCTGTTGAACGCCCAATCCTCGGTCAAATTCCTCTCCGCGCCGCAGATCATGGTGGTCGATAATCAGTCGGCCAGCTTTAGGGTCGGCGATCAGATCCCGATCATCACACGCTCCTCCCAGAGCACCACCAATCCCGACGCCCCGATCGTTACCGAAGTCCAGTTCCGTGACACCGGTACGCTGCTTACCGTCACGCCCCGGGTCAATGTCGGTGGAATGGTGACCTTAGAGATCAGCCAGGAGGTGAGCAAACCGGGTTCGGCGCCAGCGGTTGGGGGCGGTGGGAATGTCCCCATTGCGCAGCGTACCGTGGACAGCACGGTGGTGGTGAACAGCGGTCAGACGATTATCCTGGGTGGGCTTATCAGTGAGACCAGTAACGACACCAAGGACGGGATCCCGATCTTGATGGATCTCCCCGGGGTGGGAAAAATGTTCAGCAACACGACGAAAGATGTTGCGCGTACCGAGCTGATTATCACCATCACGCCACGGGTGGTGGCCAATCCAATGCAGGCCAAAGTGCTGACCGACGAGCTGCGCAAGAGTCTCAAAGAGGCGAGTGCGCTGGAGCGCTCGATCAGACATTAACGCCCATGCGGAATCTTAGATGCACAGGATGGCTAGTGATGGGGCGCATTGGCTGTTCTTCACTCCTCTTCGAGAAATCCTGAATGACCACCGATGTGAGTATCAAGGGGCAGCCTTCCCCCTCTGCCAGCCCACAACAGAAGGCCAGTCTGCTCGATAGCGGGATTGGTGGTTATTTGGTGCAGACCGGCAGGCTGCGCAGGGAGGAGGCAGAAAATGCCCTTAGAATCTTCTCCGAGCAGCAGAGCGAGAGCTCTTTTGCCGTGCTGCTGGTGCGGATGGGAATGCTCTCCGGCCAGGAACTGGCACAGGCCCAATCGGCGTTTCATGGGATCCCGCTGATCGACGAGAGCGAGTTCCCGGAGAGATTGCCCTATGGCTCGCGTATCTCGTTGGCGTTTCTGAATCGCAATCTGTGCGTGCCGGTGCAGGAGGACGAGGCGGGCCTGATGGTGGCGATGGCCGATCCGGATAACCCCTACCTGCTTGAGGCCCTGAGGATGGTCTCGGGTTGTGAGGTGGTGCCGCGGGTCGGGGTGGTGTCGGAGATCGAGGCCGCCTTCCGGCAGCGCTACACCGAAACCGATGAGGAGGCGGCTGCCAGGGGGGAGGTGGGGCGTCTTGGCGCGGTTGGCGATGATGATATCGAGCACCTCAAAGAGTTGGCCAGTGAGGCGCCGGTCATCAAGCTGGTGAACCAACTGATCCAGCAGGCAGTAAACCAACAGGCGTCAGATATCCATATCGAACCTTTCGAGCAGAGCTTGAAGGTTCGATACCGCATCGATGGCATCATGCGTGAGATTGAGGACGCCCCAGCCGAGGTTGCTGCGGCGGTTGTTTCGCGGGTCAAGATATTGGCGAATCTGAATATCGCCGAGCGGCGGTTGCCACAGGACGGTCGCTTTAAGATAAAGGTCAAGGGCGTCTGGCTCGATCTGCGGGTATCGACCGTACCGACAGTGTATGGCGAGAGCGTGGTGTTGCGGTTGCTGCACAGTGAGGGCGCAGGGGGGGACTTTAAGTGCTTGGGCTTTACCCGTGAGCAGGAGGAGAAGCTGCGTGCTGCCCTGTCGATCCCGCATGGCATCATCCTGGTGACTGGCCCCACTGGGAGCGGTAAGACCACCACCCTCTATGCGGCGCTGAATCACCTGAACACCCCGGAACGGAAGATCCTTTCCGTGGAGGATCCGGTCGAATATAACATCGACGGCATCAACCAGATCCAGGTTAAGCCACAGATCGGCTTGACCTTCTCCAACGCCCTGCGTTCGATCGTGCGGCAGGATCCCGATGTCATCATGATCGGTGAGATGCGTGATCAGGAGACCGCAGCCATCGCTATACAGTCGGCCCTGACTGGCCATCTGGTGCTTTCTACACTGCACACCAATGATGCGGCTGGCAGCATCACGCGTTTGCTCGATATGGGGGTGGATGACTTTTTGCTGAAATCGACGCTGACGGCGGTATTGGCCCAGCGGTTGGTGCGTCGCCTGTGTGATGCGTGCAAGCAGCCCTATCGGGTTGGCGAGGAGCTGGCCCAGCGCTTGCGCTTGTCGGCGAGCGTCGAGATGGAGACGGCGCAGTTCTACACCGCCCACGGTTGTGAGCAGTGCCGTGGTACAGGTTATATCGGGCGGGCGGCGATCGTGGAGATCATCCTGCTCGACGATAAGATCAGGGATCTGATCATGGCGCGCGCCGATTCACTCAGCATCGCACGTCAGGCACGCTCGGCTAACATGCTCACACTGTATGAGGATGGTATGGCAAAGGCGGCAAAGGGTGTGACCACGATCGAAGAGATATTGCGGGTAACGCGGCTGGACTGATATGCCGAACTACTTTTTCAAGGCCGCATCACTGGACGGGGAGGTTACGGAGGGGACGACGGAGGGTGCGAGCCGAGAGGCTGTGGTCAAGATGATCCAGGCGCAGGGGCGGGTGCCGATTCAGGTCGAACTGAGCCATGCTTTGAGTGCCAGCTCCAAGGCTTTGAAGCCTGTTGGGCTGTTTAGGCGCAACAAAGACCAACTGCTGCTGTTTACCCGTGAACTATCGACGCTGCTCAAGGCGGGCTTGTCGCTCGATCGCTCGCTCGCGTTACTGATCTCGGTAAATAGTGATCCGGCATTTTCTCAGGTGCTGTCGGCACTGCAGGAAAAGATCAAGGGGGGGGACTCCTTTGCCGATGCCCTGGCAGCGCAACAGGGGATCTTCCCAGATATCTACATCAGCCTGGCGAGGGCGGGTGAGCTGGGTGGTACCCTCGAATCGGTCATGGCCCGTTTGGCGGATCATCTGGAACGCAGTAGCGAACTGAAGGGCTCGTTGAAGTCCGCCATGATCTACCCGATCATCCTGGTGATAGTCGCTATCGTGTCGATCATCATCCTTCTTACCTATGTCATTCCACAGTTCAAGGAGCTGTTTGAGGGGATGGGGGCCGCACTGCCGCTCTCCACTGCCATCGTGTTGCAGGCAGGGGATCTGCTAAAGGCCTATGGTTGGATCTTTGTCTCGCTGATTGTCCTGTTTGTGTTGTGGATTCGCTATCAGCTGCAGCGTCCAAAGGGACAGTACCGCTGGCATCGGCGCGTCCTCTCACTGCCGTTACTGGGGGAACTGATTACCAAGATGGAGGTCGCTGTCTTCTCCCGTACCTTGGGCACTTTGCTGCAGAATGGTATCCCGATGGTGAAGGCAATGGGGATTGTGCGTGAGACGTTACAGAATCGGGTGATCGCCGACAGCATGGATGGGGTGATCAACGGGCTCAAAGAGGGGGCGCGATTGACCACGCAGCTGAAGAAGGCGGGGTGCTTTCCAGAGTTTTCGGTGCAGATGATCGGTGTGGGTGAAGAATCCGGAGAGCTGGAGCAGATGCTGCTGCATATAGCGGAGATATACGATAAAGAGGTGAACCGTTCGATTAAGCAGTCGTTGGCGATCCTGGAGCCAATGCTGATTCTGTTCCTGGGTGTGATCGTTGCTGGGGTGATCATGTCCATTCTGGTGGCGATCATGGGTATTAATCAACTGGTTATCTGAAGGATAGAGGTGATGAAAAGACGTTTTAGCGGGGCTCGTTCGATTGATTCCACGGGGTTTACACTCATCGAGCTGCTGGTGGTGTTGGTGATTCTGGGGTTGCTGGCGGGGTTGGTTGGGCCACAGATGATGCGTTATCTTGGCGGGGCCAAATCCGACACGGCGAAGTTACAGATTGAGGAGTTTGGCGCAGGTCTTGACCTTTATCATTTAGAGGTGGGGCGTTATCCAAGTACGGCAGAGGGGTTACAGGCGCTGGTGGAGGCGCCCGGTGGTGTCGATGGCTGGCATGGCCCCTACCTGAAAAAGAAGCGCATCCCCAAAGACCCCTGGGGTAGGGACTACCACTACCAATTTCCTGGAGAGAATGGCCTCTACGACCTCTATTCGCTTGGTCAGGACAACACGGAAGGTGGTGCTGGAGAGGACCAGGATGTGGTGAGTTGGTGAGTTGGTGAGGCTGGGGGGATGTCTCGTACCGCGGGCGGTTTCACGCTGTTGGAGCTGCTGCTGGTTCTGACTCTGATGGCGATGATGGTGGCGTTGGTTCCACCGCTGTTGAGTCGAGCCTTGCCAGGTGTTTCCGCCAGGAGTCTGGTGAACGATGTGGTGCTGATGGTTAGAGAATCACGCAGCCGGGCTATCGTCTCCAACCGGAAGCAGCAGATCTATTTCGACCGGCAGAGGCGAGCCCTGTTGAGCGAAGCCGGGCGTAATAGCTTGGATATCCCGGATGGGCTGAGGCTCGAGTTCGATAAAGGAGATGGGTTGGATAAGGTGGTGCTCTTCAGCGCCTATCCAGATGGCACGGTTAGCGGGGGGCAGATAGTGATCTGGAGTGAACAGCATCGTTTCCTGTTGCGGGTGAACTGGATCAGTGGGGTTCTGGAGGTGGAGGAGCGTTCGGGTGAGATCCCCAATTAAGCGGGGGACTCAGAGGGGATTTACCCTGATTGAGGTGCTGGTTGCTTTCGCAATCCTTGCCATGTCGCTGACGGTGCTCTACCGCATCTTCTCCGGTGGTTTAAGTAATATTTCGATTGCGCAGCGCCATATGGGAGCGCTGATGCTGGTGCAGGACTTGCTGGAAGGGACGGACCTGAACTGGCGGGAGCTGGAGGGGGTGGAGAGAGGCGAGAGCGTTGGTGGCTATCGCTGGAATCGCTCGGTGACGCCCTATGAAAGGAGCGATGCCAGTGGCAGAACTCAGGAGGGTGGGCTCTATCAAATTAAGGTCCGGGTTTCTTGGTCGTTGCTGGGTCGCCAGCGTGAGTTGAATATGAGTAGCCTCAGGCTTGATCCGCTAAAGCCACCATCGGTGAAGTGAGATGGATGGCGCTAGTGAATGACCGCCATAGACAACAGGGGTTTACCCTGCTGGAGATCTTGGTTGCCGTGGCTCTGCTGTCGCTGCTGATGACCGCAGCCTTCAGTTCGGTCCACTACGCAAGCAGGAGCTGGGAAGCAGGGATCCGGCGCGTGGGGTCAGGTGATGCCGATCGTGCTGCGGAGCGCCTGCTGGCAAAGATGATTCGGCAGCTGCAGATGGGGCGTTATAGCGACGGGGGAAAAGAGCATCTCTTGTTTGACGGTGAGGCAAATCAGCTCGCCTTTATCGCGCCGGCGCCTGAGTATGATGAGCGATTCGCAGACTATGAGTACCTGTTGAGATTCACCTCCGTGGATGGTGGGGGGGAACTGGTGCTCTTCTACCTTCCGCGGCTGCCGGGTGATCATCCTTTAAGGATTGATGAGGAGGCCCCCAGTCAAGTGTTGTTGCACGGACTGAGCGAGTTTCGTATCGCTTATTACGGGCAACATCGGACAACAGATCTAGACTGGGTTGAGCAGTGGCGTCAGGAGGAGCCAGCTTATCCCCAGCTAATCAGTTTTAGCTTTAGCATTGAGGATGGGGCGCCAGTGCGAGAGAAGATTATTCGGGTCAGATCAGATCTGCAGGCAACAGTGAGTATCAAGCCGAGATCGCGTTCGAGGCGCAGGGGCCGATAGTCGCGTTGTGCGGGAAGAGAGGTATGAAGTAAAAATGCACAGGGCTGGCAAGGGTGAACGGGGTATTGCGTTGCTCTTGGTGTTGTGGCTGATTGTCCTGCTCAGTGTGATTGGGGGCAGCCACGCCAGAAACGGTAGAATGGAGCTGAATCTGGCCGCCAATCAACGAGAGGCACTGCAGGCCCGATTACATGCAGAGGCAGGTCTGTATATGGCGATCGATGATCTGCTTGTGTCATCCAGAGAGGGCGGTTTCCGGTTGCGGGGTGTGGAGAATCAGGTTGAGTTTGAGGGAACACGGCTCACCGTTTCGATCATCAATGCGACTGGACTTATCGATATCAACCAGGCCACGCCCTCGACCCTGGAAGCGCTGATTGTCTCGACAGGTATGAAGGAGGAGCAGGCCCGTTCTCTCGTTGATGCCATCCTCGATTGGCGAGATGCTGATGACCTGATTCGGTTACAGGGGGCGGAGGCCAGGCAGTATGCAACAGCCGGGCTGGCCTATCGTCCTGCCAACGCCCGCTTCAAGAGTGTGCAGGAACTGAAGATGGTACTGGGGATGACGGCAGAGACCTACCGTGCAATCGTACCCTTCATCACCGTGCATTCAAAAGGTGGGGCCCTCGACAGCGCACAAGCCCCGGCTGCGTTGTTGCGCCAGCTGGAGCAGCAAGAGGCGGCTGTGATGCGGGGTTCGGCTGGCCGGCAGATAGACAGGCCACAGGTGCCAGGCTCGCTCCCCCGGCAGTTGCCGGCATACCCGATCTACCATCTTGATGTGCGGGCAGTGACGGGGCAGGGTGGCCGCTCTCATATCAGGGCGGTCGTTGATATCAGCGGCAATCTGCAACGGCGTTACCGCATCCTTGCCTGGCGGGAGCTGGCGGGAGACCAAGAGGTGAAGGATGGCTGAACAGAGTGCTATGTCGTTCGCCCGGATGCAGGATCTAGCCGCTCAATTTTGGCACTGGTGGATTGCTGAACTGACCGGAATGATGCCAGAGTTTGTTAAGCGAATTCTGTTTGGAGGGCAGGTCTACCAGATTGTCGTAGAGGGTGATGAGCTCGCTATCAGGCGAGTGGTCAAAGGGGCGAAGGGGGTCGAGCCCGTGATGGTTGGCTTGATCGATCCGTCAGGGCTGGGTAGAGAGCGACTCCTGTTGCAGGATGCGAGAAGAGTGGAGCTGATTCTGCCCCCAGAGGGCTACCTGAAAAAGCGGCTAATCCTACCTAGAGTTGCGGAATCCAATCTGCGGGAGGTGCTCACCTTTCAGCTGGAGCAGGAGACGCCGTTCAGGTTGTCGCAAGTCTACTTCGATTCCCTGTGCGTTGCCCGCAATCGGGGCAGTCAGACCCTGACGATTGATCTCTATGTCGCCCCCAGGGGGCGTGTCGATCTGCTTTTGGAGCAGCTCAGCAAACACGCGATCCGATTAGATGCGGTCACGGTGGATGGCGAGATTGCCGGCGAATCGCTCGAGCTGAATCTTATGCCGGGGGAGCAGCGGAGAAGGGGCTACTCCTTTGCCAGGCGCCTCAACTATCTGCTCGCAGGTCTGGTGCTGCTGCTTGGTTTGAGCAATCTGCTCTTTCCGCTTTGGGAGAAAAGCGTTGAGTTGGAGCGTTTACAGCTCAAGGCAGCTCAGCTCAAGCAGCAGGTGGTGAAGGCGCGTGAGTTACGGGAGCGGGTCGATACAGCTAAAAATGAGGCTGGATTTATCCTCGAAAAGAGAATGGAACACGCCCCTGTGTTGGAAGTGATCAATGAACTGACACATCTGTTGCCGGATAATACCTGGCTCGATCAACTCGAGATTGATGCGGGAGATGTGCAGGTGCATGGTTTTTCTGCGTCGGCGTCGACGCTAATCTCGCTGCTGGAGTCATCGAATAGCTTTAGCGATGCACGCTTTCGCTCCTCCATTACCAAGAACGCAATCAATGATATGGAGCGGTTCCATCTCTCCGCGCAATTTGTCACGGAGGCGACTCGATGAGGCTTGGTGTATCTCCCAGCCTGCGCAAGCTGGCAGCACAGCTATTGCTGCTGTTGCTTGTTGTCGGGGGCGCGGCGGCTCTGCTGATCCCGTATTTGACGATCAAGCAATCCTACGATGATGAGATTGCCAGCGTCCGCAAACGCATTGAGATCTATCAACGTTCGGTGGCTGTAGCGGAAGCATTACAACAACAGTATCAGCAACTAGAGATGGCTAACCGGAGGGACAAGCGTTATCTGAGGGCACAGAGTGAGTCTCTTGGCGGTGCTGAGCTCCAAGGTATATTGACCCGCGTAGTTCGCTCGAGCCGGGGCAAGCTCTTGAGTACACGGGTGCTACCGATCGAACAAGATGGCAGTTTCGGCAGGGTCTCTATCCGGGTTAGCATGAAGGGGGCGATGGAGTCGATATTTGGTGTTCTCTATGCGCTGGAATCGGGAGAGCCCTATCTGCTTATCTCTGATCTGCAGCTGCAAGGAAAACGCACATCCCGCCGCCATGGGGCAGCGGGCAGAAATCAGTGGGCTAAGGCCGGGACTGAGCTTGCTTGTACTTTTGTTCTGTCGGGTTACATCAGGGGCTGAGGGTGAATAGCATCAGTGGCCGTATTAATATCCTCAGTCTGTTGTTGCTGTTGGCCCTCGCGGGGCTTGGCAAGCTACTGCTTCTGCAATGGGAAGATATGGAGCGGAAGCAGGACGACTCGCGGCCAGTATCCACCCAGGCGAATGGGGTGGCTAACACGCTGAAATTGCCAGACAGTGGCGCCTATACCATCCCTCCCCGCAGTGCCTTTCGTGAGGTGCTTGAACGCCCTCTGTTTATTGAAGGGCGTGTGGCGCCTCAGCCGGAGATCCGACAGGTTCAGCCGGTGGTACAGGCGCGCCCCAGTCTACAGCTGGAGGGGGTAGTGATCGTCAATCAGCGGCGCATCGCAGTGGTAAGAGAGGTGCGGGGTAATTCGGTGATCCGTCTACAGGTGGGGGATAATTATAGTGGTTGGTTGGTTGCCGAGGTCGCCAGGGATCGGGTGGTGATGAGACAGAATGCTAGCCATATCGAATTGGCGCTCGATGCTGATCAAGGTGGCAGGAGCGCGATCCGACGTGTTGAGCCGCCATCTGCAGATCAGAAGTAGAGGCTGCCTCTCACAACATGCCTTGATTACCTCTCACTCTCGCGCTGCTTCCATAGATAGAAGACCGCCGGAACCACCACCAGGGTGAGTAGGGCGGCGCTCAACATCCCCCCCACCATCGGCGCTGCGATCGGACGCATCACATCTGATCCACTGCCACTCGCCAGCAGCACCGGTAGCAGACCAAAGATAACGCTGGCCACGGTCATGATCTTGGGGCGGACCCGCATCACCGCGCCCTCGATCACCGACTCGCTCAACTCCTCCCTGGTCAGCCGGCGATCGTGCAGCTCTATCGCCTGTAGTGCGGCCCGGTAGGACTGATTGAGGTAAACAATCATGACCACTGCGGTCTCTACGGCGATGCCGGCCAGGGCGATGAAACCGATCCCGACGGCAATCGAGAGATTGAAGTCGAGTAGATAGAGCATCCAGGCGCCGCCGGTCAGGGCGAACGGCAGGGTGGCGATGATGATCCCCACCTCGGTCAGGTTGCGGAATGCCAGGTAGAGCAGCACCAGGATGATGATAAAGGTCAGCGGGATGACCTGAATCAGTCGTGCATTGGCGCGTTGGTAATGTTCATACTGCCCCGACCAGGTGATTGAGTAATTTGGCGGTAGGGTGATCGCCGCGTCAACCCGCTGCCGTGCCTCAGCGACATAGGAGCCGAGATCCCGTCCACGGATGTCGACAAAGACCCAGCCGTTGGGACGGGCGTTTTCACTCTTGATCATCGGTGGCCCATCCTCCACCTCGATCTGGGTGATCTGGCCGAGGGTGATGTGGCGGCCGTTTGGCGTGACGATGGGAAGATGGCGCAACTTCTCCTCACTATCGCGAATGGCGCGTGGATAGCGGATATTCACCGGATAGCGTTCGAGGCCTTCAACGGTCTCGGTCACGTTCACGCCGCCGATGGCGGTGCTGATGATCTCCTGGACATCCTTGATATTGAGGCCAAGGCGCGCCGCCCGTAGCCGATCGATCTTGATCTTCAGATAGCGTCCGCCATCGACCCGCTCGGAAAATACCGAGGCGGTGCCCTCCACCCCGCGCAGCGCCTCCTCGATCACCTCCCCGATATCCTCGATCACCTCAAGATCAGGGCCGGCGATCTTGATTCCAACGGGGGTCTTGATACCGGTAGAGAGCATGTCGATGCGGGTCTTGATCGGCATCACCCAGGCGTTGGTTACGCCGGGGATATCGACCCGCCGGTCCAGCTCCTGCTTGAGTTTATCCAGGGTCATACCCTCCCGCCACTCTGACTTTGGCTTGAGGGTGATGGTGGTCTCGATCATGGTCAGGGGGGCTGGATCAGTAGCGGTCTCGGCGCGCCCGATCTTGCCGAATACCCGCTCCACCTCTGGTACGGTGCGGATCAACCGGTCGGTCTGTTGCAACAGCTCTTGCGCCTTACCGATCGATAGCCCAGGGAAGGTGGTGGGCATATACATCAGATCCCCTTCATCCAACTCCGGCATGAACTCCGAGCCGATCTGACTGATCGGCCAGACGGCGGTGAGGGTCAGCAGCAGGCTGACAAAGAGGACGGCAATGGGGTGGCGCAAGGTAAAGCGGATGACCGGCAGATAGCCGCGGATGGTCCAGCGGTTGATCGGATTGCTCTCCTCCTGCGGCAGTTTGCCGCGGATGAAGTAGCCCATCAGCACAGGCACCAGGGTGATCGAGAGGATAGCCGCGGCGGCCATGGCATAGGTCTTGGTGTAGGCCAGGGGAGAGAAGAGCCGCCCCTCCTGGCCCTGCAACACAAACACCGGCAGAAAGCTGAGGGTAATGATCACCAGTGAGAAGAAGAGCGGAGGTCCGACCTCGATTGCGGCCGCCTCGATCTGTTTCCAACGGCACTCCCCGTGGTTACGTTCGGCATGTTTATGGGCGTTCTCCAGCATCACGATGGCGGCGTCCACCATCGTGCCGATGGCGATGGCGATGCCGCCGAGGGACATGATATTGGCGTTGATCCCCTGCCACTGCATGATGCCGAAGGCGGCCAGTATGCCGACCGGCAGGCTGGTGATGATGATCAGTGAGGTGCGCAGGTGGAACAGAAACAGGATGCAGATCAGGGAGACGACGATAAACTCCTCGACCAACCGCTGTTGCAGGTTGTCCACAGACTGGTTGATCAGCCGTGAACGGTCGTAGGTCTCGACGATCTCCACGCCTTCCGGCAGCCCCGCCTTGAGCGACTCCAGCTTGTGTTTCACGGCTTCGATGGTGGCGCGGGCATTCTCTTGCCAGCGCATCACCACGATGCCACCAACCACCTCGCCCTGACCGTCCAGTTCGGCGATGCCGCGTCGCATCTGTGGGCCGAGACGGATCTTTGCCACATCTTTCAGCAAGATCGGGGTGCCTTTGGAGCTGAGTCCCAGTGGCACTTGGGCCAGATCCTTCACCCCCTGCAGATAGCCGGTGGCGTAGACTATGTGTTCAGCCTCTGCCTGTTCAATGACTGAACCGCCTACCTCGCGGTTGGCGTCCTGGATCGCCTGTTTTACCTTGGAGAGGGGGATGTTGTAGAGGCGAAGCAGATTGGGTTCCAGGACTACCTGATACTGGCGCACCATGCCACCCACGGTAGCCACCTCTGCTACCCCGGGCACCGTTTGCAACTCATACTTGAGGAACCAGTCCTGGATCGAGCGGAGTTGGCTCAGGTCATGTTTCTGCTGTCGGTCCACCAGGGCATACTGATAGATCCAGCCGACACCGGAGGCGTCGGGTCCGAGTGCAGGTGTTGCACCATCGGGTAATCTGGCACTGACCTGAGAGAGATACTCCAGCACCCGCGAGCGGGCCCAGTAGAGATCGGTGCCGTCTTCGAATACCACGTAAACGAAAGAGTCGCCGAAGTAGGAGTAGCCCCGTACCGCTACGGTGCCAGGCACCGACAGCATGGCGGTGGTCAGCGGGTAGGTGACCTGCGCCTCCACCACCCCGGGGGCCTGGCCAGGGTAGCTGGTCTTGATGATGACCTGGGCGTCGGAGAGATCGGGCAGGGCATCGATCGGAGTCTTTTGGAGTGATACCAGCCCCCAGCCAGTCAACAGTAGTGTGAGTAAAAGAACGAGCGGTCGGTTCGCTAAGGACCAACGAATAACTGCAGCAATCATGCTAGCCCCAGTTTGGTTTTTAAGGTGGTTATATGGCCCAATGTCAGATTGGCTACTGAGTCACCGGTATGGACTGTTTCTAGAGAAACCGCCGCTGGTGGGGTTATCCTTAGCCTCCACATCGCGGCATCGATAGCTTCCTGCCTAATAGGCTGCGGCCAGCTCCACAGGAAGCGCTTCATGGTCCTTCCGAAAGAAACAGCAGATATCCGTGACGGCCCTCGATTTTTAGTTTGATTAATGGCTGTGCAGGCGGGCGAGGCTGCCCTTGAGGCTGGCTTCGGAGTCGATCAGAAACTGCCCTGATACGACCACCTCATCGTTAACCGTGAGCCCGTTGGTGACCTCGATCCAATCCCCAAACTCCTGGCCTGTCTTGACAGGATGCGGTAGAAAATGGCCATCCTCCAGCGCCAGGATAACGCGCTGCTGGTGCCCGGTCTGGATCAACGCCTCCTTGGGCAGGGCCAGGATATCGGGTTGTGGAGGGCCGTGGATAGTGATCTCGGCCAGCATATTGGGGAGCAGCGCCTCGTCAGGGTTGTCGAAGCGCATGCGTACCTTCAGCGTCCGGGTCTCAGGGTCCAGACTGGGATAGATATATTCAACCTGGCCTTTCCAGACGCGTCCCGGATGGTTGGGGGTGCGCACCTCGGCCTGTTGACCGCGGCGGATCCAGCCGGCCTGGGATTCGAACACATCCGCCAACACCCAGATGCTGGAAAGGTCGGCCAGCGTCATCACCTTAGTGGTGGGCATGACATACTGCCCCTCGATCACGGGTAGGTCGACGACGATGCCATCGAGTTGGGCAAAGGTGTCGTCGTAGTAGTCGGAGAGGGCAGCGGTGAAGAGTTTGAACAGAAACTGCCCTTTCTCTACCCGTTCGCCTTCAGAACGAACAGTCAGACCCTCCACATTACCGTTTGCCGGGGCGTAGACATGGCGCAGGCGCGTCTTGTCATACTCGATGTACCCCATCGTCTCCGCCGTGCGGCTGAAGGTCATGCGTTGTAGCTGGGCGACACGGATGCCGAGGCTCTGTACGATCTCCGGGCTGACGGAGACCTTGGCGTGAGCTCCACCCTCCGCCCCATCCTCTTGTTTAACGGGTTCCAGGTTCATGCCGCAGATCGGGCAATTGCCAGGATCTTTGGTCACAATCTGCGGGTGCATGGGGCAGACATAGTCGGTTTGATCGCCGCCAGCTCCCTGCTGGCGTAGCTGTGGAACGCTGGCCTCGGCCATATCGGGCTTCGGTGTGCCCATGGCCATCGGCATCTCTGCCGGATTATGCTGATGGCCGCTGTGGTCCTGTCCCATGGCGGGGTCCATGGCCATCTTCTGGGCGCTCCCTTCGGCCGTGGATTTGACCAGGAACATGCCGCAGATGCGACAGTTGCCGGGTTCGTGGCTGGTCTCCTCCGGGTGCATGGGGCAGGCGTAGAGGGGCTGATCGCTGTCCGTGTCTGTTTTGCTCAGTGGCGGGGCCGTGGTCTCGGCCACATCGGGCTTCGGTGCGCCCATGGCCATCGGCATCTCTGCTGGATCGTGCTGGTGGCCGGTGTGATCGTGCTGGTGGCCGGTGTGATCGTGCTCCATGGCGGGGTCCATGGCCATCTTCTTGGCGTTCCCTTCTGCCGTGGATTTGACCAGGAACATGCCGCAGATGCGACAGTTGCCAGGCTCGTGGCTGGTCTCTTCCGGGTGCATCGGGCAGGCGTAGAGGGGCTGATCGTTGTCCGTGGCTGTTTCGCGCAGTGGCGGGGCCGTGGTCTCGGCCACATCGGGCTTCGGTGCGCCCATGGCCATCGGCATCTCCGGCTGGTCATGCTGGTGGCCGGTATGGTCGTGCTCCATGGCGGGGTCCATGGCCATCTTCTTGGCGTCCCCTTCTGCCGTGGATTTGACCAGGAACATGCCGCAGATACGACAGTTGCCGGGTTCGTGGCTGGTCTCCTCCGGGTGCATGGGGCAGGCGTAGAGGGGTTGATCGCTGGTTGCGGCTGTCTCCTGCGGTGGCGGGACCGGAGCCTCGGCCATATCGGGCTGCGGCGCATCCATGGCCATCGGCATCTCCGGCTGGTGGCCGGCAGCAGCGTGGGCCATGCCAGAATCCATCTCCATCCCCCCCTTGCTCACCGGGGGCGCCGCTTGCTTCTCCTTGGGGAAGAGGCATATCTCACTTGGCATCTGTTTTTTTGCCGCGGCGGCAAGGGCGAGTTGCATGTCGACCTTGCCGGGGGGCATGGCGCTTTTCATGGACATCCCCATGTCCTTGCCGTGTGCCTCGCCTTTGACGAGATACATGCCGCAGATATGACAGTTGCCAGGCTCGTGGCTGGTCTCTTCCGGGTGCATCGGGCAGGCGTAGAGGGGTTGTGGCGTTGTCGCCTGGGAGAGGGCGCGCGCCTCTCCCGCTGGCGCGCCCTCTCTGCTCTGCTGCGCCAGGGCGCTGTCAGCCGAAGAGAAGATGAGTGGTAGAGAGAGGAGCGCAAGATGGATTCTGGTTGTTTTCATGCTGGCCCTGCTCTTGGGTTATTTCTTGCGTACATAGACGAAGGGAAATGCCTTGGTCTTGCCCTGCTGGCCTTTGGCCAGATATTCGACGGAGAGTTGGTACTCGCCCTCTTGCTCGAGGCGCACCGCCACCTGCTGATGGGATTTGAAGGGGTGGATGCGGTGGCGGCTCTCCTTCTGCGGCCCTTGCCCCTGGATGATCAGCGCCCCGAGCACCTGCTCGATGAGGTTGCCGTCCTCCTCCTCAGTGAAGGTGATGTTGAACAGGTGGGTTGGCCCCTTCGCGCCGGGTTGATGACGCTCGGGGGAGCTGGCCTGAAAGACATAGAGACCAACGTTGATACCATCTACCGTGTCAGAACCGACCACCCCCCCGAGTGGGACGGCGATATCCTCGATCTGATCCTCTTTGCCGTAGTAGATGGCCCCTTCGTAGAGTCTGGGGTCTTTGTTGGCAGTGGGCGCCTTGCTCTCTTCCGCTCGTACTCCCGCCAGACAACCGAATAACAGGAGAGAGAGAGTGAATAGCCGTATGGGTTTTGCTGACTGCATCTTTATTCCACCAGAACATCGGGTTGTTCAAGACCGACGACGACGACGGTGATGTGATCACCGCGCTTCACCTGTCGGCCCTGATTGTTGATTACCATAAAAGAGCCGTCTGTGTGTTCTAGGTGCTTGGGGGCCAATAGCCCGATGCGGGGAACGCGCAGTACGGGGAGCTTCTCGCCGGTCTTCTGGTTGATCACGTAGGTGTGTTCTGCGCCGGCGGTGATGGCGTCCACTCCGGTGGTGGAGAACCAGACATTGAGCAGCCCGTTGCCCGAGTCCTTGACTTGATGCACCTTCAGCGTGGCATCCGCCGGGAGCTTGGGTTTTTCGATGACCGCCTCAGCCACCTGTGCGGCCGCCGGGTCATAGTCGGGGCCGGCCTCGACCGGGAGGTGGAGGCTGGCCAGCCCGGCCACCATCACCGAGATCTTGCTGCCTGGCTTGATGATGCCCTCCTGGTCCCAGAAGTAGAGCTTGCCGGGGGGGGTCGAGGCCGCCTTCTCCGCCGGGACGGGCGCAACCAGCATCGGCAGCTTGCTGATCTGTATGAGCTGCCTGCTCTGATCATCGACGATCGATGTGGTCATCGGGTGGGCGGGAAACTCCTTTACATCGATCAGACGGTAGCGCACCTCTATCCTGGTACCTTGCAGCCCACGCCCGCCGAGGATGATCTTCTCGACCTCCAGCCGTCCCGAGCTGGGGGCGCGCTGCATGTGTTTGGGGGTGGTGTGCCGGGGTGGGGGTTGGTGCCTGGGGGCTTCGTGGTCGCGGTCTGCCAGGGCGGCAGGTTGGTAGAGAGAGAGTAGGGGGAGGGTCAAAAAAACAGATCGTAGTTGCATATTCAATGCTCCATCGCGATAGCCAGAAGGGGGATGTGTCCCACTGGAATTCGATCTAACACGATTGAAAGCGGGGAGAGCGGCCGAAGCCGCCCTCCCCGTATCGACTGCTATAGATTAGCCGGAGGCGAATCTAGCGACGGCGAGGTGCCGAACCGCGCTGACGGGTCGTCGAAGCGGCTGGTGGTGGTGCGGTGGTGGCGCGAACCAGTACCGCCATGCCGCCAGGATAGGCGCCGTTGTTGGTGACGAAGTAGTCGTTATGGCTATGCATCGGGTACCACTGTACATCCAGGTTGTTGTCGTGGGCTGCGGGATCGATCCCATAGACGCCCCAGGCTCCGGCAATCTCATTCAGACCGCTACCCTGGTTGGAGATCATCGAGTTGCTGGCGTAGCCGCCAGTGGTGCGCAGATCCTTGAAGCGGGTGATCATATCGTGGGTCTCGCCAGAGCCGATATGCACGGTGTACTCCTGCTTCTGGTTGGTGGGATCGATCGGGTTGGCGTCCTTACCAACGCGAGTGAAGTGCCAGCCATGGGCGTGCCAGGGCACCTCGGTGTAACCGATGTTGATGAGACGCATCAGCACGTTGTCGTTGTAGTTGGCGTCGACCAGGGCGGCGTAGCTGGTGGCGTTGTTGCTGCCGGTCAGGAAGCCGGAGAGCGGGCCGGAGGCCGGCGGGTTACACCCTTCGAAGTCACCCGTGTCGCTGACCACCAGCGAACGCCCGGTGCCGTTGTTACAGGCGGCGGTTGTTGCGGCAGGGGTGACAGGCAGCAGGGTGTCGGGGAAGGCGCGGCCATTGACCATCCACCAGTTGGCCTTGAAGTCGGTAAAGTTATACTGCTCTTCAGGCTCAAGGGTGCCATTGCTGTTCTTGTCAAAGCGGCGCAGCAGCTCGGCCTCTGCCGGGCTACCGGCGGGCGCGGCGGCCAGCTGGATGAAGTCGCGGCTACGGGTGTCCACATCGGTGAGGACCATCAGATACTCTTTGTCGAAGCGGTCGAGATAGTTGCCGCCGTAGACCGAGTTGAAGGTGGCGCGGCGTGGACGAATGACCATCGCCCCATACATGCCTAGGGTGATATGCTCGGAGGCCTCGACATGGCAGTGCCACATGTAGGTGCCGGGCTTCTGCGCCTTGAAGTAGTAGACGGCGGTGTTCTGTCCGGGGGTGTCGGGAACCTCAAACGCTGTTTCGTTGAAGCCGTCGTTCTGGGTGGTCAGCTCCATGCCATGCAGGTGGATGGTGTGGGGGTCGGCCGGCGCGTAGGGGTTGGCGTTGCCGATGTTGCGCAGGTGGACGAAGACATCGTCACCCTGGGTGACATCAATGATCGGCGCGGGCATGTTGGCGCATCCGGGGACAGCCTGGGTGCCGTCGACATCGTCGCAGAAGCCGCGCATGTAGACCTTCCGGTAGGGGGCGGTCGCCAGCGTGGCGGGAGTGATGCCATAGACGTTGTGGTCGGGCAGGTGGTGGTAGCCATCGGTTGCCGCCAGGTAGAGGTGACGGACCTGCGCCGATGCCTGGCCACTAAAGAGCGGCATCGTCATTGCGAGGCTAAGTGCGAGCATTCGCTTTTTCATTGTTGTTTTCCCCTTTCCTATATGTGTTGCATAAGTAACGAAGTATTGACGCAAGGCCAATAGCGGTGCGGGCGCCGCTGCCAAGATGGATGCTTTAGGTTCCCATCGACCAGCACAGATACCCCAACCTAAGTAAAATTCGAGATCTTTTTGTGGAAACTCTGAGGTCGTTCAATTGGAATCTGTGAACCCGTTCCTGGCAATAATTACTACCCCGTGCGGCGTTCGCGTTTGCGTTTATACCGTAACGGGATGGCATTGACAATTGTCGGAAATTTTTACAATAAATGACGGAGCGGAGCCTGCGATTTGTTTGATTTCTCCTTGCGAAATGGCCTGTATATGGGTTTTTTTTCCCACCGATCGGGACTTGGATTCCTGCTATTTGTGTGGTTGTCCAGCCTAATAGAGGTATTTGCCGTGCCTCGTAGCAAGGTGCCTGAATAAGAATGTTTGTGGTGTCGGTGAAATTTACATAGTTTTTGTATGGTTTTGGGGGGGTGTTGTAAGTATTTGAAGTCAAGGCAAAAAACAAAATTGGCACGAAGTATGCTCGTGGCCCATCGCTACTTCAATCATGAAAAAAATCAAGCATGGGGATCGAAAAAAATGAGAAAAATCACTAAAATTACTAAACTTACTTTAGCCTTCTGCTCTTTAGCCATGGCGGCCTTCTCCGTTCAGGCCGCGGTTATCCCACTTGATCTGAACGATTTTTATGCTGACCCAACCGTATCCGTGGCGGTTGATGGTGGCTCGGCTCTGATGGAGGAGAATCCAGCTTTCAGCATCACCTTGCTTTCGAACGACCCTCTTATGGGTGATCCTGGTATCGATGTTCCCACTGGTCTGTTGAGCTTGGACTTTGACTTCTCTTTTTCTGAGCCTGCGGGCAATGATGATGAGTTTTATGCATTCGTCTTCAATGGGGACACAGGTGCTCTGATTGATGATTTTTCCGTCAATTGGACGGATGCTGGCAGCGTCAGTTGGGATCTCTCAGGTCTTGATGCAAGCGTGACCCTGCTTGGCATGGAGTTTCAGCTTGTCTCAAACCTTCCGAGTGATGGCGGTCTCGAATCTACAGTCGCTGTCAGCAATGTTCACTTGGTGACCGAGAACGCCTCTGTGCCGGAGCCTGGCAGCTTGACTCTGCTCGGCATCGGTTTGGTGGGTGGTCTGTTTGGCTTCCGTAAAAAGTCCAGCTGAACGGGTCAAGCAGAGTGTTTGACATAGGGGCAAGGCGGCTCAACACTTTGATGTTGAATCTGTCGGAAAAATAACAGCCATTCTACTGGCCTCTGTCTGCGGCTGGGGGTCAGGTGGCATGTGGAAAGTGGGGCCAATCGGCCCCACTTTTCGTGGTTGGTTGGTGCTTGAGGTTCTCACCCTGGAATTGATCGGTTAGTGTATGCCGCTCTGATATCCCAAGGAAAAATAGTCATGTCTTTTGATTTTGCGACACTTTCGGCGTTGCTGGTTTTCGTCGTTATCCTGGTTTTTCTGGTGATGGAGATTCGCTCTACCAGGCGGGAAGTGAAGGAGCAGTTGCGTCAGGTGTCGCAGCACAATGCGCTGTTCCAGCGCAACCAGCAGGCGTGGGAGCTTTGCCAGGCGATCCATGAGCAGTATCCGGATGTCTGTCCCGGTCTCGATTACACCATGTGGGTGGATGAGCAGGGGGCGCATCTTGATCAGTGGCTGGCGGATTCCCCTCGGCCGAAACTGGATCGGATGGTGGAGAAGAAATAGAGGCATTTTTATAGACAGGGAGAAAGCAAAAGAGTCACCTGACATGGAAACAAAGGATTTGCAGTCATCCTCTTTACTTCCGTTTGAATTTACCGGTCGATTCGGAGAGTTTTTTCGTATCTGGATCGTCAATCTGGTGCTGACGATCCTCACCCTGGGCGTCTATTCAGCGTGGGCGAAGGTGCGTACCCAGCGTTATTTCTATGCCAATACCCGGCTTGCGGGAGCGACCTTCGACTATCTGGCCGAGCCGATGATGATCCTCAAAGGGCGCCTGATCGCAGTCGGTTTTTTTATCCTCTATCTTGGCCTGACCTTGATCGCACCACCGTTTGATTTGCTTGCCTCGCTGCTGTTTCTGATTGCGATGCCCTGGATCGTCAACAAGGCACTGGCGTTTCGTGCACACAACTCGGCCTATCGCAACATCCGCTTTGGCTTCGAGCAGAACTACTCCAAGGCGATCAAAGTGTTTATCGGCCTGCCGATTCTGCTGCCGCTCAGTCTGGGTCTGCTCTATCCCTTTTTTGATCAGCGGCGCAGCCGTTTCATCCTCGGCCAGAGTCGCTATGGAGCGAGCGCATTTGCGATGGAGGCACCGCTTGGTAGGTTCTATAAAACCTATCTACTGGCCGGACTGCTGTTGCTGGGGGTGTTTTTCCTGGGTGGCGTGCTCAGCAGCCGGTTATTCGAAAGCGTGATGACGATGTCGGCACAGCCAGCCGGTGAGCCGCCGGTCGCGATGCGTGGCAGCCTGCTGGGCCTGCTGCCAATCCTGGTTGGCTCTCTGTTGGTATATGGTTTCATCAAGGCGCGCATCGCCAACCTAATCTGGAACCATACCGACCTTAACGGCCATCGTTTTGAGAGCTATATGCAGGCACGCAAGTTGATTGTGTTGTTGCTGACCAATGCGCTGGCCATCATCCTCTCGCTGGGTCTGCTGATCCCTTGGGCAAAGATCCGCATGGCCCGCTACCGGGCGGAGACGCTGCAGTTTATTCCGCAGGAAGACCTGGATGGTTTTCTCGCCGATCAGGCAGAGCAGGTGGCCGCCACGGGTGAGGGGGTTGGCGATGTGTTTGATGTGGATCTTGGCCTTTGATCACCACCGAGGCGCTCTATTTCGATGGTCGCCAGTCACAGGCACGGCGGGTTCGTGTCTCACTGAATGGCCGTGACCTGTGGATCGAGTATGCCACCGGCGAGTGCTTCTGGCCGACCTCGGAACTGCGTATCACCCCTCAGCTGGGGAGTGCGCCTCAGGGGATCTTTCTGCCCGAGGGCGGCAAACTTGAAGTGGCCAATCATGACTTCATGCTGCAACTGGAGGCGCTGACTGATAGGACAGGGGAGGGGCGCTGGTTGCACCATCTGGAGAGCCGCTACCGCTATGTGATTCTGGCCGTGTCTCTGGCACTTGGGCTTGGTTGGTTGATGATCTCCCAGGGAGTGCCGCTGGCGTCACGTTACCTCGCATTTGCCACGCCGCTCCAGCTTGACCTGATCCTGGGAGAGGAGGTGCTGGCGCTGCTCGACAAGCGTTGGCTGGAACCCTCTAAGCTGCCAGAGACAGAACAGCAGCACTATCGGCAACTGTTTCAGCGGATGGTTCGGGAGGCCGATGCCGCGACGCCGTTGCAGCTGCAGTTCCGAGCTGGCGGCACGGTCGGCGCCAACGCCTTCGCGCTGCCCTCGGGCATCGTGGTGGTGACCGATGAGCTGATTGAGCTGGCACAGGCGGATGCAGAAGTGATGGGGGTGTTTGCCCATGAGATCGGGCATCTGGTGTATCGCCACGGGGTCCGCCATGTGCTGCAGGATTCGCTGCTGGTGCTGCTGACCACTCTATTTGTGGGGGATGCTGCCTCCAGTGGGGCACTGTTGGCGGCACTGCCGGTGCTGCTGGTCGAGAGTCACTACTCTCGCGAGTTCGAGAGCGAGGCGGACCGCTATGCGGTCTTGCTGATGCAGCGCGCCGGGTTGGATCGGCAACACCTGGGTCGGATGCTCCAACGCCTTGGGGAGAGTCATGGGGGGGAGGAGAGTGGAGCGCTGAGCTATCTCTCCACTCACCCGATGACCCAGGAGCGGATCGAGATGATCGCTCATTGGGGGCAGGGAAAGGCTAGTGATGTGACGCATAAGGTCGCTATATCCGCCCATTGATAGCCTCGAATAGTCCGCTTGCGCCATAGTGTGTCAGACTCGAGTGGTATGAAAAGAGTGTTACACCAGATTAAGGAGTGATGAACATGCGCGTGATTCTGTTGGGCGGCCCCGGTGCGGGCAAGGGTACCCAGGCAAACTACATCAAAGAGAAGTACAGCATTCCCCAGATCTCCACTGGTGACATGTTGCGTGCTCACGTTAAACAGGGCACCGACCTGGGCAAGGCGGCGAAGAAGATCATGGATGAGGGTGGTCTGGTCTCTGACGATATCATCATGGGCATGGTGAAAGAGCGCATTGCCCAGGACGATTGCGCCAACGGCTACCTGTTCGATGGATTCCCCCGCACCATTCCCCAGGCAGAAGCGCTGAAAGAGGCTGGTGTGCCGATCGACGCGGTGGTGGAGATCGATGTGCCCGATGAGGAGATCATCAAGCGCATGTCCGGTCGTCGGGTGCATCTCGCCTCCGGTCGCACCTACCACGTCACCTTCAATCCGCCCAAGGTGGAGGGCAAGGATGACGAGACCGGTGAGGATCTGATTCAGCGCGATGATGATCAGGAAGAGACCGTAAAGGCGCGTCTCAAGGTCTACCATGACCAGACCGAGCCGCTGATCGCCTTCTACACCAAAGAGGCAGATGCCGGTAGTTGCAAATACATCAAGATCAACGGTGTTGGCGGGGTGGACGAGATCCGCGACCAGATCTTCAGCGGACTGGGTTGATCTTCACTGAAGAATGCTGAAAAGCCGGGCTAAGCCCGGCTTTTTTATGGCATTCAGTTGAGGGAATTCGGGCAATTTGCTGGATGAACTTATTAGAATATTCTGATAGAATCCGCCAACTTTTTACTAAATTGTTAAGGGGCATGCTGTGGCTGTCGTAGAACTCACCAAGGACACGTTCGAAGAGACCATCACCAATAACGATTTCGTGATCATCGATTTCTGGGCGCCCTGGTGTGGTCCCTGTCGCTCCTTCGCCCCGACCTATGAAAAGGTTGCCGAAGACAATCCGAATATGGTCTTCGCCAAGGTGAATACCGAAGACGAGCAGGAACTGGCGATGCACTTCCAGGTGCGCTCGATCCCGACTCTGATGATCTTCCGTGAGAACATCATCATCTTCTCCCAGGCGGGTGCGTTGCCGGAGTCGGGCTTCCGTGATCTGCTGGACAAGGCCAGTGAACTCGATATGGACGAGGTGCGGGCGCAGATCGAAGCAGAGCAGAAGGGCGGCCAGGGCGCCTGAGCGGTCATTCCGAAAAGACCCCGGCGGTGTTAGGGCCTGTCGGGGTTTTTTTGTGTCCGCAGCAGGGGCAAGTGGCTGTATCATGGCCTCCTGTGTTGAATTGAGAGGTCTGGACCGACGCGATGCGAGCCCCCTGTTACCCGTGGAGTCTAAAGAGCCTGCTGAATGGCAGGCCGAATGTGGGCGCGCTGCTCGATCTGAGTGAGGAGAACTACCGGCTGTTGCTGCGGCTTGCGCCAGAACTTCGGTTGATGCAGGGGCGGGCCCTCTCCTGTCTCGATCATGGTATGGATCTCCATCTGGAGGTGCTCGAACAGACCCCCTACACCAGCTTGCTCCACCTTACCTACTTTTTTCCCCATGCCGGTGGCCACTACCCTGATCCGGACGCCAATCTGCGTGTCTATCACGACTCCAAACAGGTCGATATCGTCGACCTGCGCCAGTCGGCCTTACCCTTGAAAAAGTGGGGCGATAACCCGACCCTGGAGCAGCGTTGGAAGTTGAACCTGTTCCTCTCCAAATGGCTGGCGTTCTGTGTCATCCAGGGGCATGGCTTTGGCGCCGGTGGGCCTGAGTACGCATCCAGCCGAGAGCGTTGGGTGGTCTCCTGATGTGATCTGCTTTGCAGCCCACAAGCCTTCGGGAGCGGTTCCGTTGTTCAATCTAAGCCACCCTTGTAAACTCAATGGTCTCTTCTTCGGCGGAATAGTTTGCACCCCCCCCCAGGCTGGGGACGATGTGCGCCTGTCAGTTGCGTGCAGGCCGATATCAAGCAGTGTGGGCGATACCTCTGAACAGCGAGGAATCAGATGATCAGAGTGTTGTTGGTTGACGATCACGAACTGGTGCGTACCGGCGTCAAGAGTATCTTGACGCAGGTGCCTGACATCAGTGTGGTGGGCGAGGCGGGCAGTGGTGAAGCGGCGATCCAGATGGTGCAGCAGGATCGGCCCGATGTGGTGCTGATGGATGTGAACATGCCTGGCATTGGTGGCATCGAGGCGACTCGCCGACTGCTGAGAATTGCTCCCGATTTGAAGGTGGTGGCGTTGACCATGCTGGATAACGAGCCCTTCCCTGCTCGTCTTAACGAGGTGGGCGCAATGGGTTATCTGACCAAAGGCTGCCCGGCAGATGAGATGATCCAAGCGATCCGCAGCGTGTTCCGTGGTCAGCCCTTTGTCTCCTCCGATGTCGCAAGAAAACATATCCTCACCGATTGGAAGCGCCACTCCGCCACTCCCTTCCAAGGCCTCTCCTCCCGCGAGACCCAGGTGATGCTGATGATCCTGGAGGGGCAACGCAACCAGGAGATCTCCGATGGTCTCAGCCTCAGCCCCAAGACTGTCAGCACCTACCGCCAGCGTATCTATGAGAAGCTCGATGTGCGCAACGATGTGGAACTGACGCGGCTCGCCTATCGCCACGGCATTCTCAGCGACAAGGTCGACAGTGTTTGATCTGCACTGCCGCCGTTGTGACCGGCTGGCGGCGTTCCTCGATCAGACCCGCCAGGACCACCCTGATTACCACTGTCGTCCGGTGGCGCCGTTTGGTGATCCTGCCGCTCGCCTGCTGCTGGTGGGGCTGGCGCCGGGCATGCATGGGGCGAACGCGAGCGGACGCCCGTTCACCGGAGATCACGCCGGCATCCTGCTCTACCAGACGCTGCACCGCTACGGTTTTGCCAGTCGGGCCGAATCGGTGGCGGCAGATGATGACCTGCAGCTGTTCGACTGCCGCATCACCAACGCGGTGAAGTGCCTGCCACCGCAGAACAAGCCGCAGGGGGTGGAGATTAACAACTGCAACCACTACCTTAGCCAAGAGCTGGCAAGCCTGGAGAAGGGGGCTGTGGTGCTAGCGTTGGGTTGCATTGCCCACAACGCGGTGCTCAAGGCATCCGGGCAGAAGCTGAAGGCGTTTGCCTTCGGTCATGCGGCTGAACACCGCCTGCCGAATGGCCTCCGGCTGCTCGACTCCTACCACTGCAGCCGCTACAACACCCAGACAAAAAGACTCACCACAGCGATGTTCGAGCAGGTGTTTGCACGTGCCAGAGAGCTGCTGCAGACTCTCTGACGATGAGTGAACCGTCGTCTAAAGCTTGTTTCGACGCTAAGGCCTTTCTCAAGACGCTGACCTCCAGGCCCGGGGTCTATCGTATGATCGGCACCGACGACAAGGTGCTCTATGTTGGCAAGGCGAAGAATCTGAAGCGGCGGGTGAGCAGCTACTTCACCCGCGCTCTCAATCTGCGCATCCAGCGCATGGTCGTCCAGATCGAACGCATCGAGGTGACGGTGACCCACACCGAGGCTGAAGCGCTGATCCTGGAGAACAATCTGATCAAGTCGCTCAAGCCGCGCTACAATGTGCTGCTACGGGACGACAAGAGCTACCCCTACATCCATCTCTCCACCGACCAGTCGTTCCCGGCACTCAGTTTCCGACGCGGCTCACGCAAGGGTGGTGGACGCTACTTCGGTCCCTATCCGAGCGCCGGTTCGACCCGCGAGACCTTGCAGCTGTTGCAGAAGCTGTTTCCGGTGCGCCAGTGCGAGGAGGGTTTCTTTCGCAACCGCTCGCGAGCCTGCCTGCAGTATCAGATCAAACGCTGCAGCGCGCCTTGTGTCGGCCTGATCAGCGAGACCGACTACCGCGAGGATGTGCGCCATGCCGAGCTGTTTCTCGATGGTAAGACCAGTACGGTGGTGGATGCGCTGGTGGCGCGCATGGAGGCGGCCTCTGCGGCGCTGGCGTTCGAGCAGGCGGCGCTCTACCGAGATCAGATCAAACTTCTCAACCGGATCCAGGAACGTCAGTATGTCAGCGGCGAACGGGGCGATCTGGATATCGTCGCGGTGGCGCTGCAAGCGGGGACCGCCTGCGTCCAGGTATTCTTTATCCGCGCCGGTCGCAATCTGGGTAACAAGGCCTTCTTTCCCGCAATACCCGCTGGCGCAGAGGCGGGGGCGGTGCTCTCCGCTTTCGTCGCCCAGTACTATCTGGAAAAGGCGGTGCCGGCGGAGATCATCCTCAGTCATGCTGGTGAAGATCAGACCCTGCTGGAGCAGGTGCTCGGCGAACAGGCGGGGCGGCGAGTGCGCATCAGTCATCGGCTGCGCGGTGAGCGGGCACGTTGGCTGCAGATGGCGCTGAACAACGCTGAACTGGCACTGAAGGCGCGGCTCGCCAGCCGCATCGATATGCAGGGGCGGCTCGAGCGACTGCAGCAGGCGCTGGGGCTGGATGAGTCGCCGTCGCGTATGGAGTGCTTTGATATCAGCCATACTCGCGGAGAGAAAACGGTCGCCTCCTGCGTGGTGTTCAATGCCGAAGGCCCGCTCAAATCGGATTACCGCCGCTTCAATATCGATGGCATCACACCCGGCGATGACTATGCGGCGATGCGCCAGGCGCTGGAGCGGCGCTATACCCGCATCAAGAAGGGGGAGGTGGCGTTGCCTGATATCCTCTTCATTGACGGTGGCAAAGGGCAGCTGAGCACGGCGCATGAGATTCTGGTCGAGCTGGGTATCGCTGGACTGACCCTGGTGGGGGTGGCGAAAGGGCCGGACCGCAAGGCGGGCATGGAGCAGCTCTTCTTGTTCGGCGATAGCACGCCAATTATACTGCCGGCGGATTCACCTGCGCTGCACCTGGTGCAGCAGATCCGTGATGAGGCACATCGGTTTGCGATTACGGGTCATCGCCAGCGCCGCGCCCGCAGTCGTAAGACCTCGGTGCTGGAGGCGTTGCCGGGGATCGGTCCAAAGCGCCGGCAGCGGCTGTTGAAGCAGTTTGGTGGATTGCAGGAGCTGACCCGGGCCGGGGTCGAGGATATCGCACGGGTCGATGGGGTTAGCCTGAAACTGGCGCGACTGATCTATCAGGCCTTTCATGAAGAGAGTTAGTGGGTTCTTATTGTGTGGACCATTCCGAATATCCTGACGCTGTTGAGGATCCTATTGATCCCGGTGTTTGTGTTGATCTTCTACCTGCCGTTCGAGGGGGCCAGGGTGCTCTCTGCGGCGGTGTTTGCTCTGGCCAGTGTCACTGACTGGTTGGATGGCTATCTGGCGCGACGCTGGCAGCAGGTTTCGCCGTTTGGTGCTTTCCTCGACCCGGTTGCAGATAAGCTGATGGTGGCGGCAGCGCTGTTGCTGTTGGTGGAGGCGGAGCCGAGCCCGGCGCTGGCGCTGCCGGCAGCGATCATTGTTGGCCGCGAGATCACCATCTCAGCGCTGCGCGAGTGGATGGCCGAGATCGGCGCACGCGCCCAGGTGGCGGTGTCGATGATCGGTAAGTTCAAGACCGCAGTGCAGATGGTGGCGATCCTGCTGTTAATTATCAAGCAGCCACTGTGGGAGATTCCGGTGTTCACGGTCGGCTTTGTGCTGCTCTATGTTTCAGCTATTCTGACGCTCTGGTCGATGGTGGTCTACCTGCGCGCGGCCTGGCCAAGTCTCTCTGGGCAGTCGGTGGTGGAGGTGTTGCCAAGGGAAGAGTAGAGGGGGATGAATCAGCTGTTTCAGTTGATTGATGCTTGACAGCAACATCCGCGCCGCTACAATACGCTTCGTTCTGACGCAGCGGGAATAGCTCAGTTGGTAGAGCACAACCTTGCCAAGGTTGGGGTCGCGAGTTCGAGTCTCGTTTCCCGCTCCAAATTGTGAAAGAGCCTCGGCAGTACCGGGGCTTTTTTGTTAGATTCACGGCTGCTGCCGCCACTCAGGCAGCGTCCGGAACTGTTTTAGGCTTGGTGGCAGAGTGGTTATGCAGCGGCCTGCAAAGCCGTGGACGCCGGTTCGATTCCGACCCAAGCCTCCATCTAGAATGCGGGAATAGCTCAGTTGGTAGAGCACAACCTTGCCAAGGTTGGGGTCGCGAGTTCGAGTCTCGTTTCCCGCTCCAAATGGCAATCAGCCCCGGACATCCGGGGCTTTTTTGTGCCTGCGGGCCTGGCTTGCCGCTGTCCTGCTTGCGCTAATTGGCCCGGATGATTCGGTAGACGCTGGAGAGATCATAGGGGCGATAGCGCGCAGGCGCTTTGCGATGCTCACCGCCATAGCTGAGCATCAGCGCCGTGCTCCTCTGTATATCTATCCATTCGATAAAGATCGCGCTGTGCTCTACATCGTAATAGGAGTGGTTGATGTAGTAGAGAAAGTCGCCCGGCTCGATCAAGGCGATGGCGGCATAGGGGCCAGACTTTTTACCTTTAAAAATGGTGATGCGCTGGCCGTTTCGGTTGGGGTAACCGGCCCGATTATAGACCGCGTTGGCATAGTCCCAGCAACTTCCCTGAATGATCTCCCGCTTCACCAGTGCCATCTCCTGGCCAATGGAGAGGATCTTGTGAGCAGCGGGGGAGATCGGTTTTTCTGTCGCTGATGGGAGGGTAGCAAGGGATTGAGTTGGGGGCAGTGTCGGACTTGCTCCGGCTGTCGCTCCGGAGGGTGGCTTTTGTGGCGTACTCTGGCAGCCAGTGATACATAGGCATGCAATCAGCAGGCAGGCGCCAAGAGATCTTGATGGTGCTTCATCCCTGTAGTCTCTCTGGTCGTGGTGACTGCCCCATGGGGCCTCATGGCTTGCCTGGTGTGGCGAGTGTGACAAATTGGGTGGAGCCTCGTCAGAGGAAAGCTACACGGTATGGCGGCTCAGATGCAATTCCTCTGGGTGGGTGGCGATGTAAATTTCCCTTGACTGTTCGATGCGCTAGAATGCGTCGCTCGTCCATGCCCGGATGGCGAAATTGGTAGACGCAAGAGACTTAAAATCTCTCGGGGGCAACCCCGTGCCGGTTCGATTCCGGCTCCGGGCACCACTATTAACGCCCTCTTCCAGCGAGGGAATCACTGACACTGGCGATCCTATCTCTACGTAAAGAGTTTATGATGAATTAGGGATCGAACCGGGGTTGCCGGATTTCCTGTTAACCAGCTGAGCGTTGGAAAAGAGACATTATCCGAGCTATAAACCGCGCATGAATGTCGTTATCTCGAGAAAGGTTGTTATGCGGCTGATGTTGGGCACGATCTTTGTGCTTGCGTTGCTGCACATTGGGCAGTTGGTTATCTATTTCCTGATCAATGATCCGGATCAGTTTGATTTCATCGAGTTGCTCGATTTCGATTATGAGGGGAATTTACCCTCTTGGTACTCATCTTTTGCGTTGCTGTTTGCCGCAATCCTGCTTGCAGTGATTAGCCGGTATCACTATCTGGAGAAGGAGCGATATCGCCATCATTGGTTTGGGCTTGCGTTGATTTTTCTGTTTCTTTCGCTTGATGAGGGTGCCCAGATTCATGAAGGGATTGGTGATCTTGTCTCTAACATTGTTCCAGCAGAAGGTGTGTTCTATTTTGCTTGGGTAATACCCTATGGAATTGCCGCTATTGTTTTTCTGATCTCCTACCTAAAGTTTCTCTTTTCCCTCCCAAAGCTTCTAAGAATTCAATTTGTTATTTCCGGTGGATTATTTCTGTTGGGTGCGATTGGATTGGAACTGATTGGAGCGAGGGAGGCCGAGGCGCACGGTACAGCGACTATTCTCTATAGTTTTTTGTACACGGTTGAAGAGCTCTGTGAGATGTTAGGGGTTGTGCTGTTTGTCTATGCCCTAACGGGCCTCATAAATAGAAGGCTTGGCGCATTTACTCTCGAGTTTCACGTTAACTGATCTTTTTGTGATTGGTTGTAGAGTTGCAAGTCAGAAACTATTTTTCTGATCCTGTCGTCACTCCAGGACGCAGAAAAAACCCCTCGTTGAAGAGGGGCGATAAACCGGCGGGGGGTGTTAACAGGCCTAGTTCAACTCAATGGTGCCATCAGGTTGGTACTGAATGTAAGCGACATTGGCATTAAGTGTCAGATTGTCACTGTCACTCAGGTAGGCGCGGAGCACTGTATCGCTACCATCGGCTTCACCCTTAGAGCCTGTTCCATCGGTAAATACGATCCAGCCGACATTCCATGTCTCGGAACCGGAACAGGTTGCCCCATCATCTGACGCACAGATGGTGACCGGCAGTCCCCGCTTTACCGATTCTGTTCTGGCATATTGCAGATGTGAAACTAAATTATGGCTTTCTGCCGTTATCTGATTGTTTGCACTCAGCTGATTGTAAGCGGGGACACCAACCAACAGCAGTACCAGGGCGACCGTCAATGTGGTTAACAGCTCAACTAGCGTAAAGCCCTGCATGCCTCTAGTGCTCGTTGACGATTGATAGATACGGTTGTTTTTCATGGCGTTCTCCCTTTTTATCTATTAATTCGAAGTTGCTACACGTCCGGTTACGCTGACTGAAATACTGCGGCTCTTGGCGCGGCCATTGCTCAGAGTGAATACAGCGGCGTCGGCTTCGCTGTAATCGATGGTCGGCGTGACTGCAGGGGTGGAACTAGTCGAGCTGGAACCGCCAGAGCTGGAACCACCAGAGCTGGAACCACCAGAGCTGGAACCACCAGAGCTGGAACCACCAGAGCTGGAACCACCAGAGCTGGAACCACCAGAGCTGGAACCACCAGAGCTGGAACCACCAGAGCTGGAACCACCAGAGGCGGAACCGCCAGAGCTGGAACCACCGGAGCTGGAACCACCGGAGCTGGAACCACCGGAGCTGGAACTACCTGAGCCCTTCTTTTTGCTCGAACCCTTTTTCTTACTCGAGCCCTTCTTCTTGCTCGAACCCTTTTTCTTACTCGAGCCTTTCTTTTTACTTGAGCCCTTTTTCTTGCTTGAGCCTTTGCTTTTGCTCGAACCTTTATTATGGGTTGAACTTGCGCTAGAGCCCTTTGATTTGCCTGAACTGCTGCCCTTTGTGCCACTGTTTTTACTCGGGCACTGGCCTTTGTAGTCACCGTGATCCATGTGAGCTTTAACGGCAGATTTCGCAACGCTGATGGTATGAGCATTGCCTGAATTGCTAGAAGGTATATGGCAGATTGTTACTTTGTCATTGGTCTTGTGTTTGCTCGCGTAGGTATTAGGTGATACGACGAGTAAGCTGAGGAAGAGGATTAACAAGATGTGGGTGAGCAGTCGCCCCTTTCTTCGTAAGGAGTGCTGGATAGATGTGGTTGATTTCATAGCTTTGACCCCCAATAGGCTCGATATCAGCCTTTGCTTGATTTTGGTATCGGGATGGGGTCTGACTTCTTAAGCCAATAGGTGTGTGTTAATTCATAAAAATCCTAGTAATACACTTTTGTCGGGGGTTTAAGTCGAACGATTCCTGAGGCAAGGAAGTTACTTCATTTGTTTTGGGCTGTTGCTTCTTCATGGCTATCTTAATAAGGGCATTTAATTCTCAGTGCAGTGTGTTAGGCTTCGGCGGTCTTCGACTTCACTCTCAGCATCTGGAAGCCAAAATGGATACGAAGAATCTGTCATTAGGTCGACTCCCTTTTTTTCTTGCCTTTGCTATGGCAGCTTTAATTGGAGGCTGTAGTGAAGCGCCGCCAACTGCCGAGACGGATCTGGCTAGACCAGTCAAATCGATGATTGTGGCAGCGCCTGAACAAGGGGGTATCCGCAACTTTCCTGGGCGCATCGATGCAGTTAACCGGGCGGAACTCTCTTTTCGGGTGCCGGGCAAGGTGGTGGCAATCAAGTTCAACGAGGGTGATCGGGTGAAAAAAGGCCAGATTCTGGCCCAGCTGGATGCCACCGACTACCGCATTACTCTGAAGGATCGCCAGGCTAGTTTTGACAGTGCGAAGAACGACTTTGAGCGAGCTAAGGATCTGGTGGAGAAAGGGCATATCTCGCGTCGTGATTTCGACAAGCTCGAAGCCACATTCAAGAGTGCATCGGCTGCGCTGGAGCAGGCACAACAGAACCTGCGCTACACCGACCTGCGTGCTCCGTTCGACGGGGTGGTGGCGAAACGCAAAGTCGAGCAGTTTGAAGAGGTGCAGGCAAAACAGCCGGTGCTTTCGCTGCAGGACAGCAGCAGTCTCGAAGTCAAGATCGATGTACCAGAAAATATTATTCTGCGGATTACTCAGGAGCGGGTTGAACGGAATGAAAGTGGACAGATCCCCGTCTGGGCCTCGTTCGATAGCGTGCCGGGGAAAAGATTCGAGCTGAGCTTCAAAGAGATCGCGACCAAAGCTGATCCCAAAACCCAGACCTTCGAGGCGACCTATACCATGCCTGCGCCGCAGGGCCTGGTGGTGTTGCCAGGTATGACAGTCAGCGTCACTGTCGATCTCTCCCGCTCTCTGGACGAGAAAGTGGTTTACTTCGTTCCGGTGAGCGCCATCGGCGGTGATCGGAAGCTCGATCCCCGCGTCTGGGTGGTTGATGAAGAGGCGATGGTGGTACATGAAAAGCAGGTGGAATTGGGGGTGATGAAGGGGGCGAATATTGAAGTTATTTCAGGGCTACAGCCGGGGGATCGGGTCGTGACGGTGGGGGCCGCCTACCTTGCTGAGGGGATGAAGATCAGCTTGATGCAAGAGACAGAGCAGGCTGAGCCTCGGTCGGATGACCTGCAGCTGATGCAGCAGAAACAGTAAGGTGCAATCAGATCGAATCGAACGGACCCGCGGGAATCTGCAATGAACATCGGCGAATATTCAGTCAACAACAAGGTTGTCTCCTGGCTTCTGGTCATCATCATGGTGGCCGGCGGCGTCTACGGCTTCGAGCGGATGGGCAAGCTGGAAGACCCCAACTTCACCATCAAACAGGCCAAGATCATCACCCTCTACCCCGGCGCCACTGCCCAAGAGGTGCAGGATGAGGTGACCTACCACATCGAAGAGGCGGTGCAGCTGATGGGGCAGCTGAAGCGGATCAATATGTCGATCTCCCGGCCCGGCATGTCTGACCTCAGCATTGAGTTCAAGGACGAATACAAGGCCAAGGATTTCCCCGATATCTACGACGAGCTACGACGCAAGATCGCTGACATGAAGCAGAAGCTGCCGCCGGGCGTGCAGGGGCCGCTGATCATCGATGACTTCGGTGACGTCTACGGCGTCTACCTGGCTCTGACGGGGGAGGGCTACACCTATCGCGATCTGAAAGACACTGCAGATGCGCTGAAGAAGCAGCTGGTGCTGGTGCCGGGAGTGAAGAAGATCGTTATCGGCGGCGAGCAGCCGGAGCTGGTCTACGTGGAGATCTCCCGTGCCCGGCTCGGTGAGTTGGGGCTGTCGATGGAGCAGATCACCCAGGTGCTCGCCTCGCAGAACCTGGTGGAAGATGCCGGCAAGGTTCGGGTCGGCGATGATTATATCCGCATCCACCCCAGCGGTGAGTTCGCCTCGGTAAAGGCGATCGGTGACCTGCTGATCAGTTCCAGCGATAAGCGGCTGATCTATCTGAAAGATATCGCGGACATCCGCCGCGCCTACCAGGATGTGCCGTCACGGCTGATCTACTTCAATGGCAAGCCGACCCTGACCCTGGGCATCTCCATGCGCGAGGGGGAAAACGTGGTGGCGGTGGGCGAGGCGTTGGAGAAACGCTTCAATCAGCTGCAGTCGATCATCCCGGTGGGCATGGAGTTGCAGGCGATCTACAACCAGCCAACCGAGGTCGATAACTCGGTGAGTAGTTTTATCGTCAGTGTTGGTCAGGCTCTGGCCATTGTCATCGTTGTGCTGCTGCTCTTCATGGGGCTAACATCGGGCCTGATTATCGGTGCGGTGCTGCTGATTACCGTGGCGGGCACCCTCTTCATCATGCAGCTCTACGGCATCGAACTGCAGCGTATCTCCCTGGGTGCGATGGTGATTGCGCTGGGGATGCTGGTGGATAACGCCATCGTGGTGGCGGAGGGGATGTTGATCCGCATTCAGGGTGGCATGAATGTGGTGAAGGCCGCCGGTGAGGTGGTGGGTAAGAGTATCTGGGCGCTGCTGGGCGGCACTATTATCGGCATCCTCGCCTTCTCCGCGATTGGCCTCTCCACCGACAATACCGGCGAGTTTGCCAGCTCCCTGTTCTACGTGATCCTGATCTCTTTGACCCTCTCCTGGGTCACCGCAGTCAGCACCACGCCGCTGCTCTGCGCACTCTTCATGCGGCCGAAAGCGGATGCAGCCGATGCCGGAAACCCCTACGACAAGGGCCTCTTCAGTGCCTTCCGCGGGGTCTTAAAACAGGTGATCCGGTTTCGCTGGATCACCGTCGGGGTGGTGGTCGGATTGTTCCTGGTTGCCGGCATGGGCTTCGGCTATGTGAAAAACGCCTTCTTTCCCAACGCCAATACACCGATGTTTTTTATCGATATCTGGGAGCCGGAGGGGACAGATATCCGCAAGACCCGCGATGATACCCTGCAGGTGGCCGAGTTCGTCCGCCAGCAGTCTGGGGTGACGAAGACCACCTCCGTCGTCGGTGGTGGTGATGCCCGCTTCTCCCTGGTCTATGAGCCCAAAGAGGCGAGTTCCGCCTATGCGCAGATCATCATTCAGACCGAGCAACTGGAACAGATCGGGCCAATCTGGGAGGCGGTGGCCGACTACATGCGCAACAATCTGCCACAGCTCGACCCGATCATCAAACCGCTGCGCATCGGCCCCGGTCGTGACGGCAAGATCGAGGCCCGTTTCCAGGGGCCAGATCCAGCAGTTTTACGCGGGCTCTCGGAGCAGGCCCAGGCGATCATGCGCGCCGATCCTGAGACCAAAGAGGTGCGTGACGATTGGCGCAGTCCGGTGCAGTTTATTCGCCCGTTGTTCAACGAGCAGGTGGGACGGCAACTCGGTATTACCCGCAAAGATCTGGCGATCGCCTTGAAATCGGCCTTCGAGGGCAAGGATGTAGGGGTCTATCGTGATGGTATCCGTCTGCTGCCGATCAAACTGCGGCCACCGGCGGATGAGCGGGAAGATGTGGCGAATATCCAAGATATTCGCGTCTGGAGCCCGGCGTTACAGAAGACGGTACCGGTGGCCCAGGTGGTGAGTGGTTTTGAAACCGCGTTTGAGAATACTGTGATCCGTGGCCGTGACCGGATCCAGACCATCATCACCTCCTGTAATCCAACCGGGGAGCTGGCGACACCACTCTTCAATCGTCTCAAGCCGCAGATTGAGGCGGTCGAGTTGCCACCGGGCTACAGCCTCTCTTGGGGCGGTGAGTATGAGGACTCGAAGAATGCCCAGAACGGACTGTTGTCGGTGCTGCCGGTGGGCTTTCTGTTGATGATTCTGACCAGCATCCTGCTGTTTGGCCGACTGCGTCAGCCGCTGATCATCTGGCTCACGGTGCCGTTGGCGATCGTTGGCATCACCGCCGGTCTGTTGGCCTTCAACGGCGCGTTCGATTTTATGGCGTTGCTGGGTGCACTGAGTCTGATCGGGCTGCTGATCAAGAATGCCATCGTGCTGATCGAGGAGATCGACCAGCAGATCGAAGAGGGCAAGCTGCCCCTGACTGCGATCCTCGATGCCACCGTGAGTCGGTTGCGGCCGGTGGCGATGGCCGCCGCCACCACGATTCTCGGCTTGATCCCGCTGCTCTCCGATGTCTTCTTCGTCAATATGTCGATCACCATCATGGCCGGCCTGGGCTTTGCTACCCTGTTGACGCTGCTGTTTGTGCCGGTGCTCTATGCGCTGCTGTTCCGGGTGCCCTATGCCGAAAACGCCTGATCGCAGGTTGTGGCTCTATCCGGTCTGGGTTGGCGCGAGCAGGCGTCGTGCCAGCCACAGCAACAGCAGATAGGCCAGCAGGCTCAGTAGCAGCCAGACCACGGCGATATAGGCGAACAGATTCGGCGCCTGCATCAGCATGCTCATCAGCGAATCCTGATAGTAGAAGAACCACTGGTGTCCCGCCGGGAAGACCCATTCGTGCAGCAGATAGAACAGCCGTTCCGCCCCCATGGCCAGGATCAGCAGCGCCAGGGTCAGCAGTAGAGTCAGCCAGCCGAGCAGCAGCTGCTGACCCCCTGGTAGTCGCCACCTGCCTCGTCGCAGGGCCAACAGCAGGAGCAGGCTGAGGCCGGCGCTGCCCCAGGCCAGTTGCTGGTAGCGATCGATCAGCCGGGCGACATCCACCAGGTGTTGCTGCTCCGGCGGGGTGAGGAAGTGCCCCAGTGGCTGGCCGTCTCGGGCGTGGTAGCGCAGCGCGCCGAGCCCCGCGCCCTGTCGGTGGATGGCCGTCACGATGGCGCTGAAGAGCCTCAGCCGCTCTCTCTTCTCTGTCGTCTCAAAGCCATGACGAAAGCGGTTCTGGGGGGCGTACACCTGGATTGTCTGATCGATCCCCATCCAGTCGTACCAGAGCGGAAACAGGAAGTCGGCCGCTGCCAGCGCCCGCCATGCCAGCAGCGAGGCGACCAGGAACAGGGCCAGTGCCAGCGCTATTCCCAGCAGTCGCTCAGCCACAGGGTGTCCCGTACTCATCCGGGCCACCAGCGCTGGGGTAGGGTGCCGCTGCGGTAGAGCGCCATCAGGTCCATGCCCAGGGCGATGCTGGAGTGGACCGCCACGCCACCCCAGATCGAGCGGGAACGCAGCGCCAGCAGCCCGAGCAGAAGGCCAAAAAAGATCGCCCCGCTCGCCTCCAGCCAGGGTTTGGCGAAGTGGATCATCAGATAGGGCAGCATCATCACAAACAGGGCATTCAGGCCGAAGGCGCGCTGGCAGGCGTGCAGCAGAAAGCCGCGGAAAAAGAACTCGAGAAAGAAGAACTGCAGCAGGTAGATGATCTCCCACGCCAGCAGATCGAAAATGCTGCGTGAGGCCTGCCGATAGAAGGGGTAGTGGGCGAGGAAGTCAGGACGCGCACTGGCGAACCAGGCGAACAGCAGAATCGGCGTGGCCAGGGCGAGGTACCAGAGCCAGAAGCGGCGGGTCTCGGCTAACTGTAGCCCATACTCGTTGGCCGGCTCGCGAAACAACCAGTGGATCACCGCCAACGGGATCAGCAGATAGCCGAGCAGATGCCAGAACCCCCACCAGAGCTGCTTGAAGAGCGGCAAGAACGGGCTGGTGATAAGCGCGGCGGCCAGCCTCTGGCCGGCCTCACCGCTGCCGCGCAACTGCTGCAGGGCGGCAACAAAGACATGGTCGAATTTGAGGTAGTGGATCAGCAGCAGGCAGAAGGCCGCTGTCGATAGTGCGATCGCCGGCTGCCAGTCGAATCTGTCGCTCCTGGTTGCATCGACTTGCATGCGTTGTCGCCAGCGGCATTCCGGCATTCCGGCATTCCGGCTTCCCCCTTGGTTGGTTGTCATCGACTGCCGACAACCGAGGCGGGATCCGGCAGATTGAGCTGATGATAACTCCAATCAGCTGTCGTCCCTAGTGCTGGCGGATGCAGTCCACAATCTTTGCGGGCTGCACCCTGCGGGTCAGATCCTCGCCTGAATCCGTGCCAATTGTTCCACCTGCGGACGGTTACGGTAGTCAGGGCTGGGCATGCGTCGCATCGCGCTGGCGGCCGCCCGGTAGTTGTTGAAACTGCCGTAGATCAGCTGATAGTGGTTGCCGCTCTTCAGATAGGCAAGATCCTGCTTCAGGTAGTGGCCGTAGCGATCGGCGATCTTGTAGAGCTGCTGCTTGTTGGCCACATTCGCGAGACGGATCGCATAGTGGTTTGACGGCTGACTGGCAAGCCACTCGGGGCCGTGGATGGTGTTGTCGCTGCCGAATTGGTGCAGCGGTGCGATCGCAACGACCCGGCCATCCAGACTCTCGACGCTGTCCCCCATGTTGGTCAGCTCACTCTTCAGGCGAGTGATCTTCTGCTTCAGAACCTTGACCTGCTGGGCCATCGCCTCACTATCTTGCTGATGAGCGCTGGCGGCGGCGCGCTGTGCGCTCAGCTGCTGCTGTAGGGAGGCAACCTGCTGTGCCATGGCGACCTGCTGTTGTGCATTCAGATCGAACTGCTGAGCAACGCGCTGATCCAGTTTGTTCTCCTGGTACCAGCGGTATTGCTGGTAGCTGGAGAAGACGGCCACCGCGAGTACCACCAGGATCAGGCTGATCCCCAGCATCTTGAAGTGGTGTCGCTCATCCTGGATGACCGAGGCGATACCCTGCTCCTGCTGATTGCTCCGCTCCTGAAGGGCGCCGGTCTTGCTATTCAGCTGGTTGACCGCTTGTGAGAGGCCCTGGCTCTTATTCTCCAGGCTATCGGTGGCGATCTTCAGCTGGTGAGTCTTCTGTCCTAGCTTGCTGGTGGTCTGCTTTATCTCCTCATCCACTGAGTGCAAGGTCTCGATCTGCTGATCGTGGTTTGTCAGACGCTTGCCGGCCTGCTTCAGCCCCTGTTCCAGGGCGCTGGTCTGCTGCGAGAGTTTCTCGCCCATGCTCTCCATCGAGGATTTGAGCTTGCCGGCGACCCGCTCAAGGCTGTCGCTGAGATACTTCGAGACCTCTTCGGTGCGGCGGGAGATGACGTCGTCGCGCTTCTGAGAGGATTGGGAGACCGCGTCGATCTTCTGCTGCAGTTCTTGCTGGGCGGCGGCACTTTCGTCAATGCTGCTCTCGAGGAGCGCAGCCAGCTGCTCCGTCGCCTCGTTCAGTGCCTGGATGCGCTCCAGCTGTGACTGCTGCTCGGCGCGCAAGGCGGCGCTCTCTTCACGGTGCTTCTTTGAGAGCTGTGCAATCTTTGCGGTGAGCTTCTTGCCCAGGGTGAGGGTGGCTCCCTCCTGCTCAGCGATGCTCAGCTCAAGCTTGCTGGCCACCTCGGTGGTGGCGGCGGAGAGCTTGAGAGTATCTTCTGAGAGGGACTGGAAGGCCTGGGTGAAGTCGGAGGAGAGGGCTTGGTTGCGGCTCTCAGCACTATTCAGGGCCTCGCTGAAATCGTGGTTGCTGCTGTCGAGGTGTTGCTGCAGCTGCTGCAGCGTCTCTTCCAGATCCGATATCTTGGTGTTGAAATCCCGCGCCCGGGGTTGTGGCTCTGAATCCTGATCCAGATGGATCAGGTTTTCTGTGGGTGTGGTGATCTCGGTCGTCTCTTCTGAGGCGACAGACTGTTTTGCTGACATGATTTGATCCTCCAGCCTATTTTGTCCGGGTGCAGGTACCAGTCAATGGGAGTAAAATTCGCCCCGGATTCAACAAAGTAGCATATTATGAAATGCGAATATATGGTGTTTTTCAGGCCCGGGGTGAGGTTTTGCTGCTTTGCCGTGTTCAGAAGCGGATCTCCGCGGCTGATCCCTTGGCTGCCGATCCATTGCTAAACGGGAGATAGAGGGTATGGAGTGGTTGGATCAACTGCCGTTGGGGACACTGGCCATCGGCTGTCTGTTATTGGGGTTTGCACCATTTTTTCCGGAACCCCACATCTGGGAGAAGCTGAAGATGCTGCGGGCGGGCACCCTGACGCGGGCCATCGATATCTTTGATCTGCTGTTTCACGCTGCCCCGTTTCTATTGCTGTTGCTGAAGCTGGTGAGGATGGGGATGCAGGACTGACCAGTATCACTGGGATGCTGCATAGGCTTGAAAAACAGCCACTCAATCAGTTCAGCCTCATCGGATTGCCTGATCATAGGGAAGGGCATGTTGGCAGATCCTTGCAGACCATGGATGGCTCTCCTAGGCTTTTAATCGGGAATTAGCTTCATTACACAAAGGTTGATCGTAGACTGAGGTCGGGGATCCGATCTCGCAGAGAGCATCAGAGGCTCCCTAAGGACCAAGAGGATAACATCATGGCAATCTATGCATTCGATGGTACCGGTAACGAAGACAACCCCGGAGAGGGGGAAGACACTAACGTCCTGAAATTTTTTCGCGCCTACGAGGATGCCTACAGTGGGCCTGGGAAGTGCTTTTACGTAGCAGGTGTGGGCACTCGCTATTCTGTGCTCGGGGACCTCTTCGGCAAGATGCTGGGGATCGGTGGCCACCAGCGTATCGGCGAGGCGATGGACCAGCTCGAAGCGAACTTCCGCAACGGCGATTGTGATATCGATATTATTGGATTCAGCCGTGGCGCTGCGCTGGCGTTGGAGTTTGCCAATGATATCCTGGAAGAGGGGGTGAATGGCGAAGAGGCGCCTACGATTCGCTTCATGGGGCTGTGGGAAACGGTCGCTTCGTTCGGCATCCCAGGCAACCGCATCAACCTGGGTTACGACCTCACTCTGCCCTATATCGTGCAGCATTGCTGTCACGCAATCGCACTGGATGAGCGGCGTCAGTTGTTTCCACTGACCCGGGTGGTGCAGGATGCCTATTCGGACCGGGAGCTACGCGATATCCGTGAGGTCTGGTTCCGTGGCTACCATTCTGATGTCGGTGGTGGCAACAATAATGAAGGCCTCTCCAACATTCCGCTCTACTGGATGTACCAACATGCCCAGCGCAATAAGCTGCCGCTGGATGACGCACAAATCAAGAAAGCCAGCGGCGGCAGCGACTCCTGGGCTGAATGCAAGACTCCGGGAATGGATCTGATGGCGAATAAAAAGCGCACTATCTATGCGACAGATCTGGTCCATAACAGCGTTATGCGACGCACCAAGGCCGGGCGGTTTGCTGCAAACAACCCCCCAGTTGGGCTGTGTGTTGTTGATGATGCGGGGGAGATTGTGGGCAAGGGGTTTGAAAAGCCCTGAAGTCTTGTACTCCGTCCCAGATATATCTGGGACGGAGTACAAGCGCTAGGTCCGCTGCGCAAATATCTGTTGGATTGAGGTGCTGTCCAGGCAGCGGGCAGCCTCGGAGGCTGAGTGGCTACAAAATTCCTGTCTGCTGGCATAAAAAGAACTGTTGCGATAAGCCGCCTGGCCTTGGATATAGTCAAGCAGTCTGAATACAACGACTAACCTGAGGATGTCTGGAATGGCTGAACTTTTTTCTGCTGATTGGATGAACGAACTGAAAGATGCCTGGAACGCTGATCCAGAGGTCAAAGACAAGCTGGCCGAGATCGGTTTCAACTCCACCATCACCTGTGGCTTCAAAGACGAAGAAAAGCCCCGTGGCGTGTTTGTGGTGGTGAACGGCGAGTGTGTGAGTGCCGGTGACTACGCTGGCGAGACGATGGATTGGGACATGCGCGCCAGCCGCTCTGACTGGATGAAGTGGGTGGAGAAGGGTATCGGCATGGCCGGTATGGGCACCGCCTTCGCCATGGGCAAGCTGAAGTTCCTGCAGGGCGACTTCAAAGGCATGCTCAAGGATCCGCGCATGGCGGGCCCCTTCATCAAGAGCTTCGGCCTGATGAAGCAGATTGGCGCCGAATAACTGGCCTCCGTAGAAGCGCCGCTTGTGGCGCTTCTACGCTGTGAGCTATAGCCGGAACTCCTTCAGCGGCATCGGCTCCCCAACCCCATAACCCTGCGCATAGTCGACATTTAGCACCCGCAGCTGATTCAGAATAGTCTGATTCTCGGCCCACTCGGCGATCGTCTCCAGCCCCAGGATATGGCCGATCTGGTTGATCGACTCCACCATCGCATAGTCCACCGGGTCGGTGGCCATGTTGCGCACAAAACTGCCGTCGATCTTCAGATAGTCCACCGGTAGCTCCTTGAGGTAACTGTAGGAGGAGAGCCCAGTGCCGAAGTCGTCCAGGGCGAATCGGCAGCCGAAAGATTTCAGACGTTTGATCATTACCTTGACGTGTTCCAGATTGGCCACCGCCGCGGTCTCGGTGATTTCGAAACAGATGCTGCGAAACGGGATCCGCCACTCGTCGAAGAGTCGCTCCAGATAGTTGAGAAAGCCGTCGTCCGAGAGGGAGGTGCCGGAGAGGTTGATGGCGAACAGAAACTCTCCTGTTTGTTGATTCACCTCGGCCCATTGACGCAGGGTCTCCCCCTGGGTAGTGAAGAGTTCGCTGATGATCCAACGGTCGATCGCCGGCATCAGGATGTAACGCTCGGCGGCAGGGATGAAATGATCGGGGACCACCGTATCCCCCGCCTCGTCGATCATCCTCACCAGCACCTCATAGTGGCGCCCATCGGCACCGTTGACCGGCACGATCGGCTGCACATAGAGATGGAAACGCCCCTCCTGTAGCGCCTGATTGATGCCGGCCACCAGGTGCATGTCGCCGTGGTGGCGGACCAGCGCGGTATCGCCAGTGTGGTAGGTATGGAGCCGGTTGCGGCCCTGCTCCTTGGCCATCTGGCAGGCCACATTGGCACTGCTGAGGATGCTCGAGGTGCTCTCATCGCCAGGCTTGAAGCCGAACAGGCCGATGCTGACTGCGACATCGTAGGAGCGCTCCTGCCAGGAGAAGAAAAAACTGCGAATGGTCTGCAGCAGATTGCTGCTGATCGACTCAGCCCGCTCTACCGAACAGTCGGTGAGGATCACGCCAAACTCGTCCCCGCCGACCCGCCCCAGCAGATCAAATCCCTTTAGCTGCGACTTGATAAGGATCGCCAGCTGGCGCAGCAACTCGTCTCCCGCATCATGGCCGCCGGTGTCGTTGACCAGCTTGAACTGGTCGATGTCCATAAAACAGACCACATGATGGGGACGGGGGCTGGCCGGCGTGCTCAGTAGCACCGCCAGGCGGCGCTCCAACTCGGCGCGGTTGAGCAGCCCGGTGAGCACATCGTGCTGCGCCAGATAGGCGAGCCGCTGCTCCGCCTCGCGGGATTCGGAGAGATCTTGCATCAGCAGCAGATAGTGGGGGCGCTGATCCAGCTCGAAGGGGCTGAGGGAGAGACGCAACGGGAACTCATCGCCGTTGCTGCGATAGCCGATCAGCTCGCGGATCCCGCCGTCCTCGGAGAAGCCCCAGTTCGATAGATACCAGGCAAGGGCGTGCTGCTCGCCGGGTGGTGCACTGGCCTCGAACAACTGCTCGAAACCGACCCCGATCAGATCCTCCTCGAGCCGGCCAAACATCATCTCTGCGGCCGGGTTGAAAAGCTGCACCAGACCGTCATCATCGAGCATGGCGATGCCCTCGGTGGCCGCCTCCACCAGGCTCTGCAGCTTCTGCTCGTTGTCGCGCAACGCCTTTAGCGACTGTTCCCGCTCGGTCACGTCGTTAATGATCAGATAGATCAGCTCAGTGTCGCCGGTGGTGACTGGGCCGGCCTGGATCTCCACCTCCCGTTCTCGGCCGGAGGCGAGGCGATGGGTCTCCTGAAAGCTGCTTAGCTGGCCCTGCCGGATCGAGCCGAGCAGCTGGCCCAGTCGCAGCGGTTCTGCCTGGTTGAGGTCATGGAAGCCGAGTGAACGGAGTGTCTCTTCGGGGTATCCGTAGAAGCGGCTGGCGGCGCTATTGGCCTCGATAATGTCGCCACAGGTGGCATCGAGGATCAGTTTGATCGCCTGGTTGGTCTCAAACATCTGCCGGTAGCGCTGCTCTTTCTCACGCAGCACATCAAGCGCGTTGATCTGTTCGGTGATGTTGGTGGCGGTGCCGGTGGCGCCCTCGATCTCGCCCTTCGGGCTGAGGATTGGCAGCGCGTTGAAGCGCATGTGGATATCGCGCCCGTCGCTGGAGGCCAGCCGGGTGATATGGTTTTTCCAGGCGTGGCCGCTGAGTAGGTTGCGCAGCGCCTTGAACTGGTTTTGCAGCTCATCGTCGGGGACGAACTCCAGCAGTGGGCGGCCGATCATCTCTTCTGCGTTCAAGCCAAGGATCGGCCAGGCGGAGTCGTTGATCTGGGTGAGGTAGCCCTTGCGGTCGATCGACCAGATCAGATCTTCAGAGGTCTCGAGCAGGTTACGGTAACGTTGCTCTGTGTGGCTGCGCTGGCGCTCTAGGATCATCCAGCGCCGATAGAGCAGCAGGCTCAGGATGCTGCTGAATATAAACAGTAGCAGTGCCTGGCCGGCGCTCCTGTCGAGTAGCGTCAGATCGGGCCGGGGTTGGGCGACGATGCGCCAGCCGATGTCTGGGATGGTGCTGTGGAGCGCCGGCACCGGGTCTGGGGCACCGCCATTGCCAGCCTCCAGCGGCGAGGCTGGTGGTAGCAGCTGCAGCTGATAGCCAGTCAGCTGTTCGTTGTTGATGATGCGGCAGAGTGGGCGGCAGAGGAAATGCACGGTAAGCACGCCGCTGCCTGCGCCTGAGCGATGCCAGGGCACCATGATCTCAAAGTTGTAGCGTTCGCCATTGCGCAATAGCAGGATCGGTTGCTGGCGTCCCAGGATGAACTGCTTCAGGGTATAGGTGTGTTGGTCATCGAGAAGTTCGTCACTATTGCCGGAGAGTGGTTTGCCGGCGCTATCGGTAAGCAGAAAGCTCTCCATGTCGGGGAATTGCAGCTGTAGTCGTTTGTGCAAGCGTTGGTGTTGTGGATCATTGACGTTTGTGACGGCAACTTCGGCCAACAAGGCCCGCTCCTGTTGGACGAACAGGGCTAGGTTGGCGTGGAAGTTACGCAGCTGTAGGGTGATCTCACGGGCGCCACTGCGGACCGCCTGTTGCGCGAGCTTTTGGCGGTGGGCATGGTGCTCTTGGTGCTCGTGCCAGACGTAGTAACTGAGCATTGAGGCGAGCATCAGTAGGGTGAGGATGACGAATTGAAAACTCGGCTGCTGCCTCAGATGATGCTGTGTCGACAAGGGGGTATCCTCCGCACCGGGCGGGGCTTCTGGCCCCAGCCCAGGTGCGAGACGCTGCGGTCCGATCTCATCCTGAGAGCCGTTTGTATTTGATTCGGTGTGGCTCGATTGCTGCTTCTCCGAGGCGGCGCTTCTTATCCTCCTCGTAGTCCTGGAAGTTGCCCTCAAACCAGACCGTCTGACCCTCATCTTCGAAGGCGAGGATGTGGGTGGCGATGCGGTCGAGGAACCAGCGGTCATGGCTGATCACTACCACGCAGCCGGGGAAGGCGAGCAGCGCCTCTTCCAGGGCGCGCAGGGTCTCCACGTCGAGGTCGTTGGTGGGCTCGTCGAGCAGCAGCAGGTTGCCGCCGCGCTGCAGCAGCTTCGCCAGGTGCAGGCGGTTGCGCTCACCGCCGGAGAGGTCGCCGACCCGCTTCTGCTGATCGCTGCCCCTGAAATTGAAGCGGCTCAGCCAGGCCCTGGAGTTGAACTCATAGCGTCCGACGGTGATGATGTCGCGGCCGTCGGAGATCTCTTCCCAGGCGGTCTTGCTGCCGTCCAGGGCGTCGCGGGATTGATCAACGTAGGCGATCTCGACACTCGGACCGATGCGCAGTTCGCCGCCATCGGGCTGCTCCTCGCCGGTGAGCATGCGGAACAGGGTGGTCTTGCCGGCGCCGTTGGGGCCGATGATGCCGACGATGCCGCCCCGTGGCAGATTGAAGCTAAGCTCATCGTAGAGCACTCGGTCGCCGTAGGCCTTCTTCAGCTGGTTGGCCTCGATCACCAGCTCGCCGAGGCGCTCGCCGGGCGGGATGTAGATCTCGTTGGTTTCGTTGCGGGCCTGGAACTCTTGGCTCTGCAACTCCTCGAAGCGTGCCAGACGTGCCTTGCTCTTGGCGTGGCGCCCCTTGGGGTTGGAGCGTACCCACTCCAGCTCGTGTTTCATGCTCTTGACCCGGGCCGCCTCGCTCTTCTGCTCCTGCTCCAGGCGCGCCTCCTTCTGCTCCAGCCAGGAGGAGTAGTTGCCCTCCCAGGGGATGCCGTAGCCCCGGTCCAACTCCAGGATCCAGCCCGCCACGTTGTCGAGGAAGTAGCGGTCATGGGTCACCGCTACCACGGTGCCGCTGTATTCGTGCAGGAAGCGCTCCAACCAGGCCACCGACTCGGCGTCGAGATGGTTGGTCGGCTCGTCCAGCAGCAGCATGTCGGGCTTCTCCAGCAGCAGCTTGCACAGTGCCACCCGCCGCCGCTCGCCGCCGGAGAGGGTGCTCACGTCGGCCTCCCAGGGCGGCAGCCGCAGCGCGTCGGCGGCGATCTCTAGCTGGCGCTCGATGTTGTGGCCGTCGCTGGTTTGGATGATGTTCTCCAGCTCCGCCTGCTCCTTGGCCAGGGCGTCGAAATCGGCATCGGGCTCGGCGTAGGCGGCGTAGACTTCATCGAGACGGGTTAGCGCCCGCTTCACCTCGCCCAGCGCCTCCTCCAGGTTGCCGCGCACATCTTTGCTCTCGTCGAGCTGAGGCTCCTGGGGCAGATAACCGATCCGGGTCCCCGGCTGGGGCCGCGCCTCCCCCTCGATATCGGTATCGATCCCGGCCATGATTCGCAGCAGGGTCGACTTGCCTGAGCCGTTGAGACCCAGCACGCCGATCTTGGCGCCAGGAAAGAAAGAGAGGGAGATATCGCGCAGGATCTCGCGCTTGGGCGGGACGATCTTGCCCACCCGGTTCATGGTGTAGATGTATTGGGCCATGGTCTCGGTCTTGGATTCCAGAAAAGAGAAAGGACAGGCGACGATTTTCGCACAAATCGGCGGCGGGCATCACCAGAGATGTAGGTTGGGGGGAGGAACAAATCCCAACTGGTGCCTGCCGCCAGCCACTCACCTGTAGGTCCGGCTTCAGCCGCACTTGTTTGTCCGGCTAAAGTCGCACCTACGAGGGTCCGATTATCCTTGTCACACCGCTCTGCGGTGTGGCGTACCTTAAGCATTCTTACCGAGGCCAGCTTGATCCTGCATGAGCTGTCGAGGCTGGACAAGGGGGAGATCATCCCGCTTCCCTCCGAGGAATCCGCAGCGGAGCTGGCGGGGATATCACCCAGTGGTGCACAGTGGTAATTTGCAGGCCTGCAGCAACTCATCGACCTCCTCCCGGGGTACCGGGTGCGAGTAGTAGAACCCCTGTCCCAACTGACAGCCCATGGCGGCTAGGGCCTGGGCCTGGGCCTCGGTTTCGATACCCTCGGCCACCACCTCCATTTGGAACCCATGGGCGATGCGGATAATGCTCGCCACCAGTGCGGACTGGGCGGTGTCATTCAGGAAACCAGCGACGAAACTGCGGTCGATCTTGAGCACCTGGGCTGGCAGGCGGTGGAGATAGGCCAGTGAGGAATAACCGGTTCCAAAGTCGTCCAGAGCGACCTTGAAGCCCATCCCACGCAGGCGATTCAGCACCTGTCCCGCGGATTCGGGGTCGCGCAGCAGTAGGCTCTCAGTGATCTCTAGGCGAATCTGCTCCGGCCTCACTCCGGCCGCCTTAGTGGTAGACAACAGACAGTCCATGAAATCACCTTGGGCAAAATGCTTGCAGGAGAGGTTCACCGCCAGATGGAGACTATCCATGGTGTCTGTGGCAAAGCGGCTGCGCCAGTCCACTAGGGCCGCGCAGGCCTGCTCCAGCATGTGGCGGTCGATGTCGCGCACTATCCCGGCCTCTTCCGCGGCGGGAATGAATTCCCCCAGGGAGATTATGCCTCGCTCGGGGTGGCGCCAGCGCGCTAGTACCTCGAAGCCGTGGATGGTCCCGTCGGTCAAGTCCACGATGGGTTGGTACCAGGCCTCGATCTGGCCCTCGACAACGGCGGCCCGCAGGTCCTGCTCCAAGGTCAGGACTTGCTGTGCGGCACTGTGCATCCCCACATCAAAGATCACGGTACGCCCCGTGCCCTCGGCTTTGGCCTGGTACATCGCGGTGTCGGCGTCGCGCAGCAGGCCATCGGGGCTTAGCTCCAGGGTATCGGTGAAGGCGATACCGATACTGGTGGAGGTGGTCACCCTGCGTCCATCAAGATTAAACGACTCTTCCAAGGCACGATGGATACGCTCGGCGATATGGGTGACGGTGGCTGGGTTAGCGACCTCTTCCAGCAACACTGTGAACTCGTCCCCTCCTAGGCGCGCCACGGTGTCCTGGGGGCGGACGCAGCCTGCAATGCGTCGCGCCGCCTCGCTTAGCAGCCGGTCCCCATGATCGTGCCCCAAGGCATCATTGATGGTTTTGAAGCGATCCAGGTCGAGAAACATCACCGCCGAAAGAACCTCCCCTTGACCTCGTCCCCCCCCCAAATGATGGCGCAGGCGATCCAGGAACAGACTACGGTTGGGCAGGCCGGTCAGCTCATCGTAAAAGGCCTGGTGCTCCAGACTCTGGCGGGCGAGATGGCGCTCAATCAGATTGCCGAGGATGTCGGCCACCGAGGTTAGGAAGAGCTGCTCCTGCTGGTCCCGGACATGACCCTCGGCGATATAGAGAGTAAATACGCCAAGCAGGCGTTCGCCGCTGTGGATGGGCATGCAGTAGTGGCCGTGGGCAGTCATGTTGGGATAACGGGTCTCGTGGCGCTCGTCCACGCAACCCGCGAACACCAGCTCGCGCGTGCTTGCGGCCCGCCCGCAGAGGCAGTGGCCGAAGGAGATCTGGGCGCAGGCATCGAGCAAAACGGGGGCCAGCCCTACCTGTGCAGCCATGTGCAGGCTCTCAGTCTCGGGATCCGCCAGGAACACCGCCCCCCTGGGCTCCAGGTCGGCCAGGGAGCTACGCGTGGTCACCTCCAGGATGCGGTGCAGACGCGATTCGAAGGGCATCTCCGCGAGGGAGATCTCGAGGATATCGCCCAAGGTGCGCTCATTGTCCAGTTCGCGTTTCAGTTTGCCCTCCATGGCCACACGCTGCCGTGCCCATCGCCCGGTCAGGACGTAGCCCCAGATGCCTCCCCCCAGCCCGAGGAACCAGATCAGGCCATAACCCAGCCAGACGCCCATGCGCTGTCGGGCCATGATTGCCTGCAAGGGGTCCAGGGGCACCCTCACCGAGAGTCCACCGAGGATTTCGCCGGTCTTCACGCCCTGACCTCGATGGCAGTCCAGGCACTCTGCCGAGGCGATGCGTGGTCGCAGTTCGCGCCACCAACGTTTGCCCTCCTCGACCACCATCTCCCCCCACTCCGATGCTCCGGAGCGAATGCGACGCAGGGCCTCTCGCTCCCAGGTGTCTGGGGCATTTTTTTCGGATAGGGGATCGATGGCGACGGCCCGCACCCGCACCCGGTCACGGCCCGGCGTCATCTCGTCTACCAACCTGATCAGGTAGGAGGAGTTCACTAGGGTGAGTGTTCCGCTATTTGGACCAGGGATGTCCCGGTAGGAGAGGTGGGCGAGGAAGGGGTTGGGCTCCACCCCCTTGGCCACGGGTACGTAGATCCCACCGACATGGGTTACGAAATAGCGCATGGCGGCCTGGGTTTCCAGTGCCGCTCGCGCCTGATTGCGCCCTTCGTCCAACAGAACCCCCCCCTGCTGCCACAGGTTCCAGGCCAGGGTCCCACCGAGCGCGAGGGTCCAGAGCATCGCTGCGGCGAAACCCAAGATACGGCGGCGTTTAGTGGAAACTCGTAAGGAAGGATCGTTGGTCATAATGTCGACTGCTCGGCTGGGCATCCCTTACTTTGACTGAATGTTATGAGCTAGCGGCATGGCGTGGCACGCAGCTCTCGAGACTCACAACCGCCCAGTGTGGATGATGAGGTATAGGATGTCCATTCCCAGAGATGAGTAGGGATTCAGGCACGAGCATTGATCATAAAGGGTCGATGAGATAATTGTCTCTCGCTTTTGTTGATGGTTAATACGCTTCCATCATGGTGCATTGTGACGCCGGTTAGGAAGTGGGGGGAGGCCATCTCATCGACTCCCTTACCCTGAAGCCTGACCTATAGGCGGGAGCGCCGTTTGTTGGTGGCCGACCCTGCCGTTATTTTGCCGGTCGTCCACTCATCTCTTGTCAATAAACCGGCATTGGCGGCCATGCTTTGTCTAACTCCATGACAAATCCACTAATTCTCTGCTGGCACTCATTTTGCATCTGGATTGTCGAAACAATCTTGGGGAGTGGGCAATGGCCAAAGATGCGGCAAAAGAGGATCTGGAGCTGGGCGATGAGAAGCCCGGCAAGAAGAAGCTGATCATCATCATCGCGGTGGCGACGGTATTGCTGTTGGGTGGTGGTGCGGCGGCCTATTTTCTGCTGATGGGTGATGAGGCACCGACAGAGGAAGAGGTGGCGCAGGAGCAGGAACAGGCCAAGGAGGAGGAGCCTGCAGCGGAGGTCGAGAAGGGGCCGCCGCAGTATCACGCCCTCGATCCGGTGTTTGTCGTCAATCTTCCGGGCAAGCCGAGCCTGATACAGGTTGGCGTGACTGTGCGGGTGCGCAGCGACCAGATGGTCGAGTTTCTCAAGCATAACGACCCGATGATTCGCCACCACTTTCTTGACCTGCTTGGAGCGAAGGATGGCAAGGTGCTGAAGAACCGCGAGGCGAAGGAGGCGCTGCAGCGGGAGATGCTCGACAAGCTCAACGGCATCGTCAAGGAGCTGGATGGACCGGGCGAGGTCGAGGCCCTCTATTTCACCAACTTTGTGATGCAGTGATCTGATGAGTACCAACGATCTGCTCTCACAAGAAGAGATCGATGCCCTGCTACATGGCGTCGACAGCGGCGATGTCAGCACCGAGGCCGAGGTCGAGGTGGATGCTGGGGGGATCTCGAGTTACGACTTCGCCAGTCAAGACAGGATCGTGCGTGGGCGTCTTCCGACCCTGGAGATGATCAACGAGCGTTTTGCCCGCCACTTCCGCACCAGTCTTTTCAATATGCTGCGCCGCTCCGCAGATATCTCAGTCTCCGGGGTGCAGATGCAGAAGTTCTCCGAGTTCGTCCACAGCCTGTTTGTGCCGACCAGCCTGAACATCGTGCGCATGCGTCCGCTGCGTGGCAAAGCCTTGATCGTGATCGACCCCAAGCTGGTGTTTGCGGTGGTGGACAACTACTTCGGTGGCACCGGGCGCTTCCACACCAAGGTCGAGGGGCGCGACTTCACCCCCACCGAGCTGCGGGTGATCCAGCTGCTGCTGAAGCAGGCGTTCGGCGATCTGCAGGGGGCCTGGAAGCCGGTGTTTCATGTGGAGTTCGAGTACGACAGCTCCGAGGTCAACCCACAGTTTGCCAATATCGTCAGCCCCTCCGAGGTGGTAGTGGTGACTAGCTTCCATATCGACCTGGAGAACAGCGGCGGTGATTTCCACATCTGCCTGCCCTATTCGATGTTGGAGCCGATCCGTGAGCTGCTCGATGCGGGTGTGCAGAGCGACCGGGGTGAGCGGGATGAGCGCTGGGAGCGCTCCCTGCGCGAAGAGATCCTCGGTGCCAAGATCGAGCTCAAAAGCATCCTCACCGAGACCTGTGTGACCCTACGTGAGCTGTCGAAGCTGGACAAGGGGGACATCATCCCGATTGAGCTGCCAGAGGAGGTGGAGGTGACCGCTGCCGAGGTGCCGGTCTTCCGCGGCAAGCTGGGGGTCTCCGATGGCAACTATTCGGTACGCATCTCGAAGTGGATCAAACCGAAACGGCAGGAGGCGTTGCACGAATATCTTGAGTATGAGACGGATTCTGCAGCCGGATCCGCAGCGGAATAGAGACAGGACTTGAATCATGAGTGATACAGAAAATAGCGAGCAGGGTGCTGAAGTGGTCGGCGACGAGTGGGCCGAGGCCCTGGAAGAGCAGAGTGGCAGTGAAGGTGGTGCAAATTTGCCGGCGGTGAATGGCGCGGAGGATGAGGATGATGCCGAAACGGTCAGCCTGGATGCGATTCTTGATGTGCCGGTGATCATCTCGATGGAGATCGGCCGCACCAAGATCAACATCCGCAATCTGCTCCAGCTCAATCAGGGCTCGGTGGTGGAGCTCGACCGGCTCGCCGGCGAGCCGATGGATGTGCTGGTCAACGGTACTCTGATCGCCCAAGGCGAGGTGGTGGTGGTGAATGAAAAGTTTGGCCTGCGTCTGACCGACATCATCAGCCCTGCCGAGCGGGTCAAGCGGCTTAGCTAGGGGCCCTCTAATGATCCGCCTCAGCGCAATCCCTCTATTTTTATGCAGCCTGCTGGCGACGGCGGCGGAGGCCCCGGGCGGCAAGGTGGGCGGCACGATGCTTGAGCCGATGTCTGCGACGCAACTGCTGGAGACCGCCGGTGGTCTGTTGCTGGTGCTGTTGTTGATCTTTGGTGCGGCCTGGCTGTTGAAACGCTATGGCCAGCTGCCCAGCGGCAGCAAGGGTCTGGTGCGGGTGGTGGGCGGTGCCTCGCTGGGCCCGCGGGAGCGGGTAGTGGTGGTCGAGGTGGAAGGGGTGCGATTGCTGCTTGGCGTCGCGCCGGGGCGGGTGGAGAGACTACATCTGCTTTCGAGTAGTGGGGAGAAGGGCGGGCAACCCTTCGAGAAAGAATTGAGTCAGGCGGTGGAGGAGCAGTCGTGATGAGGGCCGGAGTATTGCTGATCGGACTACTCTTGAGCCTCGGCCTGCAGGCGGCCCCCGGGGTGGAGGCGGTGACTGTGACCCAGGATGCCGGTGGAGTGCAGACCTATACCCTGAGCATCCAGGTGCTGCTCTTCATGACGGCGCTGAGCCTGATCCCCGGCGCGTTGATGATGATGACCTCGTTCGCCCGCATCATTATCGTGCTGGCGATCCTGCGTCAGGCGCTGGGCACACAGAGCACCCCCAACAACCAGATCCTGGTCGGCATTGCACTGTTTCTTACCATCTTCATCATGATGCCGGTCTTCAAAGAGGTGAATACAGTGGCGATCCAGCCCTACCTGGAGGATCGGCTGACCACGATGCCTGCGCTGCAGGCGGCGGCCCAGCCGGTGCGGGAGTTCATGCTGGCGCAGACTCGTGAGGACGATCTGGCGATGTTTGCCCGTATCGGCAACTACGGCGAGCTGCAGAGTCCGGAGGATGTGCCTTTTTCACTGCTGCTGCCGGCCTTTGCCACCAGCGAGCTGAAGACCGGCTTCCAGATCGGCTTCCTGCTCTTCATCCCGTTTTTGGTCATCGATGTGGTGGTGGCCAGCGTGCTGATGTCGATGGGCATGATGATGCTCTCGCCGATGATCATCTCGCTGCCGTTCAAGATCATGCTGTTTGTACTGATCGATGGCTGGGCGCTGGTGTTTGGCACCCTGGCGAGCAGTTTTCAAGTCTAGCGGAGGCAGAGTATGGATCCGGATACCGTCATCACTATCGGCCAGCAGACGATGCAGGTGATCGGCTCGATCATTGCGGTGGTGTTGCTGCCAGCGTTGGCGGTCGGGTTGATCGTCGCCACCTTCCAGGCAGCGACCCAGATCAACGAGATGACCCTTACCTTCATCCCCAAGCTGGCGGTGGTGGGTATGGTGCTGATGGTCGCCGGGCCCTGGATGTTGCGCACCATGACCGATTTTGCCCGCACCTTGATCGAGAGCATCCCGGAACTGATCTCAATGGGGGTGGGAGGCTTATGAGTGCATGTGCGGTCGCTGCGGCGTCTGCGCACCTGCCAGGGAGGGTGGGGTTTTTTCTGGCAGTGGTGGCCATGTGATGGCCGGCGATGCCTGAGGTTGGGTAGAGCGATGTCATTTAGCGAAGCGCAACTGGATGCCTGGATTGGGGCCTGGCTCTGGCCGCTGCTACGCATCGGCGCGATGTTGATGGCGGCGCCGGTGTTTAGCTCACGCCAGGTGCCGGTGCGATTTCGGCTCGCTCTGGCGGTGTTCATCACTTGGGTGGTGGCGCCGACCCTGCCGCCGATGCCGAGCATCAATGTGATCGGTTACCCTGGTTTTATCATCATGCTGCAGCAGATCCTGATCGGTGTAGTGATGGGCTTCCTGCTGCAGATGGTATTCGCCGCGCTAGTGTTTGGCGGCCAAGTGATGGCCTACAGCATGGGCCTCGGTTTCGCCTCCATGGTCGATCCGCAAAACGGCGTGCAGGTGCCGGTGCTGGCCCAGTACTACCTGATCCTGGCGAGCTTCATCTTTCTCTTTCTCGGTGGCCATCTGCTGCTGATCGAACTGCTGGTGGACAGCTTTCGGACTCTGCCGGTGGCGCTGGACGGCATTAACCGCAACGGCTTCCGTGAGATCGTCGCCTGGACCAGTCGGATGTTCGCCGGCGGCCTGCTGATCGCACTGCCGATGGTCAGCGCGATGTTAATGGTTAACATCGGCATGGGGGTGGTAATGCGCGCCGCGCCCCAACTCAACATCTTCTCCGTGGGTTTCCCGATCACCATACTGTTTGGTTTCGCACTGGTCTGGGTGACCCTGCCGAATGTACTGACTGTCTTCTCCAATATTTTGGAGGAGGGCTTCCAACTGGTAATGCGGCTGCTGGCCGTAACGAGGTGAACTATGGCCGAAAATAAGGACGGCCAGGAAAAAACAGAACAACCGACAGCGAAACGCATGAGCGATTCGCGGCGCAAGGGGCAGGTGCCGCGCTCACGGGAGCTCAACACCATGGCGGTGACCCTCGGTGGGGTGATCACTCTGGTGATGATGAGCGGTCACTTCGCGCAGGAGCTGCGTGACATCATGAGCAGCGGCTTCACCATCAGTCGGCAGGAGATCTTCGATGTCAGCAGCATGCTGGTGCGCCTGACGGAGAGTCTGCAGAGCGCCTTCATGATGCTGCTTCCCTACTTCCTGGTAATGGTCGTGCTGGCAGTGGCCAGTTCGGTGGTACTGGGTGGGTTGGCGGTCAGCAGTGAAAACCTGATGCCGAAGCTGAGCAAGTTGAGTCCGCTGAAGGGCATCAAGCGGATGTTCTCCGCCAAGGCGCTGATCGAGGTGGTGAAGGCGATCGCCAAGTTTGTGCTGATCGGCGGGCTGACTGTTTTGCTGTTGTGGAACACTCTGGAGAACTACCTGCAGCTGCACGAAATGGACCTGCACCAGGGCTTCGATCTGATCAGTAGTCTGGTCGGCTGGTCGGTGATCTTGCTCGCCTCGACCCTGATCCTGATCGCCGCCATCGACGTGCCGTTTCAACTCTGGGATCACACTCGGCAGTTGAAGATGACCCGCCAGGAGGTGCGTGATGAGATGAAGGAGACCGAGGGCCGCCCCGAGGTGAAGAACCGGATCCGCAGCCTGCAGCGGGAGATGGCGCAGCGGCGCATGATGGAGGAGGTGCCGAAGGCGGATGTGGTGGTGACCAACCCGACCCACTATGCAGTGGCGCTGCGCTACGACCAGAATCGCATGCAGGCGCCAAAGCTGGTGGCCAAGGGCAGCGAACTGGTGGCGTCAAACATCCGCCAGGTGGCCGGGGAGTCGCAGGTGCCGATCATCGAGTCGCCGATGCTGGCCCGCGCTATCTACTTCAGCACCGAGCTGAACGAGTCGATCCCCGCCGGGCTCTATCTGGCGGTCGCCAAGCTGCTTGCCTACGTGTTTCAGCTGAAGGCCTATGACGAATTTGGTGGTGAGCCGCCTGAGGTGCCGGAGGATCTGCCGGTGCCGGAAGATCTTCGGCACGACTGATGCGTGGAGGACAAATAGGTTGGGCCGTGCCCGACATGCGGTGGTGGCAAGGTATGGATGTGGCGGTCATGGGCTGCCCTATTTCAGGTTGATATGATGGACGCAACAGCGATTCTCGATAATGTGAAGCAGGTGGGAGCCCACGGTCTGGGTGCCCCGCTGGTGGTGGTGATGCTGCTGGCGATGGTGGTGATCCCGCTGCCGCCGTTCCTGCTCGACCTCTTCTTCAGCTTCAATATTGCCCTCTCGCTGGTGGTGCTGCTGGTGGTGGTCTACACTCGCCGGCCGCTGGAGTTTGCGGTGTTTCCCAGCCTGCTGCTGATCGCCACCCTGCTGCGACTGGCGCTGAATGTTGCCTCGACCCGGGTGGTGTTGCTGGAAGGACATCATGGCGGTGATGCGGCCGGCAAGGTGATCGAGGCGTTCGGCGCGTTTGTCATCGGCGGCAACTATGCAGTGGGTCTGGTGGTCTTCCTGATCCTGGTGATCATCAACTTCGTGGTGGTCACCAAGGGTGCCGGTCGAGTCGCGGAAGTGAGCGCCCGCTTCACCCTGGATGCGATGCCGGGCAAGCAGATGGCGATCGATGCCGATCTCAACGCCGGGCTGATCGATCAGGATGAGGCGCGCGCACGGCGCATCGAGATCTCGTCGGAGTCGGAGTTCTACGGCTCGATGGATGGCGCCAGCAAGTTTGTGCGGGGTGACGCCATCGCCGGCATCCTGATCCTCTTCATCAATATCATCGGTGGTCTCGCCATCGGCATGGCGCAGCACGGCCTCGATTTCTCTACGGCGCTGCAAAACTATGTGTTGCTGACCATCGGTGATGGTCTGGTGGCACAGATCCCCTCACTACTGCTTTCGACCTCGGCGGCGATCATCGTCACTCGGGTCGCCAGCAGCGAGGATGTGGGTGGGCAGATCATCACTCAGCTATTCGCCTCGCCCAGGGCATTGGCGGTAGCGGCCTCGGTACTGTTGCTGATGGGGATCATCCCCGGTATGCCTAACTTCGTCTTTCTGCTGTTCGCCGCCGCAGCGGGTGGTGGTGCCTGGATGATCCACCAGCGCCAACAGCAGGCGGCGGAGGAGGTGCAGGTGCCCGCTACCTCGGAGCCGTCACCGGAGCAGCGTGAGCTGACCTGGGACGATGTGCAGCCGGTGGATGTGATCGGCCTAGAGGTGGGCTACCGGCTGATCCCGCTGGTTGATCGCAACCAAGGTGGGCAGCTGATGAATCGTATCAAGGGGGTGCGGCGCAAGCTCTCTCAGGAGATGGGTTTCCTGATCCCCTCGGTGCATATTCGTGACAACCTGGACCTTTCGCCCAACGCCTATCGCATCACCATTAACGGCGTGATCAGCGCCGAAGCGGAGATCTTTCCCGACCGTGATCTGGCGATCAATCCAGGGCGGGTGTTTGGTGAGCTGCAGGGCACCTCTACCAAAGATCCCACCTTTGGTCTGGATGCGGTCTGGATCGACCATGAGCAGCGCGACCATGCCCAGACGTTGGGCTACACGGTGGTCGATGCCAGCACAGTGGTGGCGACCCATCTGAGCGAGATCCTGCACAACCAGGCCCATGAGTTGTTGGGTCATGAAGAGGTGCAGCAGTTGCTAGATTCGCTCGGCAAGACCGCACCGAAGCTGGTGGAGGATCTGGTACCCAAGCTGCTCTCCTTGAGTGTGGTGCTGAAGATCCTGCAGAACCTGCTGGCGGAACATATTCCGATCCGCGACATCCGCACGATTGCCGAAACCTTGGCGGACCAGGCGCCAAGAAGTCAGGATCCTGTCATTTTGACGGCGGCAGTCAGGGTTGCGCTCTCTCGAGGTATCGTCCAGCAACTCATTGGTTCTAATGCGGAAATTCCCGTGGCGGTGCTTGAGCCGGGTCTGGAACAGATATTGCAGCAGACGTTGCAGACCTCGGAAGAGGGGCAAGCTGGGTTTGAACCTGGCTTGGCAGAGCGGCTACAGGCGGCGCTGGCTGAGACCAGCTCCAGCATGGAGGCAGAAGGAATGGAGAGCATTTTGTTGGTGGCAGCACCGATCCGCGCCTGGATGGCGCGCTTCGCCAAACATGCGGCCCCGGGCATGCACATCCTCTCCTACAACGAGATTCCGGACAACCACCAGGTGAAAGTGGTGTCGACTATCGGCGGAAACCATGCGGAAACCTAACAGGCAGGCTGGGACAGAAAAGGGGAGCAAGCCACACAAGGCTAGCGTTCCTTTGAATGGACGGCCTGTCCAGAAGGATTGTGGACGATGAAGATCAAGCGGTTTTTTGCTCCCGACATGCGAACTGCCCTGCGCAAGGTGCGTGAGACGCTCGGTTCAGATGCGGTGATCCTCTCCAATAAGCGGGTGGATGGCGGTGTCGAGCTGGTGGCGGCGATGGACTACGACGAGGCGGCATTCACGCCCGAGCCTGAGCCTGAGCCACCGGCGATGGCGGATGTTCGCCCCCTGAGGCCGCCACAGTCGGAAGTGCCTAAAAATGAACCCTATATCGGCGAGCGGCATGAGCCGCCGGCACAGACACTGAAGCTCGATCAGCTGCGTCGCCAGCGTCAGCCTGCGGCCAAGCGGGTGGAGTGGAGTCAGGATCCGCTGCTGCAGGAGATGCGCCGTGAGATGTCCGAGCTGCGTCGGATGATGGAACTGGAGCTCTCCGAGCTGACCTGGCGTGACTTGGGGGAGCGATCACCGCAGAAACAGGAGCTGATGCGGCAACTGATGGAGTTGGGGCTGAGTGCCGATCTCTGCCGCAAGCTGGCCGAGCGGGTCGATGCAACGGAGAGCCCGGAGCAGGCTTGGCGGCAGGCGATGTTCCACCTCATCGGCGAACTGCCGGTGATGGATGGGGATATGTTGGAGCAGGGCGGCGTGATTGCCCTGGTGGGGCCAACCGGGGTGGGCAAGACCACCAGTATCGCCAAACTGGCGGCGCATTTCTGTCTGCGCCAGGGTTCCAGAAGTCTGGCGCTGATCACCTGTGACAGCTATCGCATTGGTGCCCAGGAGCAGCTGCATAACTACGGCCGGATCCTCAATGTGCCGGTGCGTTCAGCCGCCAGCGCGGATGAATTGAGCGATGCGCTGCATACCTTCTCAGGCAAGCGGTTGGTGCTAATCGATACAGCGGGCATGAGTCAGCGAGATCTGCAGTTCAGTGAACGACTGTCGTTGATCACCGCCGGCAACCATCCGGTGACGACCCTGCTGACCCTCTCCGCCACCACCCAACGTGCCGCGATGAACCATGCGGTGAACGCCTTCCGTGTCGCCAATCCGGTGGGGGTGGTGTTAACCAAGATGGATGAAGCGGCATCCCTGGGCGGGGTGTTCAGTACCCTGATCGAGGCCGGGTTGCCGCTTGCCTTTACCACTGATGGGCAGCGGGTGCCGGAGGATCTGCATCTGGCAAGGGCTCACACGCTTGTCAGTCAAGCCATCGAACTCGCCCAGGAGGCAGGGGAGGTGCTGGATGAGGCCTACCTGGCTCTCGCATTTGGAGGAACGGGTGAACATGCTCATGTCTGATCAGATCGAAGACCAAGCCGCCGGGTTACGCCGCATGGTGAATCCCGAGCCGGTGCGAGTGATTGCCGTGACTGGCGGCAAGGGTGGGGTTGGCAAGACTAATATCTCGGTCAATCTGGGGGTGGCGATGGCGGAGATGGGGCGGCGCGTGATGTTGCTGGATGCGGATCTCGGGCTGGCCAATATCGATGTGATGCTCGGCTTGCATCCCGAGTTCGATCTCTCCCATGTGATGCGCGGCGAGCGCCGCCTGGAGGAGATCCTGGTGACCGGCCCTCACGGCATGAAGGTGGTGCCAGGGGCCTCCGGTGTGCAAAAGATGGCCGAACTGAGTACCGCGCAGCATGTCGGTCTGATCAATGCTTTCAGTGAGCTGGCCAACGATGTCGATGTACTGCTGATCGATACCGCTGCCGGGATCTCCGACCAGGTGGTCAGTTTTAGTCGTGCGGCGCAGGAGGTGGTGGTGGTGGTCTGCGATGAGCCGGCCTCGATCACCGATGCCTACGCCATCATCAAGCTGCTCAACCGGGAACACGGTGTCAGTCGTTTTCGGGTGCTCGCCAACATGGTGAGAACGGTGCAGGAGGGGCGTGATCTCTACAATAAGATGTGTCGGGTCACCGACCGTTATCTGGATGCGATGCTTAGCTACATGGGCAGCATTCCTTATGACGAACAGCTGCGCAAAGCGGTCAAAGCACAGCGGCCGGTGGTGGATGGTTTCCCGCGTTCAAAGGCTGCACAGGCATTCAAGAATCTGGCGAAGAAGGCCGATACTTGGCCGCTCCCCACCGGGGTTAGTGGTGATCTGCAGTTTTTTGTTGAGCGTCTGATCCAGTTTTCAAGTCAATACGGGGAGAGTGCAAGGTGAACGGCTTGGCGAGTTACACGGCCATTCAGAACGATCAGGAGCACGATGATCTGGTGACCCGGCATGCGGGGCTGGTGAAGCGCATTGCCTATCATCTGATGAGCCGTCTGCCGCCGAATGTGCAGGCAGATGATCTGATCCAGGCGGGTATGCTGGGGCTGCTGGAGGCGAGTCGCAACTACGACCCCACCCAGGGTGCCAGTTTTGAGACCTATGCGGGGATTCGCATTCGTGGCTCGATGATCGATGAGATCCGTCGCAGTGACTGGACGCCCCGCTCGGTACACCGCAAGGCGCGCATGGTCTCTGATGCAATGCGCGAGATCGAAAATGCAGAGGGGCGGGATGCCCGTGATGTTGAAGTGGCTGAGGCGCTCAACCTGTCACTCAAGGAGTATCACCAGATCCTGAAGGATTCCACCGGCTCGAGGGTCTTCAGCCTGGATGAGCTGACCGCGGTCGGCGAGATCAACATCACCCCTGCCACCGGCAAGAATACCTATGAAGGGCCGTTTGAAGGGCTGCAGAAAGATGCGTTTAAGAATGCGCTGGCGGAGGCGATCGCCGGTCTGCCGGAGCGTGAACGGCTGGTGATCTCCATGTATTACGACGACGAACTCAATCTGAGAGAGATAGGTCAGGTGCTTGGTGTGAGTGAATCCCGGGTCTGCCAGATCCACAGTCAGGCTACGCTACGTTTGCGTTCGCGTCTGAGCGAGTGGCTGACTTTGGTGGAAGAGGAGTGAGTCTCAATGGTCGGAACAGAACGGTTTGGGGGGAAGTCAATGCTGCAACGCACTTCTTCCAGTCTTACAGTGGCGACACAGTGATGGGAGGTTGCCTTGGATAAAAATATGAAGATTCTCATTGTGGACGACTTCTCCACCATGAGGCGCATCATCAAGAACCTGTTACGGGATCTGGGTTTTACCAATACCCATGAGGCCGATGACGGGACCACCGCGTTACCGATGCTGCAGAACGGGAACTTCGATTTCCTGGTTAGTGACTGGAACATGCCAGGCATGACCGGCATCGATCTTCTCAAAGCGGTGCGTGCCGATGCCAAGCTTGCCGCTTTGCCGGTATTGATGGTGACTGCCGAATCGAAGCGAGAGCAGATCATCGAAGCAGCGCAGGCGGGGGTCAACGGCTATGTGGTTAAGCCATTTACCGCAGCGACTTTGGAAGAAAAGATCAACAAAATCTTCGAACGTATCGAAGGTTGATGTACTCCAGGGACAGCTAGCGTTGGCGAATGTGTCGTTTGCGTCCATTTTGTCGGTATAGCAGGCCCTAGTCGGGAGAGACCAGATGCAGGAAACACCGGATATTGGTACTGCTCGTCTGGAGACGGCACGTGCTTTGGTCGAAATGCTTGAGGCAGGGAAAAATCAGGAGGCCGAGCAGCTCATCGCAGAGCTGTCGCTGGGAAGAGAGAGCGAGCTATTTCAAGAGGTTGGCCGTCTAACGCGCGAACTTCACGAAGCGATCAACGGCTTTCTGCTGGACGCCCGTATGGCGGAGCTGACCGAGATCGACATCCCCGATGCCAAAGAGCGTCTCAGCTATGTCATTACCATGACGCAACAATCGGCGGACCGCACTTTGACGGCTGTTGAGAAGAGCCTGCCGCTGGTGGCTGAGATGGAAGGGCGGGCGAAACAGCTTGCAGGAGAGTGGGATAAATTCCGTTCTCGACAGCTGAACAAGGACGAATTTCAGGAACTCAGCTTGGCGCTTGATGGTTTTCTAAAAGAGTCAGCCTGCAGTGCCGCCGCCCTGCATGAAAACATCTCAGAGGTATTGATGGCGCAGGACTTTCAGGATCTGACCGGGCAGATCATCAAGAAGGTGATCGATCTGGTGCAGGATCTGGAGCAGCGTCTGGTGATGCTGGTGCGGATTACCGGCCAGCGGATGGAGGTAAAACGGGAACAGCAGCCAGAGAAGCTTGAAGGGCCTGTGGTGCCTGGGGTGGATCAAGGGGATGTGGTGAACGGTCAGGATGAGGTGGACGACCTGCTTTCAAGCCTCGGATTTTAGTTCTGCGTTGAGTTGCCGACACACCTGCATGTGGAACTAGGAAAGTTTTTGAAGGTGTCAGCGGGCTTCGGGAGCAAAGCATGGCGATCGATGTAAATGATGAAATACTGCAGGATTTCCTGGTAGAGGCAGGAGAGATTCTGGAGCAGCTGAGCGAGCAGCTGGTGGATCTGGAGCAGCGGCCGGAAGACTATGACCTGCTGAATGCGGTATTTCGTGGTTTTCATACCATCAAGGGAGGTGCAGGCTTCCTCGGTATCGAGGCCTTGGTCGAAGTCTGCCATCGGGCTGAGGATGTTTTCAACGTGCTGCGCCAGGGGCAACGCAGCATCGATGCCAATCTGATGGATGTGGTCTTGAACGCACTGGATGTTGTCAACGAGATGTTTGACAGCGTACGGAACGGCATCGAACCAGAGCATGCAGCCCCGGCGCTGATCCAGAGTCTGCACAGTTTTTCTGTTCCCGAAGCTGAAGCCGGGGCTCAAGCCAAGTCTTCCGGAGAGGAGAGTTCCCAGGCCCAAGCAGCTGCACCTGCAGAGAGTGTGGCGCCCGCGACAGCTAAGAAGGGTGAACTCTCCGATGCAGAATTTGAAGAGCTGCTTGAGTCGATTCAGGAGCCCGCACACGCTGCCACACCCAATGGCAACGACAAGATCACTGAGGATGAGTTCGATAATCTGCTGGATGAACTGCATGGCAAAGGTAAATTCACCGGGATGCCCACTGCCGCTGTGCCCGGTGAGGAAAAATCGGTAGCTGAGTCAGATTCGATAACCGAACAGGAGTTCGACAACCTACTCGATGAACTGCACGGCAAGGGCAAGTTCAAGCCACCCGCTTCCGCTCAGACAGTTTCTGTCGGCGCTGATGAGATCACCGAGGAGGAGTTTGAGGCCCTGCTGGACGAGCTGCACGGCAAGGGGAAGTTTGCCGGCGCTTCGGCGGCTACCGCAGCCAGCCCGGAACAGCCCGTGGTGCCGAAGACAGATGCTGCGCCTCAGCAGGTGGCAAGCCCCAAGCCGCAACAGGCTGCAGAACCTAAGAAAACAGAGCCGGAACCAAAGACAAAGCCCGGATCCGCGCCAGCAGTCCCGAAGACTAAACCCGCCAAGGCGGAGACCACGGTTCGCGTCGATACGCAACGCCTGGATGACATCATGAATATGGTGGGCGAGCTTGTATTGGTACGCAATCGACTGGCCACACTAAAGGCGACGCTGAATGATGAAGAGCTGGCGAATGCGGTGAGCAATCTTGATGTGGTGACCTCGGATTTGCAGCTGTCGGTGATGAAGACCCGCATGCAGCCGATCAAAAAGGTGTTTGGCCGTTTTCCCAGGGTGGTTAGGGATCTGGCTCGCAGCCTGAAAAAGGAGATCGATCTGGAGATGGTTGGCGAGGATACCGACCTGGATAAAAATCTGGTGGAGGCGCTCGCCGACCCGCTGGTCCATCTGGTAAGAAACTCGGTGGATCACGGTATTGAGCAGCCGGAAGAGCGGGAGCGTATGGGTAAGCCGAGACGTGGCACAGTGCAGTTGGCAGCTGCGCAGGAGGGTGACCACATCCTGCTCTCGATCAGCGATGATGGTCACGGGATGGATCCCGATGTGCTTCGCCGCAAGGTGGTGGAGAAGGGTCTGATGGACCAGGAGAGTGCCTCCCGGCTCGATGACAGGGAATGTTTCAACCTGATCTTCCAGCCTGGGTTTTCCACCAAGACCGAGATATCGGATGTCTCCGGACGTGGTGTGGGAATGGATGTGGTGAAGACGCGGATTGCGCAGATGAACGGCTCAGTGGAGATCGATTCAGAGTTGGGGCGCGGTAGCGTGATCACCATCAAGTTGCCGCTGACCCTGGCGATTCTGCCTACCTTGATGGTGATACTCAGTACCCAGCCGTTTGCTCTGCCGTTGGCTAATGTGGTGGAGATCTTCAATCTGGATCTGAAACGGACCAATGTGGTGGATGGTCAGCTCACGATCATGGTGCGTGAGCGTGCGCTGCCGTTGTTCTATCTACGGGAGTGGCTGGTGCCCACGGCCCCACCAAGAGATAAGGAGCGTGGGCTCGGTCATGTGGTGGTGGTCAATATCGGCAACATTCAGGTGGGGCTGGTAGTGGATGACCTTATCGGTCAGGAAGAGGTGGTGATCAAACCACTTGGCGCCATGCTGCAGGGTATGGAAGGCATGGCCGGTGCCACCATCACGGGTGATGGCAAGATCGCATTGATACTCGACATGCCCGGGCTGATGCGCAAGTACGCCAGAAAATTCTGAAGCTGCTGCCATGCCAGACAGGTAGACCAGGGTATCGGGACTGATGTATCTGGAGAGAGAGGCAGGTAGTGAACATGGTGTTGCGCTCCAAATATCTCACATCTTTCGAAGCCCATCGTTGTGTTGAGGTGGGCATGCTGCTTGGTATGCATGTCGTGATGGAGTGTGGGGCCGAGGAGAGGTCTAGATGAGGCCGGATATCCTCAGTTTTGTTGGCCTGATCATCGCTTTCATGGCGATTATCGGTGGTAACTGGCTCGATGGGGGGCACATCGACGCCCTGCTGAATGGGCCAGCGATGGTGATCGTGATCGGAGGCACTGTCGGTGCGATTCTGCTGCAGACACCAATGAACGTATTTTCCCATGCGATACGCCTTACCGGCCGGGTGTTTCTGACGCGTCACAACGACATGAGCGCCACCATCAGGAAAATGGTGGCGTGGAGCAATATTGCACGCAAGGAGGGGCTGCTCGGATTGGAGCGCGTTGCAGAGGAGGAGCCCGATCCTTTCATGCGCAAAGGTATGCAACTGATGGTCGATGGCGGCGAGCCTGAGGTGATTCGTTCCATCCTGGAGATGGAGGTGGATGCCACAGAACTGCACGATCTCCAGGCAGCCAAGGTGTTTGAGGGGATGGGTGGTTACTCGCCGACGATTGGCATTATTGGAGCGGTGATGGGCCTGATCCATGTGATGCAGAATCTGGCCGACCCGAGCAAGCTTGGCAGTGGTATCGCTACCGCCTTCGTGGCCACCATCTACGGTGTTGGGCTGGCCAATCTGGTGTTGCTGCCGATTGCGGCAAAACTCAAGACTCTGGCTGCCTACAACAGCAAATACAGGGAGATGGTGATCGAAGGGGTAGTGGCGATTGCTGAGGGTGAAAACCCACGCAATATTGAGATGAAACTGACAGCTTTTCTCTGATGAGATAATTCGATGGCACGCAGCAGACGCAAGAGAGTAGAGGAGCCTGTCCATCACGAGCGGTGGATCGTCTCCTATGCCGACTTCATTACCCTACTATTCGCCTTTTTTGTGGTCATGTATTCGCTCTCATCGGTAAATGAGGGCAAATATCGGGTGCTCTCCAATACTCTCTCCCAAGCCTTCAAAGAGGCGGGGCGCACGTTGGAACCGATCCAGTTGGGCGAGTTGAAGCGGGATCAGGGCACAGCCGATGCTGTGGGTCAGAAGAGCGCGCTGATCGAGACTGACGTGAAACTTGGCCCGGGCACCTATGAGGAGTCGGGCAGCGAGCCGGTCAATCCGCATCGCAGTCTGCTGGCGGAGAGCGACAAAGCGAAAGGAGGGTTGAGCGAGGCCCAGCGATTGCAATATCTCAGCGCAGCTATCGGGGATATGTTAGCCCCTTATGTGGAAGCAGAGTTGATCGATGTCGACTACAAAGATGGTCGTGTGCTGGTGGATATGAAGAACAAACTGCTGTTTCCCAGCGGTAGTGCAGAGTTGTCGCGAGTGGCGCTGAAAGTGCTCAGGGATATCAGCAAGATTATCGGCGTACTACCAAACCGGGTCTGGGTTGAAGGCTATACTGATAACCGCCCTATCCGGACCAATGAGTTCCCGTCGAACTGGGCGCTCTCCGCAGCCCGTGCAGCGAGTGTGGTGGATCTGATCAGCCGGCTGGGAGTGGAGCCGAAGCGGTTGGCGGCGATCGGCTTTGGTGAATACCATCCGATTGCGGACAACACTAGTGAAGCGGGTCGGCAGAAAAATCGGCGCGTGACCCTGGTGATCATCGGTCAGGGTATGGAGTCGGATCTAATGTTCGGCAGGCTGGGTACAGGGCGGTGAAAGTCTGGACGGTCGCCAACCAGAAGGGGGGGGTGGGTAAGACCACCACCGCCGTCAGCATCGCCGGACTGCTTGCCAACTGGGGACTGCGTACCCTGATGCTCGATATCGATCCCCATGGTTCGTTGACCAGCTACTTTCGCTACGATCCCGAGATGGTCGATGAGAGTGTCTACTCGTTGTTCAAGGCGGTGGCGGACAAGCGAGATGTGGACCCCGCCAGCCTGATCTATAACACTGGCACCGAAGGGCTAGATCTGATCCCCGCTGCGATGGTGCTTGCAACCCTGGACCGTCAGGCGGGCAGGCTGGATGGCATGGGGCTGGTGCTCAACAATGCATTGGCACGCCTGCACGACCGCTATGATTATGTGGTGATCGATTGCCCCCCCATCCTGGGAATACTGATGATCAATGCACTCGCCGCCTGTGAACATTTGATCATTCCGGTGCAGACCGAGTTTCTCGCCCTGAAAGGGCTGGAGCGTATGCTGCATACCCTGCGGATGGTACTGAAAGCACGCGCCACGCCGCTTCCCTACACTATTGTTCCCACCATGTATGACGTACGCACGCGGGCTTCTGTGGAGAGCCTGAAGGTGTTGCGTGAGACATATAAGGAGCATCTCTGGCAGAGCCTGATTCCGGTCGACACCCGTTTGCGGGAGGCGAGCCGGGCGGGTATGCCGCCATCGATGTTTGATCCTAATTGCCGCAGTGTTGCCGCCTACACGGAGTTGCTGCAGGAACTTCAGCGTGAAGGGGAGCCGCTCTCCCGGGCCGGTACCAGATGATCAGGTCGGTTGAATACGAACAGCCAGTTGTCGGTTTGGCTGAAAAAGATCTGGCCCTGACCAGCTACCTCGATATGTTGCTGGCGGAGGTGGATGAGCTGCTGCAAGCCCCATCGCCTGTTGAAGTCGAGGTGCTGGATGCTGTCCCCAGTCCATCAGAAGGGCTGCGGTTTTCGCCGAATTGGTCGAAAACACCGTTTCAGACACTCCTGTTTGAGGTGGAGGGCGTCTCACTGGCTGTACCACTGGTTTGTCTCAGTGAAGTCGCGGCCTGGGATGGCCAGTGTGCCGCTGTTCCGAAGCAACCGAAATGGATGCTCGGTGTGCTGATGAGACGAGATGAACTGGTTGGGATTATTGATACGGCACAGCTGATCATGCCGGAGCGGTCTGGAGGAGAGTGCTCAAAGGGTTATCTGCTTCTGGTGGATGAGGGGCGAATCGGCCTGGTGGTGGACAGGGTCTGTGAAACGACAACTCTGGTCAGGGGCGATGTTTGTTGGGCACGAGAGGCAAGTCGTCGTATCTGGATGGCGGGCGTGATGATTGAACAACTTGTTGTGCTGTTGGAAGTGGATGGGCTGGTGGGCATGATCAATGGTTGATCGGCTCACCGGTTTGTCATCTTGCAGATTTATAGATTCAACTCGTCGAAACGATGGGTGTGAGGTAAGGCAATGAACGAAATGGCAGCAGAAAGTGAATTCAACGATGCAGTGATTCAGTTGGTGACCTTTCGTCTGATGGATGAGAGCTACGGCATCAATGTGATGAAGGTGCAGGAGGTGCTCCGCGTTTCCGAGATAGCCCCGGTTCCTGGAGCACCATCATTTGTACTTGGCATCATTAACCTTCGTGGCAATGTGGTAACAGTGATCGATACGAGGAGTCGTTTTGGGTTGCCCCCCCATGAGGTGGATGATGCTAGCCGCATTATTATTATCGAGTCGGAAAAACAGGTGGTAGGTATCCTGGTCGATTCTGTAGCCGAAGTGGTCGAACTGCGCGAGACGGAGATTGATGCGGCACCGAATGTCGGTAGTGAGGAGAGTTCGCGCTACATTCAAGGGGTAGTAACACAGGAGAACCGCCTGCTTATCCTGGTCGATCTGAACAAACTCCTTACCGATCAGGAGTGGGCCGCGATCAAAGCCTTCTGATGCCGGCCCCTGGAGACGTCAGGCCAGCGCATTGAATCATCCTCTTGAGCCACTATAGTGTCGGGTAGTGAAAAGATAGTTCTGCGTAAGAGGGGAGGGGGACATCGTTATGCCTGAAATTGGTGAACAGAACCCGTTAAATCCGCTCTATCCTATCACTCCGGCGAAAAGACCGGAGAAGCGGGAGAAGCCCAGACCTCCCGAGGAGAGAAAAGATCGCCGACCCAAGCGCCAGTCCGATGAGCAGAATGATAATGGGAAGCCTCATATCGATGAGTATGCTTGATGGTTGACAGCAGCATTGCAATTGCTGCGGTCGTTTTGTGCCTGCTGATCATTCTGGCAGGGGGGTGGCGTTGCTTGTGACCGGACGTCGTTTCCGCAATGAATTATCATCCCTGAGAGGTGAGGTTGAGACCCTCAAACAGTCTGTTGGCGCGCTCTGTTCCAGTGCAGTGGGTGTGGATAAGCGGGTAATCCGGCTGGAGCGCCGCGGGCGTGATCTAGAAGAGCGCCAGGAGACCATTGAACACAACAAGGCTGGCGATCATCCCCCCTATGCGGAGGCGATTCGCCTGGTGCAGCAGGGGGCTAGTGCAGAGCAACTGGTCAATGAGTTGGGGATCAGTGGCGGGGAGGCCGATCTGATCGTGATGCTGCACCGCAACAGTCAGGCTTGATTGTGACGGTGGGCGTCTCTCGCCGACCCTGCCGATTCCACCATTTCACTTCTCTAGCGGGCACGAAAAAGCCGGCGATGCTGTAAGACTTCGCCGGCTTCGTAAGCGGTCAGAGTGGATCTTATTTGATCTTTGCGACCTTGCTGTCGCTGCCGCCTTTGTTATCGCTCCAGCTTAACTCGATTTCATCGCCCTTGGCGCCACCGGTAAACTTGAAAGAGAGATAGGGGTTTTTGGATACACCGCCACTGAACAGTGCGGCTATCACGGTATTCCCCTTGTGCTTGCATGTGATTTCCTGGATAAAGTGGGCCGGGATCAGTTTGCCGGTCTTCTTGTCCTTGCGACCGCCGGTCTCCATCGGGTGGGTCATCAGGGTCTTCACAGTGGTGACGTCACCCTTGGCCTTAGCCCGGATCTTGATGCTAGATTTCGCCATTTTTCTCTATACCTCTGTATCTGTTCTTCCGATGCTGTTGTGGGGCTTAACCGCCGCAACCGCCGATGGTGACCTTCACGCCCTTGCGTGCGCTGTAGAGCTTGCCGCCAGCTTTGACAACACCGATCACATCGCCGGTCTTGCCCATCTTGATACGGGTGGAGACGAAACCGCTTGCGCCCTGTCCAAGGTTGAAGGAGGCAACCAGAGGTACCGGGTTGTTGGAGGCGATGATGGCGATAGATTCCACGCCGCCGATGCTAGTCTCAACGGTGACAGGTACTACGGCACCGTTCTCTGCGATGTCCGGGGCCTTGACCCGGATATCGGTGGAAGGCTCGCTGGTGTCTGATCCCATCAGAGCGCTGAGTGCTGCCGGAATTTCCTTTGCTTCAAAAGCGGCTGAGGGCCAGGCGGCCAGCACTTGCTGCGGCATCAGCAGGCCCGCGCCTGCAGCCATGCCTACTGCGCCGGCAGCCAGTGATCCTTTGAGGAAGATCCTGCGTTTCATGTCGGTACTCATCAATAATTCTCCTGACTGAGAAGATTAGGGGGCGATAAATATCCACTCTCCGACAAGCGCGTATGCCCTCGAGAGGCGCATAAGCATATCGGTACTGCTGTATTTGGAGCCTGATTGGCGTCTAAAGTTTCACTTGTTGGGAAAGCGGTTTTTTTCTCACACAGGTGGGGTCTGTTATCGCTTCTGTTTTTCGCGACCGCTGCCTGTATCACCTTGTCAAGGTAGGCGGTAAGAATACCCTAACTTCAGGTGATGGCAAGTAAAAATTGTCTATATATTAGTGGTTTATAATGTTTGCGGCAGTACTTCCGCAGGCCTCGGATGGGTTTGCTGTGGACCGCCTAATGGTTAACCGTAATGCTTGTTTGTGTTTTATCCTGCAACGGAGATCATTGAGATTTGGCCTGTGCTTCCGAGTGTCGTTGCTGCAGTTCCTGCAGGCGGGCCTCAAGCTGTGACTGAAGATAAAAATCCCCCTTGTCGGGTTGCTTCAGGGCAATCTCGAGCTGGTTGATGGCGGCAGCCAGATCCCCTTCGAAGACATATGCCTCGGCAAGCTGCCGGTGAGATTCAGTCTGTTTGCCCCGGGCCTGTGCGGCGCGGGCGGCAAGTCGCAACAGGCGCGGTTCCCGGGGACGAAGCGCGCGCAGTTGATCGATAACCTTATCGACCTCGCTCTGTTTTCCCGCCTTGAGCAGAGTCTCCGCATAGTGAATTGCCAGCGGGTAGTCGTTCGGTAGCAGCAGGTAGGCTGTCTGCAAAGTCTGTAGAGCCTGCTCCATCTCCTTCCGGGCGAGGGCGATGCGGGCCTGCACCTGGATATAGCTGGTTTCAGTGGGACGCTGTTTCAGCAGTGGCTGTAGCATCTTCTCCGCTTGGTCGGGATTGCCGGCTTGCAGCAGTGCCAGCACATAACCAAAACGGTGCGCCTCCTGGTTGAGATAACGCTCTTGCTTCAGGCCTTCCGCATAGTATTTGACGGCGTCGGCCGGCTTATCATAGTGGCTGACCCGCAGCATTTCCCGCACCAGATAGTAGCGATGGCTGCTGGTGTACTGGCGATAGGGGTAGGTATCTGCCCGGTTCAGTGCATCGGCGATACGGTTGGTGGTGACCGGGTGGGTGCGCAGGATCTCTGGGATGCCGTTTTCGTAGAGGCGGCTGGCATCGGTCAGGCGCTCGAAAAAGATTGGCATCGAACGCGGATCGAAGCTGGCGTCGGCCAACAGGCCTATGCCCACATGGTCCGCCTCCTGCTCGTTGCTGCGAGTGAAGTTGATTTGCTGCTGCAGGGCGTTCGCCTGTGCTCCGGCGGCGATAGCCATACCCGCCTCGCCTGATGCACTGGCTCCGATCAGCACCGCAGCGAGCAGCAGTGCGGCGGTCTTACCGCTCATCCGGTTGGCTGCATCGAAAGCGCGTAGCAGATGTTTCTGGGTGACGTGAGCGATCTCATGGGCGACCACCGAGGCGAGCTCGCTCTCGCTCTGGCTGGCCAGGATCAGCCCGCTGTAGATGCCGATGTAGCCTCCCGGACCGGCAAAGGCGTTGATGACCGGTGAGCGGATAACAAAGAAGTGGAACTGGCCGCCCGCTGCATCACTCTGTTCGACCAGCTGTCGCCCCATCGACTGGATATATTCGTCGATCAGCGGCTCATCCACTACGTCCTGGGTTTCCCGAACGTTTTTTATGAACTCCCGGCCCAGACGCGTCTCATCGGCCGGAGTCAGATATTGATCCGAGGGTGAGCCCAGTTCCGGCAGCAGGATCCCCCCCGGCGCTGGCGCGAGATCGCCATCGGCGGCGAAGCTGAGCGAGACGACGGCAGCGAACAGGGCCGTGATGAGCGCCAGCAGCAGCGGAATGGATGGGCTGGTGAATCGTTTCATGAACCTTATGGAGTCTATCCGGCGGCGGGAGTTCCGCCTGATCTTGAAATCTGGCCTGGCAAAACCCCTGACGGCTGGTCAGGGTGCCAGCTTAAGGGCTGTTAGTTGATCGATACCAGTTCGATGGCGAAGGTGAGAGCCTGGCCCGCCAGCGGGTGGTTGGCATCAACACGGATCGAGCTATCATCCATCTCCACCACCGTCATCTGCACCACCTGGCCATCCGGGCTCTGTGCCTGCAGTGGCATGCCGACCTCTACCTCCATATCATCGGGCAGGGCGTCGCGTGGTACATTGTGAACCAGCTCATCGTCACGCTCACCGTAGGCTTCCTCAGCCGGGATCCGCACGCTCTTTTTTTCGCCGATGCTCATGCCGCTGACGGCGCTATCGAAGCCGGGGATCACCATGCCGCTGCCGATCTGAAACTCGAGTGGCTCCTGGCCTTCGGAACTGTCGAACTGGGTGCCGTCATCGAGGGTGCCGGTGTAGTGAATCTTTACGCTGTCGCCGTTCTGTGCCTGGCTCATGGTTGTCTCCAAATGGTGTTGTACCGCTGCATCGGCTTGAAGCTGGCAGAGTCGGGATAGCGCGGGCTGGCGAATCTGGAAGCGAAGGGGAGATGACTGGCGGAATGGTAAAACTGCCGCGCAAAAGTAACAGATGGCAGGGAGAGGGACAAATCCCGTGATGTGCCAGGACGTTAGTTGAGCTGAATGCGCTCACCCCAGGGGGTCTTAGTCTTGCCCTTGACCAGCCAGATCACCGGATAGCCCGGCTCCTGCTTGGGGAAGGCGCCCTCTGCATCGGTGAAGTAGACCAGCAGATCGGGGCGCTGGGGCTGCTCGCTGATCCACTTGAACACCGGGCGGAAATCGGTGCCGCCACCGCCCTGGATCTGTTCCGGCAGGGTGAACTCGTCCCAGCTCTCGTAGCGCCAGGGGGCATCTTTGGCGAGCTGTGAATCGCAGGCGAGCAGGGTGATGCAGGCGCGCATCTGGCCTTTGAGGGCGTTGACTTCGGCGAGAAACTCGGTGATCTCGGCGTTGCTGATGGAGCCGGAGGTGTCGAGCGCCACCACCAGTTCCACCTGGTTGCTGCGTAGGCTCGGCAGAATGAACGCCCCTTCGCGGCGGGAGGGCCGCATGTAGCTGAAGTCATCCCGCGCCATGGCGGTCATATAACGCGCCAGCAGCATCCGCCAGGGCAGCTGCGGTTGCAGCAGGTGATCCACCATGCGTGCCATCTCGCCCCCCATCTTGCCCGCCTGCATCGCTTGCTGGGCGGCACCGGCGAGGCGCTGCTGCCACTGGATGTTGAGGGTCTCCGCCTCATCCGGAGTGAGTGGCTCGGGCTGTTCGGCACCGCCATCGCTAGGCTGCTGGTCTGGGGTCTGCGAGTCTGTCTGCTCCGTCTTGTCCTGCTGCAGATCTTTCTCGTTTTTGCCACTGCTACGGTTCTTGGTGTTGTCCTGGTCGTAGACATGGTTGTCGAGCGGCTGCTCGTCATCCTTCTCGTCGAGGCAGGGGTAGATCTCCTCTGCCGTCATGCCCTTGAACTGGGTTAGATAGAGCGAACCAGGCGGTGGCTTGAGGCCGTCGTCGATCAGCAGCGGGTTGATGGCGTAGTCACAGGCCATGTCCCAGTGCAGCTTGGTGCGGTGCTGGCGACGCGCGAAGTGCGACAGCGCACAGTGCAGCGCCTCGTGGGCGAGCATGAACTGAGTCTCATCCAGGCTCAGACAGTCGATGAACTCCGGATTGTAGTAGAACTTGCGCGCGTCGGTAGCGGTGGCTGGGCACCAGTCGGGATCGGCCGCCTGTAACGGCAGGCGCATCACCAGCGCACCGAGGAACGGCTTATCGAGGATTAGCTTGGTGCGGGCCGCGGCCAGCTTGGTCTCGATCTTTTCGATATCCATATTTGCTGGTTAAAATTTATTCGTAAAGCATCACATCGGAGATCGCCTGTGCCCAGTCGCCGAACTGGGGCACGCTGAACAACGTCTCGCCGATCGCGCGGTGCATGTCGGATACCAGCATTACTCCCATCTCACGCTGTGGAAAGCGCTGCGCATAGTCGAGGATGCGCCCCATCACTTCGATCTCTGCGCCGCTTTCTTGGGCGCGGATCGCACGCCCCACCAGGGCGGCGGCGACCGCGTACTGCAGGTCGATCTCCTCCGGCACCGCCACCTCTTCGCCAGCGAGGATCGCATCCAAATCGGGCATCTTGTCGAGGCTGTTGACGAAGGCGGTCAGCTCGATACCGGCGGCCGGCCCGACACAGGCCTGCAGGGTGCCCTGCAGCAGGTCCGGATGGCTGGAAAATTTCTGCAGACCGCGGTGGGCGAACTCCCAGGAGCGCGGAGAGGGAAAGGCGACCGGATTGTGGGTCGGGTCGAAGTCGAACAGCAGCTCCGGACGGAAGCGTAGGAAGCCGATCACCCGTTCATCGATGTTGTGGCGGTAGGCCCACAGCACCCAGTCGTCGAGGTGGGTCTCCACCTCGAAGTGGGAGAAGCGGTTGGCGAGTGGCGCCGGCATGCTGTAGGTGATGCCGCGGTCGCCCTGGCGGTTGCCGGCGGCGAAGATCGCCCAGCCCTCCGGCACCTGGTATTCGCCCAGTCGACGGTCGAGGATAAGCTGGTAGGCGGCGGCAGAGACGGTGGGTGGTGCGGAGGTGATCTCGTCGAGAAACAGGATGCCCGCGTCGCCGTGGCGCTCAGCATCGGGCAGGATCGATGGGATCGCCCAGTTGACATGACCGTCGATGCGGAACGGGATGCCGCGCAGGTCGCTGGGCTCCATCTGCGACAGACGGATGTCGATCACCGGCGCGCCGTGCTCTTGCGCCACTTGGCGCACCATATCGGATTTGCCTACCCCGGGCGGGCCCCACAACATCACAGGGGTGTGGTGGCCGTGGCGGGTGCTTTTGAACTCCTGCTTGAGGATAGTTGACAGCTGGGCTGGGCGCATAGAGGGTCCTTCAAAGGGGAAGCGTTGCGGGAGAAGTTGTGATGGCTGGGAACTCAGTCGAGCAGGTTGCGGGTCGCCCGGGAGAGCTGCTTGTAGACTTCCGGGCCATCCTTGTCCATCACCTGATCGATCACCCAGCGGTTCTTCTGCTCGTCACCCATGAGCTGCTGGATCTCGAAACCGAGGTGACGGAAGAAGGGATAGGAGGGGCCTGTATCGCTGAAACTGAACTCGGCATACTCACCGGAGCGCTGGTTGAACAGGCTGATAAAGCGGTTGGCGTGATCGCCCTCGCCGAGCAGGTCACGGGCGTTGTCCTGGTAGTGGTCGGCGAGTTTCATCACCAGTGCGGTGATCAGCTCGCGGCGTCCCTCCGCATCGAATTGTGGATGGATGATGCGATCCACGACCTGCACCTCGAAGGCCAGATATTCAGCGATCACGCCAAGGCGCTGCAGATCCGAGTCATAGATGAAGTGTTCGCCGTGCAGGGTGATCGCCTTGTCGAGGGCGATGCGCCAGGCGATGAAAGCGGTGGCGGCGCCGATCTCTCCGGGGGAGCGGGTGGCGTCTTCGTCGTGCCATTGGCTTTTGATTCTGATGGCCAAAAGGGATCTCCGGTTACTGCTTGGCAAGATGCTGTCGGCCCGCATGCGATGCGATTCCGCTGGAAATCAGCGGGAAATTCAGCTTGGCTGAGGTCGGGACAGCATGTTAGGTTGCTTCAAATACCCAAGTATTCTACTGGGATAAGGGTCGATTTCAATGGTTTGAATCCGCCTTATTTGTGCTGGATCGTGGGATCTGGCGCCAGCGTGAATAAGGTGGGTTGATCTTACCGAGGATTCTCTGGTTATGTCTCTGCAACAGCTCAGCCAGGCGGTACAGTACAACTGCCATATCTCCGACGCGCGCCACGGCGGCGACTACGGACTCTGCACCTACCTGATGAAGATGCGTGAGTATTTTCGCTGGGAGAAGGGGCTGGGTTATGCCGAGCAGTTGCCGAAGGAGGAGGTGGGGGAGTGGCTCGCCGAACGGGAGTCCCTCTGGGAGACACTGGCTGAGGCGGAGTATCGGTCGTTGCCGATTAACGGTGGTGAGTATGCCCCCTTCGAGGTGGAGTCGATCAACCAGCAGTTGCATGCCGAGGGGTTGGTCTACAGTGCCGGCTACGGCATCAAGAACAAACCGCACTTCTTTCTCGCCCAGCTGGAGCGGTACGAACAGCCGCAGGGGATGTCGTTACTAGTCTCCGGACGTGAGTTGGCGCGGGATCTGAGCGCACCGGCGGCGATGAGCCTGGGGCGGCAGATCTTTCTGCGTCGTGAGTCGTTGCGCAGGCTATTGTGGGAGAAGCTGGAGAGCTGGCGCTGGCACCGACCCGACAATGCCCTCGGCCGCGCCTTCGCCTGCTACGATTTCGAGCAGGAACTGGAGTCCTCACTGGATGCAATGGTGGAATGCGAGATCGAGATGGTGCTGTTGCATGAGCAGGGGGAGTGCCGGGTCGGCGAGGCGCTGGGCGAGTCATGGGGTGAGATGCTGATGGCACTCAGTTTCACCCCGGCGGAACTGATGCTGCGTGCGGTGCGGGACCACTGGTCCGACTGCAGCAGCAGCCTGCCGGGTCTGATCGCGCAGGGGCAGGCGGCCTCGATCCACTTCTGGTTCGGCAACCTCGGCGGGATGCGTCGGGAGCTTTTTCCTGGTGCGCTCAAGGCCTATGAGGAGTGGCGCAGTGCGGGGGGCACGGAGCCGCTGGCGGTGGTCGCCCGCATGGGGCAGGCACACTGGGAGCGGATCGCGATGGAGTCACTGCAGCTTTACCAGCAACAGGGAAGCGAGGCGGCCAGTGCGATCCAACAGCTGATCGGGTCAAATCACCTCTGATAGAGCATCTCGATAGCGCCTGCGCTCATCAGCAGCCCCATCGCTAGCACCAGCAGAAAGGTCAGCCGGCGGTAGTTGTGATCGTCGAGGCGGCGATAGAGCGTGATGCCGAGCCAGGTGCCGGTGATCAGCATCGGCAGCGCCATCAGCGCCTGTTCGGCGACTTTAAGGTTGAGCAGCCCGCTGATGCCGTGGGCGCTGGCGGTGATCAGACCTGCAGCGACAAAGAAGAGACTCAGTGCGGCCTTCTGCTGGTCGGCGGACCACTGCTGGGCCGCTACATGCAAGATCACCGGTGGCCCGTTGGTGCTGAAGGCGGCCCCCAGCGCGCCGGAACCGGTGCCGATGCCGATCGGATGGTACCTGAGCCAGGCAGGTTGCAGCGTTCGTCCAGCCAACGAGAGGGCTGCATAGCCGCTGAGGAAGAGCCCCAGGGTGAGTTTCACCCAGACCTCGGGTGCGTCGATCAGAAAGTAGAGGCCGAGCGGGGTGCCGAGCAGATAGCCGCCGATCAGCGGCAGCACCGGCTTCAGGCTCAGGCTGCGGCGCAGGTGGAGCAGATTCAGGCTCGACATGCCGATGCCCAGCAGCACCATCAGTGGTACCACCTGCTCCATCGGTAGCAGCAGGCTCATCAGCGGCACCGCCACCAGCGCGGAACCAAACCCGGACAGCCCCTGCACCAAGCCGGCGAGGGCGGTGATGGCGGCAATCGCGAGGGGGAGTTCCATGGTCGATCAGCTGAAGCTGGTTTCCTGCGGTTCGCCGTTGTTGTCGATACGGATCTGGCGGATCTCCGGCATGCGGCTGGTGATGTAGCCGCCCATCAGCAGCGCCAGGTTTTCGTTATGGGTCTCGATGGCGGCCAGCAGTTTGTCGGCGGCGATCTGGCAACGCTGCTGTTGATCGGGCTGCTTTAGCCAGGTCTGTCCCAGGCGCCGGCCGTTGTCCATATCCTTGTCCATCTTGTCGAAGGCGTCTGCCATCTTCTCTTGATATCCCTCGGGGATCTCAAGGTTCATCGAATAGTCGCCAATGATCAGATTCAGTAACATGATTCGCCCTTTAACTTTGTAGACCGGGAGTTGCGCGCATACTCCGATCAGACGTGGAGAAAATCAAGCGTATGAATAAGCGGGAATTGCTGGTGTTGGTAGAACTGGGGGGATACCCCAACTTCGTGCCACTCTATCAGCGTCACGGTTATGCGGTGGAGATGGTTAACTCGGTGCGCAAGGCGCAGGCCTGGTTGAAACGGCATCGGCCGGCGGTAGTGGTGGCTGAGTTCTATTCTGATCCGCAGTTCCGCGACCGTATGAGCAACCTGGAGTCGTTGCTCGCCAGCCTGCAGCGCTATTGTGCAGATGCCAAGGTGATCGTCCTGATCGAGCCGCAGTACCGGCCGAAGCTGGAGCAGGTGATGAAACGTTATTCGATATTTGGTGTTGTCGAGTTTCCGCTCCGGGAAGAGCGACTGGAGAGTCTGCTGCTGCAGGTGGAGGGTTGAGCGTATTGTTGCAGATGCCGGGGCTGTTAAACGTAGTGTGACTGCTGAAGATCAGTGAGGTGTTTGATGAGGCTGAGTTTGTCTTAGGCACAAAAAAAGGGGCTGCGAAGCCCCTTTTTCGGCGCGGTATGCTGGAGGCTTAGTAGCCGCCCTTGCGCTTGGTCTCGGGCAGTCCTGCGACCTTGCTGGCCTGCTTAGCGGGGCCTTTCGGGAAATGGATATAGAGGGCTTTGGCATCTACCTTGGGGAGGTCGGTCCAGACTCCCTTGAAGTGTTTTACCATATTGCGCTCGTTGGGCTGGTTGCCACCATTGTTGAGGTATTCGTCGCGCAGGTAGTTGATGATGTCCCAGCTTTTTTCGGAGAGGGTAACGCCTTCCGCTTCGGCGATAACCTTGGCGACATCTTCGTTCCACTCGCTCTGATCGACCAGGTAGCCGTTTTCGGTGGCCTCAATGGTTGTGCCATTCACTTCATATGACATTGGTTTCTCCTTCTCGATGGTAACTCGGGTGGGTGGGGGTGCCCGCCCGCGTAGCTAAAAGTCGTGGGGCGGTATCTTATACAGTCTTATGGGGGACGAACAAGCCGAATCCTCGGTGGCGCAGGGGGCCGACGCCGTGCTGCTGCAGGGTGACCGCATCCTCGTAGGAGAGGCCGGCGACCATCAGGCTGCGGCTTGACTGTGGGCCATCAGGGCCCTGAAATCTGGCCTCTTTGCCGGCCAGGATCTTTTTGAAGCGCAGCCTGAGACGGTGCAGATCGGCGAGCGATTGTTCCAGGAATTGATCTTCATCGTTGCTGGCATCGGTTGCGACATAGCGGCTGTAGAGAGTGGTGGTAATCCCCAGCGGGTGCGCCTTGGCGCTGCCTATGGTGAGCGGCATGCCTTGGATATGCAGGGTTTTGCCGTTGAGCGCCTGGGCGTCATCGATGCGCGCCTGCGGCAGTCGCAGCTGCAGCCGGGTGCGGCGCGACAGGTAAAGGGTGTCGTCGGATCCCTGGGGACGCTCCCAGCCGTTGCCAGAATCGGCGCCATAGATCAGGTGTAGGCCGCACAGTCTCTCCTCGGCGAACCAAGGCAGTATCCGCTGGATCTCTTTAGAGAGGGCCCAGGCGTGATCCACCGGCAGCGCCTTGCATTCGATGCGGAAGGACAGGTCGAGTACGTTATCGGGCACCACAAACTGATCGTTGTCGCTCTCTTCTTGCCAGTACATCTGCAAACCTCTCTCAGTGGGGGATCTTGGCGCGCAGTGCGTCGCGGTCGAACCACCAGTCGCTCTCGGTGACTAGATCGAGCACCTTGGCCAGGCGCGGCAGGAATTTTCCTGGATCATCCAGCTCCATGCGCTCCACCCAGAAGTCGAAGATCTCTTGTTCTTCGACCTGGCTGTGACGGCGTGCTACCTCTCCGAGCAGCTGGCTGGTAAAGAATTTCAGCTCTTTGCGCTCGGCGCCTTCGGCGCGCAGGTCGACGATGTAGGCGGCAGTGGCGGCGGCTACCGCAGCGCCGTCCGAGTTGTCTGGGGTCTCATCGATCAGGTGCTGCAGCATGGCGACGCTGAGCTCCGGGAGGATAGGGAAGGTTACCGAGAGCCAGATGCCTTGTGCCAGCGCCTTGAGTGAGTCGGCTTGCTCTGCCTGGTAGAGGATGTCGCAGGCCTCCACCGCCTGCAGCCAGAGCTCGTTGTCGATCGCCTGTGGGAGCATCTCCTGCACCGCCTTCCAGGCCGCCTCGTTCTGGTCCAGATCGAGCTGGAGATAACCGCGCTCCAGGATTAGGGTGAGGCGTGATTCCAATGATGCGTCGGCGGGCAGGGCAGCAAGTTGCTCATCCTTCTCGTCGAGGCGGATCTGCAGCAACTTGCTGGATGGAATGGCGTCCTCGGAACACTCGTTGTCGCCGAGAAAGGTCTCTGATTCAAGGTATTTCACGCGCTAACCTCTTATTTGCTGCTGCATTAGGTAAAGGCCGCCTCGAGGCGGTCTTCCCAATTGTCGGGGGTGTCGGCGAAGGGGGGTTTGACGTCGATGCGGAAGAACATCTCGCGCTTTGATCGTACCTTTATTGCCTGGACCAACTCTTCGAAGGTCTCTAAGTCCGGGTTTTGCATCATCAGTTCGCTAAGGTAGAGCATTTGTGTGACCCTGTGATTCTGTCTGGCCCCTTTCGTGGGGCGATTCTACCGCTCCAGAGGGACTTTAAAACCGCACAATTTTACTCGGTTATTGGCTGACTGCAATCGACAACAGCTGTTTTGTGATCCGAAGATTAATACCCATATGTTGCCGGCTTATTAAGAGGGGGGGGTAGTGGTTATGCGATCTTTTTGGGAGAATCCATTATCTCATTGTTTATTAATGGGTTATCATGAAATTCATGGATTGAAAGGTGCTCGGTTGGGGAGTTTCTTATCCCAAAGGGGATAGACGTCGTCTATGCTTACCCTCCCATCGGAAGGATATTTCCGATCATAAGTAAACCCTAAACTTTGCGCCCTGTAGAGGCAGGCTTGTAGCCTGCAACGGCTTCGGATTGCAGGGTGCACGGCTGTATTCTACGCTCGGTGGACGGCCGGGCTGATAGCAACGAATACGAACTGGCCAGAGTCCCCACGTAAACGACCATTGGGAGAAAGAGTGATGGCAAAACAGATGCATGATACCCCCATGCTTGATCAGCTGGAGAGTGGCCCTTGGCCCTCGTTTGTAACCGGCCTCAAGCGTCTCGCGAAGGAAAATGACATCATGGTTGACCTGCTGGGTCAGCTGGAAGAGTCCTACGAGACCAAAAAAGGTTACTGGAAGGGCGGTACCGTTGGCGTTATCGGTTATGGCGGCGGCGTGATTCCACGTTTCACCGAGCTGAAGAATGAGGACGGCACCCCCAAGTTTCCTGCCGCCGCAGAATTCCACACCCTGCGTATCATGCCGCCTCCTGGCATGCACTACGATACCAAGACCATTCGCAAGTTCTGCGACATCTGGGAGAAGTACGGTTCTGGTCTGATTGCATTCCACGGTCAGTCTGGTGACATTATGTTCCAGGGGTGCTCCACCGATAACGTGCAGCCTGCCTTCGATGAGCTGAACGAGATGGGTTTCGACATGGGTGGAGCGGGTCCCGCTGTGCGGACCGGCATGTCCTGCGTTGGTGCAGCGCGCTGTGAGCAGTCCTGCGTGGACGAGGGTCGCACCATGCGCATGCTGGTGAACAACGCCCTCGACGATATGCATCGTCCGGCACTCCCCTACAAGATGAAATACAAGGTCTCTGGCTGCCCGAATGACTGCATGAACGCCATTCAGCGTGCAGACGTGGCCATCATCGGTACCTGGCGCGACGACATGAAGGTCGATCAGGAAGAGGTCAAGAAGTACGTCGCCGATATGGGCCGCAAGAAGATGATCGACAACGTCATCACCCGCTGCCCGACCCAGGCGCTGTCGCTGAATGACGACGATACCCTGGCCGTCGACAACAAGAGCTGTGTGCGCTGCATGCACTGCATCAACGTCATGACCAAGGCGCTGTCTCCTGGTGACGACAAAGGTATTACCGTACTCTGCGGTGGTAAGCGTACCCTGAAGATCGGCGACCTGATGGGCACCGTGATCGTGCCTTTCCACAAGCTGGATACCGACGAGGATTACGAGTGGCTGGAAGAGCTGGCTACCGAGATCCTGGACTTTTTCGCTGAGAACGCCCTGGAGCATGAGCGTACCGGTGAGATGATCGAACGTATCGGTCTGGTTAACTTCCTCGAAGGCATCGGCCTGGAAGTCGATCCCAACATGATCGAGCGTCCGCGCATGAACCCCTACATCCGTACGGATGGGTGGGACGAAGAAGCCGCCAAGTGGGCTGAGCGCCAGGCTTAACAATCTGTTGATTGCCAGATAAAGGCAGTTTCATGCGGGGCTCTGGTGTTCGCACCGGAGGCCCCGCAAAGCGAATCAAATACCCTAATTATTAGGAGGTAAGCATGTCGGAACCTCGTATGCCGATTGAGAGTGGCGTTCCCGAGATGGAGCCCTACTTGCACCCCGTCCTCAAGAAGAACTATGGCGCCTGGAGCTGGCATGATCGCCCGCGTCCCGGTGTGCTGCATCACGTTGCCAAGAGCGGTGACGAAATCTGGACCGTTCGCGCCGGTACCCAGCGTCAGATGGATCTCTTTACCATCCGTCTGCTGATGGATATCGCCGATGAATTTGCTGAAGGCTATGTGCGCTTCACCATTCGCTCCAACATCGAGTTCATGGTGAGTGAGGAGTCCAAGGTTCAGCCCCTGATTGACAAGCTGACCGAGCATGGCTTCCCGATCGGTGGTACCGGCAACTCGGTCTCCATGATCTCTCACACCCAGGGCTGGTTGCACTGTGACATCCCCGGTACTGATGCGTCCGGCGCCGTGAAGGCCCTGATGGACGAGCTGATTGAGGAATACACCAAGGAAGAGATGCCGAACCGGGTTCGCATGACCACATCCTGCTGCCAGATCAACTGCGGTGGTCAGGGTGATATCGCGATCAACATTCAGCACACCAAGCCACCGCGGATCGACCACGACCAAGTGGCCAACGTCTGCGAGCGTCCCACCGTGGTGGCCCGCTGTCCGGTGGCCGCTATCCGTCCTGCGATGGTCAACGGTAAGCCCTCCCTGGAGATCGACGAGAAGAAGTGCATCTGCTGCGGTGCCTGCTTTCCGCCTTGTCCGCCGATGCAGATCAACGATCCTGAGCACTCCAAGTTCGCGATCTGGGTGGGTGGCAAGAACTCCAACGCCCGCTCCAAGCCGACCTTCCACAAGCTGGTTGCGGCAGGCATCCCCAACAATCCGCCGCGTTGGCCCGAGGTCTCTGCGGTCGTCAAGCAGATCCTCAATGCCTATAAGGAAGATGCCAAGGATTGGGAACGCATCGGTGAGTGGGCTGAGCGTATCGGCTGGTCTCGCTTCTTTGAGAAGACCGGTCTGCCGTTCACCAAGTATCACATCGATAACTGGCGTGGCGGTCGTGCCAACCTGAACGCCTCTGCTCACATCCGTTTCTAACGGACACTGACAGAGTACTTCAACAGGAAGGTTAAACTGATGAAATTTGCGATTCAGGTAAACGAAGGTCCTTATCAGCATCAAGCGACTGATTCGGCCTATCAATTCACCAAGGCTGCGTTGGAAGCAGGACACGAAATCATGCGTGTCTTCTTCTATCACGATGGTGTGAATAACGGCACCAATCTGACCACTCCGCCCCAGGACGACCGCAACATCGTCGCCCGCTGGAGCGAGTTGGCAGAGAAACACGGTCTGGACCTGGTGGTCTGCGTGGCTGCTGCCCAACGTCGCGGTATCGTCGACGAGGGCGAGATGCAGCGTAACGGTAAGAGTGCGCAGAACATCGCTGACGGCTTCCGGATCTCCGGTCTCGGTCAGCTGGTCGAGGCGGGTGTCCAGTCCGATCGTCTTATGGTTTTCGGTGACTAAGCGCAGGGGTTGAAAGATGGCTGATATTAAAAAATTCATGTATCTCAACCGCCGGGCTCCTTACGGAACCATCTATGCTTGGGAATCGCTGGAGGTAGTACTGATCGGTGCCGCCTTCGACCAGGACGTCAGTCTGGCCTTCCTTGACGACGGTGTTTACCAGCTGGTCAAGGGGCAGGATACGAGCGAGAGTGATATGAAGAACTTCTCCCCGACCTACCAGGCCCTGGGTGACTACGACGTCACCAAGCTCTATGTCGAGAAAGAGTCTCTCGAAGCGCGTGGCCTGACCCTGGATGATCTGATGCCTCTGACTTATGAGGACGAGGACGACGACTGGGCTGAGAAGGACTCCATTCGTGTCGTGAGCCGTGCTGAGCTGGCTGACATCATGGATGAGCAGGACGTCGTTTTCAGTTTCTAAGGGGAGCAAGAGTATGAGCACTTTGCACACAGTGAATAAGTCGCCCTTCGAGAAGAGCTCCATGACGAGCTGTCTCGGCTATGCCAAAGAGGGCAGCGCCGTTCTGCTGTATGAGGATGGCGTCTATGGGGCGATGCAAGGCACCGAGTATGCGGATAAGGTCCAGGCGGCAAGTGGGATCAAGTTCTATGTACTTGGTCCTGATCTGAAGACCCGGGGTATTGCAGAAGACAAACTGATCGAAGGTGTTCAGGTTGTCGATTACGCCGGTTTTGTCGCCCTCGCTGCTGAGAGCAGCCGGGTGCAGGCCTGGGTCTGATCAACTGAATTCAATTTAAACGAGAGTTAGGAGAAATCACGATGGCTATCGAAGCTAATGGCAAGACTTTTGAGACTGATGAGGAAGGCTACCTGGTTAACCTGAGCGAGTGGGAGCCTGCGGTCGCTGAGGTTATGGCCAAGGAAGACGACCTGGAGCTGACCGACGAGCACTGGGATATCATCAACTTCCTGCGTGAGTACTACGAAGAGTACCAGATCGCTCCCGCCGTGCGCGTTCTGACCAAGGCGGTTGGTAAGAAACTGGGCAAGGAGAAGGGCAACAGCAAGTACCTGTACGCTCTGTTCCCTTACGGCCCTGGTAAGCAGGCTTGCCGTTTCGCCGGCCTGCCGAAGCCGACCGGCTGCATCTAAGTCGTGCCGAGCACCTGGAGAGGGTTCGCCCCTCTCCAGGCCTGAACAAGAACTCTGAGGAACGCAGGAACATGTCAACTGTCTACGCGTTGCTGTTTATCGTAGCGACTCTGGTGATGCTGATTGGATTGGTCCGCAAGATCGTCCAATATGCCAAGACCCCCGCACCTTTAAAGATTCCCACCACGCCGGCGCCTGTGACACAGACCGGTGTGGTACTGCGTATGTTCCGCGAAGTGGTCTTTTTCGAGAGCCTCTTCAAGAGCACCAAGTGGACCTGGATCTTCTCCTGGATGTTCCACATGGGGCTGTTCGCGGTACTCGCCCGCCACCTGCGTTATTTTATGGACCCCGTGCCGCTGCCAATCCAGCTGCTGCAGCCGATCGGAAAGTATGCGGCATTTGCGATGGTGGCCGGTTTGGTCGGCCTGCTGGTGCGTCGTATCTTCGTTGATCGGGTCCGCTACATTTCGGCTCCCTCTGACTATCTGTGGTTGCTGATGCTGATGGTGATTGGCCTGAGCGGTCTGATGATGACCTTTGTTGTGCACACCGACGTGGTGATGGTGAAGCAGTTCTTTGATGGCCTGTTCACCTTCAGCGGAGGCGCGCTGCCAATGGATTTTGCGCTGCTGGTACATCTGCTGTTGGTGGCTGTACTGATGCTGCTGCTGCCGTTCAGCAAACTGCTGCATATACCTGGCGTGTTTTTCAGTCCTTCACGCAACCAGGTCGATAATCCGCGCGAGAAACGCCACCTGGCGCCTTGGGCGAAGAAGCTCGAAGAATCCTAAGAAATTTACCTGGCCGAACGAGGGCTACACATGGCTAAGGCAAAATTTGAAACGCCGGAACTGAGTGAATACACCGAGGTTCCGAAGATCGAAGAGGGGGTGATGGCGCACCTCAGCCCCTTCGTTGCAGCGCCGGCGCACCAGGAGCCACTGGGCTTTCCCGGCGAGAAGGTGGAAAACTGGCAGGAGGTGGCCATCGAAAAGATGGGCGATCTGCTGAGTCGCTATCGCAGCTTTCAGGTCTATATGGATGCCTGTGTGAAGTGCGGATCCTGCACCGACAAGTGCCACTATTTCCTGAGCACCAGAGATCCGAAAAATATGCCGGTGGGGCGTCAGGATCTCCTGCGTCGCGTCTATCGCCGCTACTTCACCTTCGCTGGCAAATACTTTCCGAAACTGGTGGGCGCGGTCGATCTGACCGATGAGGTGTTGGACGAGTGGTACAGCTACTTCCATCAGTGCTCCCAGTGTCGTCGCTGCTCAGTGTTCTGCCCCTACGGTATCGATACCGCCGAGATCTCTATGGCGGCGCGCGAGATCATGGCGCAGATCGGTGTTGGTCAGAAATACTGCAACGAGATCATCGCCAAGGTTTTTACTGTTGGTAACAATCTGGGCCTCCCTGGCCCCGCGCTGGCTGATACTCTCGAAGGCCTCGAAGAGGATGTCTACGACGATACCGAGGTGGCGGTCAAATATCCGCTCGACAAGAAGGGCGTCGATATCCTACTGGTGACCCCCTCTGCCGACTTTTTTGCCGAGCCCCATGTGGATGGCCTGATCGGTTACGGCAAGGTCTTTCATGAGGCTGGCGTCAGCTGGACTCTCAGCACCACGGCGTCCGAGGCAGCCAACTTTGGCATGTTCATCGGCTCCTATGAAAACATGCGCCGCATCTCGCTGCGGGTTCGCGAAGCGGCTCTGGAACTAGGTGTTAAGCGCATTGTGTTTGGTGAGTGCGGCCACGCTTGGCGCGTTGCCTACAGCTTTCTCAATACCCTGGCAGGACCGTTCGATTTCTTAGATCCCGACTATCCGGTGCCGCAGCATATCTGCGAATTTACCTGGGATGAGATTCAGAAAGGAACACTCGAGCTCAACAAGTCGGAAAATGACGATATGACGCTCACCTTTCACGACTCCTGCAACGTGGCCCGCGCCTCACGCATGGGCGACAAACCTGGCGGCCAGTTTGAGATTCCGCGTAATGTCATCAAGGCGGTCTGCAACAACTACTACGACATGGAGTGGGACACCATCCATGAGCGTACCTACTGCTGCGGTGGTGGTGGTGGTCTGCTGACCGATGATCTGATGGAGATTCGCGTCAAGGGTGCGCTGCCGCGCATGAATGCACTGCGCAACGTCATGGACGAGAAGGGTGTGACCCACATGGCGGCGATCTGCGCGATCTGCAAGAGCCAGTTTACCAAGGTGCTGCCCTACTACGGTATGGACATGTACCAGATCGTCAGTGTTCACCAACTGGTGAGCAATGCGATCGTCCTCAACCGTAAGACTCCGCCGGAAGAGGCTCCCGGTTACGGCGAAGATGACGATTGAGATTTAGCGACTAGCGAATAATTCTGTCGGTCGAAGCATAAGCAAGCCGGCACTCACAAAATTATATAGGTAAAGGAGACTCAACCATGGCAACTCCTAGCGAAGAGATGAACAAAGACATCACCTGGCGCCGTTTTGAAGATGGCGATGCCGCCTACGACGATTGGACAGATAAGATCTTCATGGAGGATACCTCCTACAAGTGTCCTACCTATATTCAGCGTACCCCGCCCTGCCAGGGCAGTTGCCCCTCTGGTCACGACATTCGTAGCTGGTTGGCTATCGTGCGTGAAGAAGAGAAGCCTGAAGAGGGTATGGAGTGGAAAGAGTACGCCTTCAGACGTGCGACCTCGTCCAACCCCTTCCCGTCGATGATGGGTCGCGTTTGTCCGGCGCCTTGCCAAGATGGTTGCAACCGCAACGAAGTGGAAGATTTTGTTGGTATCAACTCGGTTGAGCAGTATATCGGTGACAGCGCTATTGAGGCGGGTTTCAAGTTTGAAGCTGGCGCCGACACCGGCAAGAAGGTCGCTGTTATCGGTGGTGGGCCCGCTGGTCTAGCCGCTGCCTTCCAGCTGCGCAGCAAGGGGCATGGCGTCACCCTGTTCGAGGAGAACGAGGGCCTGGGCGGTATGATGCGCTACGGCATCCCCGGCTATCGTATCCCGCGTGAGCGGCTCGACGCTGAGATCCAGCGTATCGTCGATATGGGTGTCGAGGTGCGCAACAAGACCCGCGTCGGTCGCGATGTGGCAGTTGCCGACCTAGAAAAAGATTACGATGCGATCCTATGGGCACTGGGCTGCCAGAGCGGTCGCGGTCTGCCGATCCCCGGTTGGGACGACACCCCTAACTGCGTCTCCGGTGTTGCTTTCCTCAAGGCCTTCAACGAAGGTCGCATGAAGGTCACTGCCGACAAGGTGGTCTGCATCGGTGGTGGTGATACTTCCATCGACGTGGTCTCCGTGGCACGTCGCCTGGGGCACATAAAGCACATCAACCCCACCGATCGTCCGGAGCTGGTGGTGCGCGATGGCTTCGTGGTACACGATGCCGCCAACGCTGCCGCTGCACAGGGCTCCGAAGTCACCCTGACCTCTCTGTTCCCCAAGGAGCAGATGATGGCCGCAGAGCACGAAGTGAGCGATGCCACTACCGAGGGTGTCACCATCCTCGACGGCATGATGCCACTGGAGGTAATTAAGGGTGAGGATGGCCGTGCCACCGCCCTGAAAATCTGTGCCTGCACCATGGATGGCATGCGTCCGATCCCGGTTGAGGGTACCGAGCGTGTCATCGAGGCCGATCTGATCGTGTCCGCCATCGGTCAGGGCGGTGACTTGGAGGGCCTGGAGGATTTCGATAACGGTCGTGGTCTGATCGACGCCGACAAGTCCTATCAGGTGCCCGGCAAGCCTGGCCACTTCGTTGCTGGTGACATCATCCGTCCGCACCTGCTGACTACCGCTATCGGTCAGGCGCGTGTTGCGGTCGAGAGTATCGACACCTACATGAAGCACGAAGAGCTTGGTAAGCGTCCCAAGGTTGATGTCAATCACTTCAGCCTGATGAGCAAGCTGAAAGAGGCACACCTGGAGCCGGAGCACTTCGACAGCACGAAAGGCGACCTGCGTGGCACCAACTCTGCGAAATACGCCGTGCACAACTTCGAGGATCGTTCCAAGCAGGAGATCATCCCTGCCGATGAGTTGTTCCTCGGTCACTTCACGCCGACTCCGCGGAATATTCGCTCCGAGGATGTGCCCAGCTCCGATGAAGTGTTGGGCCACTTCCACGAGCGCCTGATTGCGCTTAACGAAGAGCAGGTGCAGGCTGAAGCCAAGCGTTGCATGAGCTGTGGAATGTGCTTCGAGTGTGATAACTGTGTGGTCTTCTGCCCTCAGGATGCGGTGTTCCGCGTCAAGAAGAACGAGTCCACCACCGGTCGTTATGTCGACACCGACTACAGTAAGTGCATCGGCTGCCATGTCTGCAGCGATGTTTGCCCGACCGGCTACATTCAGATGGGTCTTGGTGAATAGGAGCTGAGATGTGTAGTTCAATCGACAGCATCAAGCGATTCACCGCACTGCTGGCGGGGGCCGTTTTAACGGTCTCCGCGATGCAGGCAGTCGGTGCAAGCGCTGTAACTGAGGGGTCGAAGGCGGCTTCGATGGATAGTTGTGTGGCACCGACGGAAGATATGCGTCGCAACCACATGGACTATCTCAAGCATGAACGGGTCGAGACCGTACGTGGCGGTATCCGTGGTTCGAAGTACAGCCTTGCAGGCTGTATCGATTGCCATGCTTCGAAGGATCAGAGTGGTAATCCACTGCCGGTCACCGACGAGGGTCAGTTCTGTCAGAAATGCCATAGCTATCTGGCAGTGCAGCCCGCCTGTTTTCAGTGTCATCGCACTACCCCTGCTGAGGGTGGCGCAACGCTGGGTGCAGTCGATCTGAACAGTATGACTTACGAACAGCTGGATGCTTTGAGCTTGATGCAGTGGCATCCGGCGGTATCCAAAGATGTTTCCAACGCCCGCTGAGTGGCGGAGAGACTGATCATGAGTATGAAAAGTGACCAGCCTGATATGAACCGCCGCAAGCTGCTGGGGACTACCCTGGCTGCAAGTGGCGCGGTGGTTGTCGCCCCGGGGGTTCTGCTACACGGCGTCGCCGGTGCAGGAACTGCGACAGAAGGCGCCTCCTCCAAGCACCGCTGGGGGATGCTGATCGATGCAAACAAGTGTGCTGATGGCTGCAGCGCATGTGTCGATGCCTGTAACCAGGAGCATGGCCTGACCTCTCACGGCCGCCCTGAAACGGATGCGCAGTGGATTCGCACCGTCAAGTTGCGCGATCTGCATACCGGTCGTGAAAATCGCCTGGTGATGATGTGCCAGCACTGTGAAACTCCACCCTGTGTGGACGTCTGTCCAACCGGCGCTTCATTCAAACGCGCTGATGGTATTGTGCTGGTGGATCGACATCGCTGCATCGGCTGCCGCTACTGCATGATGGCTTGTCCCTACAAGGCACGCTCCTTTGTGCATGAAACGCTGGAGAATCAGTCGATCAACCAGCCTAGAGGTAAGGGTTGCGTTGAGGGTTGCACCCTCTGTGTGCATCGTATCGATCGGGGAGAACTGGTCACTGCCTGTCAGGAGGCTTGTGCCAAAGAGGGTCATAACGCGATCCTGTTTGGTGATCTGAACGATCCCGAAAGCGATCTCTCAGAGGCCCTAAGAGAACACAACAGTCAGCAGATTCGCGCCGACCTCAAGTTGAACACCGGCGTACGCTACACCAATATCTGATGGCAGGGGGCCGAACAACAATGACGAAAATGCATTATCGCGAGCTCTACTGTGGTACGCCGCTACGTTTCTGGGCGGGCTTGGCACTACTCGGCGCAATTGTCGCGATTGGTATGGGTGCCGCGTACTACATGGAGCATCATGGTCACTGGGTGACCGGCATGACCAACCAGGTGGTCTGGGGTCTGCCTCATGTGTTTGCGATCTTTCTGATCGTGGCTGCATCCGGCGCGCTCAATGTGGCATCGATCGGTTCGGTGTTTGGCGGGCCGATGTACAAGCCGCTGGGACGCTATTCCGGGCTGCTGGCGATCGGCCTTCTGGCCGGTGGACTGGCGGTGCTGATGCTTGATCTGGGGCGTCCAGACCGCCTGATCGTGGCGATGACCAGCTACAATTTTAAGTCGATCTTTGCCTGGAATGTCATCCTTTATTCAGGATTTTTCGGCATCGTCGGTGTCTACCTCTGGGTCATGATGGACCGCACGGTGAATCGCTTCTACCGCCCGGTTGCCTTTGCGGCCTTCTTCTGGCGCCTGATGCTCACCACTGGTACTGGCTCGATCTTCGGTTTCCTTGTGGCCCGTGAGGCCTATGACGCAGCGATTATGGCACCGATGTTCATCATCATGTCGTTCAGCTATGGTCTGGCATTCTTCATTATCACCCTGCAGTCGGCCTACGCCTGGGGCGATCGTCAGCTAGGTGATCTTCGCCTCGCCAAGCTGAAGAATCTGCTTGGTGTGTTTATCGGTGCGGTGCTCTATTTCACCTTGGCTTACCATCTCACTAATCTCTACATCACTCAGCATCACGGCATTGAGGCCTTTATCCTGCTCAATGGCGGTGTCTACACGGTGATGTTCTGGTTGGGACAGATTGTTATCGGCTCTCTTATTCCACTGGTTCTGATCTATTCGCCGGCCTTTGTGGCATCCCGTTGGGCAGTTGCTGCTGCCTCGGTGATGGTTCTTATCGGTGGCTTCTTCCAGGTCTATCTGATCGTCATCGGAGGCCAGGTCTTCCCGATGACCATTTTTCCGGGTAAAGAGGTAATCGAAAGTAGCTTCTATGACGGCGTGATCAACAGCTATGTGCCAACCTTTGCAGAGGGGGCCCTCGGTGTTGCAGGTATTGCCATCGCTATGGCCCTGGTTGCAGTTGGTGCCCGGATGTTCAAGGTCTTTCCCGAGACCCTGGAAGATCCACAATAACCACAAGATCCTGCGCCTTGTCTTATGGCTGGGCGCGGGTTGAAAATATCCACCACCAGCAATTTGGCTGTTGGTGGATATTTTTTTGCCAGCTAGAAAATGTCAGCTTTTTACATATCAGCCGCTCACAAATCATCCGGCAAGACAACCCTCTCTATTGGCTTGGTACGGGCTCTGCGTAATCGTGGGCTGAGTCTGCAGACCTTCAAAAAGGGGCCCGATTACATCGACCCGATATGGTTGAGCAGTGCCAGTGGCAACGCCTGTTATAACCTTGATTTTTACACCCAGCATCGCCGCGAGATCACGGAACTGTTTCAGCAGTACAGCAGTGGGCCGCAGGTCACTCTAGTAGAGGGCAACAAAGGCCTCTACGACGGCATGGACTTGCAGGGTGAGGATTGCAATGCGGCGATGGCCAAGTTGCTGGGTCTGCCGGTGATTCTGGTGATAAACGCCAAGGGGATCACCCGTGGCGTGGCGCCACTGCTGCTCGGCTATCAGGCGTTCGACCCGGATGTAAAGATCGCAGGCGTGATTCTGAATCAAGTCAGCGGCCCACGCCACGAGATTAAACTGCGCAGGGTGGTTGAGCACTACACCGATATCCCTCTGCTTGGCGCGGTGGCTGCTGACCCGCAGATGGTGATCGACGAGCGACACCTCGGTCTCAAGCCGAGCAATGAGCAGTCACAGGCCGAGGCGAAGATCAACTATCTGGCGGAAGTGCTGGAACGGCAGATCGATATCGAGCAACTACTCGAGAGCACCGTGCGAGCGCAAGTGCAAGCGCTCCCATCCAACGCTGTTGAGACGGTACAGCCTTTTGCCGGTCTGCGTATCGGCTATCCGGCCGACACTGCCTTTGGCTTCTACTATCCTGATGACATGCAGGCGATGCAGCGGCTGGGTGCTGAACTCCTCCCCTTCGATTCGCTGCATGACAGCCATCTCCCAGCGGTTGATGGTCTGTTTCTTGGCGGCGGGTTTCCAGAAACCGCGATGGTTGAGCTGGAGGCCAACCAGCCGCTGCTTACCGAAATCAAGGCGTTTATCGAGGCAGGTGGACCAGTTTACGCAGAATGTGGCGGGTTGATGTTGTTATGTCGAACACTGACCTGGCAGGGCAAAACTTGTAGAATGGCCGCCGTTATTCCAGCTGATGCGGTGATGCACGAGAAACCCCAGGGCAGGGGGTATATTCGCCTGCGTGAGACCGGTGCCATGCCTTGGCCTGGCGCGAAGACGGATGCAGCCCCGATCCATGCTCATGAATTCCACTATTCCGCACTGCAGGGATTGGATCTGGCAGCCTGCACGTTCGCCTACCGGGTGGAGCGGGGTACCGGGATCGACGGCGAGCATGACGGCTATATCTACAAAAACCTCCTCGCCAACTACGCTCATATGCGTAGTGTCGGGGGCAACCGCTGGGTTGAGCGTTTTCTCAGCCATGTACGCAGTTGCAGTCGGGCGGAAGCACCCTAGGACTTGAAGGAAAGCAGATGTTTAAGTTGACCAAACAAGCAGCAGAACAGATCATCGAAGCAGCACGACAGGGTGGCACCGAGGGAATGGCGCTGCGCTTTGCCGCACGCCGCAAAGAGGATGGCTCTTTCGATTACCTGATGGGATTTGACGAGGCCAAAGAGGATGATATCCGCTTCACATCCGAAGGCATAACTATCGTTATCGAACCTGAATATGTCCCGCTGCTCGATGAAACCACCATGGATTATGCTGCCATGGAAGATGGTGAGAACAAGTTTATCTTCATCAACCCCAAGGATGCCAACTACACTCCACTGGCCGACTAGTCTGGTCGATGGAGTCTCCCCATCCTTTCACTCCCCCTTCAGCAAAAAACCGCTGACAGCGGTGGTCCTAAAGCTATTAGAGAGACTGAGCGATGGCGCTGTCGAGTGAAGATGCTCTGCGTCTGAACGTCCTGCTGGCAAACAAGCCGAAGGCAATTCGTATCGATGAGTCGTCGATGATCCTCTATGGCCTCAGCGAGAAAGGTGAGGCCAAGGTCAGCCTCAACCCCAATTGTCGCGATGAGCAGTATCTGCGCCAGGTACGAGAGACCCTGTCGGGTCATGTGTTGGGTTCCCCGGGCGGCTACCCGATCTACCTGCAGCGCTGGACCCGCATGGGTCAAACCCGTGACGACAACCTGGAACAGTTGCTGCTGCTGGGGGAACCTGTGGCGGTGGTAGCGGTCACCTGCGCGCGTGGACTCACTGATGAGCTTGCACGGCTCGCCTGGTGGGCGGGTCAGCAGCCGGATAATGCGCGCCGCATGCTGAGCAATCCGGCGGTGGTGGCGGGCAGCATGGGGCCTGAACTGGCCAATTTTCTGATCGAATTTCTGCCGTTCGAGAACGAACCGGAAGTGATGGTGGAGGATCTGCGTCTCGCACTGCAGCCGGGCTTGGTCAGTGACGAGATGCGTGCAAAATTGTGGAAGCGCGCTGAAAAGAAGCCGGTCTACTATCTCGGTTTTCTTGCCAGCACTCCGGATGACCTGCCGGAGAAACTCCCGCCCCGTGCCGACTATGCGGCCTGTCAAAGCGAACTGGAACCACTGGCTGAGGCGGGAAACTGCACCGCGCAACAGTTGCTGCGGTTGCTCGATGCGCCTGGTCAGGGCTTCCTGATGGGAGTGGCACGGGTGCTGAAAAAGCCTGCTAATCAGGAGGTTATCAGCCTGCTGCTGGATGTGGTGCGTAACTACCTGAGTGCATTGCGTGCGGCTGGTGATCCCGACCTCACTCTCGAGGAGTTGCAGCTGGAGGTGGAAACGCTCAACGAAGAGGAGCGTGCCTGCCTGGCGGTGTTGCCTGAAATGGCGAATGAGCTACGCGCCATGCGGCTGCTCTCCGGACTGGGCTACGGCGTGTTGCGCCCAGTCTTCAGCAGGAGTGACGCGATCGGCTCATTGATGCGGCGCAAGCTGGAGCCGGTTTTGACCCCCTTGGGTGACTATCTGAGCTGCCTGCGCAGCGATCGCTGATTGCTTTGCAGACTAGCCGGAATGGGCTCGATTCGACCTGCAGGTGCTGTTAGCGTGTGCTGCGCAGGCTGGGCCGCCCCTTGTAAGCAGACACTTGCTGGATCAGGTTCTGAAAGGGGAGTTTGTCGATAGAGCCATAGCTGCCGATCGCCTCGCGTAAAAGTGTCTCGATATCGGCGATGGGATCTGGGATCTCCCGCTCTGGATTGAGCGAAGAAAACACCCCGCGCAGACCGCCGACCTGCAGCCGCATTGCCTTGCCATGGGGCAGCGCAGCCGCCTCATCGTTCAGTTTGAGTGCGAAGCGGGCGTGGTGGCGGAGGGTTTCAAGAAATTCGATGCAGATGGTCTGAAATTGATCCGACTCACAATGCACACCCTCCCGTTCTGCCAGGTGGATTTTGCTGGAGCGGGTACAGCGACACTTGCTGCTGAGCACGCTTTTTTCGAACGCACAGAAACGGTCATTGAGTTCCCGGTAGGTGCGGCGATAGGCGTCCTGATCCATCGGCAGGCTACTCCCCTTTGGCAGTGAATCGGTGGATCATTCGGCGGTCCCGTTTGCTGGGTTTGCCGCGCATCGGGTGGGGCTCCACGGCCCGTTGTTCGCGCAGTTCTTGGGTTAGGCGCTGGCGCCGCAGGAAGCTCTCTTCTGACTCGACGTAGAAGGTCTTTGCCTCTTCCGCCGGGCGCCGCTTGCTGGCCGCAACCTTCACCTCCAGCTCCCACTCTAGAGAACCTTTGTGGATGCGCAACTGGCTACCTGCCTTGATCTCCTTGCCTGGCTTGGTGCGCTGACCATTGAGGTGCACCTTGCCGCCGTTGATCGCCTCACAGGCGAGCTGACGCGTCTTGAAAAAACGCGCCGCCCAGAGCCATTTGTCGAGGCGTACCTTGGCGGTTTCACTCTGCATGGTGCTCAGCTTTCCGCCAGCCCCAGCAGCTGATCGAGGCGGCCCGCCATCTCCAGCGCCGCCATATCGTCATAACCGCCGACATGCAATTCGTCGATGAAGATCTGCGGCACTGTGTTGCGTTGGCTGCGCTGCAACATCTCTTGCATGGCATCTTGGTTCATGTCAATGCGGATCTCGTCGAACTCGACCCCCTTGTTGTTCAGCAGATATTTTGCGCGTACGCAGTAGGGGCAGACCGCCGTCGTGTACATAACTACCTTGGGCATTTGAAACTAATCTCCTTTGTAACCGAATGCCGGCCGGCACTTCTGATTTGAAATTATAGTGATAAGCAGATTTTAACACGCCAACAGCTGATTGCCGGTTGGGCCGAGTGGCTGGGCGGAGCTGTAGCACAGGACATCCTAGCAGTGCTGATTTGTCTGATCTAGCTGGAAATCGGTACTATTCTGCATCAATGCAGCAGAATTTCCAGGTTTGTGCTTCCGCTATTTACCAGTAACATCGGGCCTCCACAACTGGGGGAAACTGATGCGATCCGACAACCCAAACACCATCTATCTCAAAGACTACCAGCCACCGGCCTTCTTTATCGAACAGATTGATCTCAGCTTCGATCTGTTCGACAGCCACACCCTGGTGGAGAGCCGCCTGCAGCTGCGCCGTAACCCGCAGCGGGAGGCGGAGCCACTAGTACTGGACGGGGAGCAGCTCGAACTGCTCTCGCTGCAGCTGGATGACCGGCCGCTAGCAGCGGAGGAGTACCGGGTCGGTGCCACGAGCCTGACCATTGATCAGGTGCCCGATAGCTTCGAGCTGAAGTGCCGGGTGCGGATCCTGCCGCAGCAGAACACCGCGCTGGAGGGGCTCTATCAGTCGGGCAGTATGTTCTGCACCCAGTGTGAGGCGGAGGGCTTCCGCCGCATCACCTACTTCTTAGACCGGCCCGATGTAATGAGCCGCTTCACCACCAGCATTACCGCCAAGCGAAGCGCCTACCCGGTGCTGCTCTCCAACGGCAATCTGGTCGCCGAAGAGCTGCTGGAGGATGGGCGCCACCGGGTGCGCTGGGAAGACCCATTCCCCAAGCCCTGCTATCTGTTTGCCCTGGTGGCTGGTGATCTGCGCGACATCCGTGACAGCTACACCACCGCCTCCGGTCGCGAGGTGGATCTGCGCATCTACGTGGAGCCGGAGAATATCGACAAGTGCGAGCACGCCATGCGCTCGCTGAAAAACGCCATGCGCTGGGATGAGCAGCACTACGGTCGCGAGTACGACCTCGATATCTACATGATCGTGGCGGTTAACGACTTCAACATGGGGGCGATGGAGAACAAGGGTCTCAACGTCTTCAACTCCAAATATGTGTTGGCCCGTCCCGACACCGCCACCGACCAGGACTTTCAGGGTATCGAGGGAGTGATCGCCCACGAATACTTCCACAACTGGACCGGCAACCGCATCACCTGTCGTGACTGGTTTCAGCTCAGCCTCAAAGAAGGACTGACGGTGTTCCGCGATCAGGAATTCTCCGCCGACATGGGCTCCCGCGGGGTCAAACGGATCGAGGATGTGCGGCTGCTGCGTGCTCACCAGTTTGCCGAAGACGCCGGCCCGATGGCCCACCCGGTGCGCCCCGACTCCTACATCGAGATCAACAACTTCTACACCGTCACCGTCTATGAGAAGGGCGCTGAGGTGGTGCGCATGCAAGCCCATCTATTGGGGCCGGAGGGCTATCGCAAGGCCACTGATCTCTACTTCGAGCGCCACGACGGCCAGGCGGTGACCACTGACGACTTCGTCAAATGCATGGAGGATGCCAGTGGTCGCCACCTGGAGCAGTTTCGCCACTGGTACCGCTATGCCGGCACGCCGGTGCTGGAGGTGGATGAGAGCTACGATGCTGCCAGCCAGCGCTACAGCCTGACCATCAGCCAGCACTGCCCCGACACCCCGGGGCAGCGTAACAAGCCGCCGTTCCACATCCCTGTCGCGATCGGCCTGCTCGACGCCCAAGGCAATGATCTGCCGCTGCAGCTGGCAGGGGAGGTGGCGCCGGTCGGTACCCAACGGGTGCTGGAGCTACGCGATCAGATCGAGACCTTCCACTTCGTCGGCATCCCGGAACGTCCCGTGCCCTCCCTGTTGCGCGGCGGCTCAGCGCCGGTGAAGCTGGAGATGGCGCTGTCGGATCCGGTGCTGATGTTCCGCATGGCCCACGACAGCGATGGCTTCAACCGTTGGGATGCGGCGCAACTGCTGGCGCAACGGCTGATCCTGAAGATGGTGGAGCAGCGTGCGGCGGGTGCGCAGATGGAGGTGCCGGCAGGCTTCATTGACGCCTTTCGCCAGACCCTTGTCAGCGCTGATGAGGATCAGGCGCTGCTGGCCCAGGTGCTCTCCCTGCCCGCTGAGGGCTATCTGGGCGATCAGATGGAGGAGGTGGATGTGGAGGGGGTCCACGCCGCTCGTGAGCGGCTGCGCCAGCAGCTGGCCGAATCTCTGCACGATGAGCTGGTCGCACTGGTAGAGGCGAATCGGGAGCAGGGCGAATACCGCATCGAACCGGCTGATATCGGGCGGCGCAGCCTGCGTAATCTGGCGCTGCACTACCTGATGGCAGCGGGCTCAGAACAGGCGCTGCAGCTCTGTCTGGCGCAGTACCAGGCTGGCCACAACATGACCGATGTGCTGGCGGCGCTGGCGCTGCTGGCGGCCAGTGATGCCCCGCAACGCACAGAGGCGCTGGCCGATTTCGAGTCGCGCTGGCGCGATGACCCGCTGGTGATGGACAAGTGGTTTGCGGTGCAGGCGATGGCGCCGCGGGCAGATACCCTGGAGACAGTGCAGGGCCTGATGTCGCACCCGGTCTTTTCAATGCGTAACCCCAACAAGGTGCGCGGCCTGATCGGTACCTTCTGCGGCGCCAACCCGATCCAGTTTCATCGTGCCGATGGGGCGGGTTATCGTTTCCTGGCGGATCGGGTGCTAGAGCTTGACCCGCTCAATCCGCAGGTGGCAGCGCGTCTGTTGCGTCTGATGAGCTGCTGGCGGCGCTATGATGGAGCACGCCAGGCCTTGATGAAGGGGCAGTTTGAGCGGGTGTTGCAGCAACCAGGACTGTCGCGGGATCTGTTCGAGATCGCCGAGAAGAGCCTGGAGGCGGGACAGTGACACAGGCCTTGTTGATCGTTGCCCACGGCAGCCGCCGTGAGGCCTCCAATCAGGAGGTGCGCCAGCTCACAGAGCGGGTGAGGGTGCGGGCGGGGCCGCTCTATTCAGAGGTGGCCTGCGCCTTCCTGGAACTGGCAGAGCCCTCGATTCTAGAAGGGATTCACAATTGTATCGCCAACGGCGCAGATCATCTGCTGGTGTTGCCCTACTTTCTCTCCGCCGGGCGTCACGTGAGCCAGGACATCCCCAAGATTCTGGCGCGGGCGCGCGAAATCTACCCGGGTGTTGTGATTGATCTGGCTCCCTATCTGGGCGCTGCTGATGCGATTCCCGAGCTGCTGTTAACGGTTGCCGAACAGCAGGGGTGCTGAAAACACTGCGGGTTAGGCTGGTTGCACAGACAGCTGAACAGCCACGGGGCCATCTCGGACGGCCGGCTGTTTCATGTGGCGAACACCCTCAAATAACATAATTAAGTCGTGTTGCTGGGAGGGTCGAGAAATCTTACAAGTCGCGCGGGAAGTTAAGTCATTTTTATGAATTACCTTCTTAAGATACTGCTTTAAGTCATTAACCATAATAATAATTTAATTATTTTTTTATGTTCGGAACGAGTGAGGCTCTGATAAAGGGTTTAGCCAAACAGATAGATTCGATCGATGTTTTACTAATAAAACAGTGGGTTATCTGTCTGTGGTGGATCGGCCTTCGGCAGGAATCGCGCCCTTGTCTGCTGTTTTCAAAGTGAAGCTGGGAATGATGTTACATCGGTGTTGGTTTAGGCATGGGAATGCAGATCTTTAGTCGGTTGTCGGAAATCTTTACACTGATCAATCTTCGAGGATTCGTCTATTTGTTGTAACCCCTTGTTTAATAATACAATAAAAAGTGCTGTCATAATTCTTGCTTGGGTATTCCCAAAATAATCTTGGGCACGGCTTTTTGCTGGGGGGCAAGGGGATGGGCAAAGCATGGATAAGGACTCAAGCGGCAGGCAGAGCACAAAAGCCGGCTTCATTTCACGCGACAAAACGTCAAACGCTATTTTTACGAGCTCTTTTCACTCTATGTGTGCTCGTTGTCAGTCTGCCTGCTTGGGCTGATTACAGCCTGGTCTACAGTGAGACCGCGGACCGTGCTGGCAGCATGCCGCTGGCCGAGGCGGTGGTGGTCGGCGACCTCTACGCACGGCTGCTCCCGGAAGATGGCAGCATCGAACAGGTGCGCTTCTACCTGGACGGTTCGGGTTCGGTGCTCAAAACAGAGCGCAGGGCTCCCTACGACTTGCAGGGCGGGTCGAGCTCCGCGGCCAACCCCTTCGACACCACTGATCTGGCCGACGGTGCGCACACTCTGCGCAGCCTGGTGGATCTCAGGGATGGCAGTCAACTGAGCTTCGAGACCACATTCACGGTGGCCAACGATGGACCGCCTAATGATGCACCACAGCTGGCGTCCATCGGCGACCAGGCACTGCTGGTGGGTGACAGCGCGGCGCTGTTGATCTCTGCCAGTGATGCCAATGGCGATCCGTTGAGCTTCTCCAGCTCCGCCCTGCCGGCCTTCGCCAGCATGAGCGACAATGGCGACGGCACGGCGATCCTCACCTTGACTCCCGGCGTGGGTGACTTGGGTGACCACAGCATCACGGTGAATGTCAGTGACGGGCAGCTCAACGACAGCGAGACCTTCATCGTCAGCGTCAGCGAACCACTGGACAATCTGGCGCCGCAACTGAATCCGATCGGCAATCAGACCTTGCTGGTTGGTGCGAGTGCGGTGGTGGCGATTACCGCCAGTGATCTCAATGGTGACCCGCTGAGCTTTACCAGCTCACTGCTGCCAGCCTTCGCCAGCTTCATTGACAACGGCAATGGCACCGCCAGCCTGATCTTGGCCCCCGGCGCGGCCGATGTGGGCACGCATAGCCTTACGGTGAGCGTCAGCGACGGCGAGCTCGA
>Ga0256846_1000010_pt1 | contig 144317 bp, 136 predicted proteins | sample TevniametaG_FD_189098 | JGI IMG/M metagenome (GOLD analysis project Ga0256846, IMG submission 189098) | Tube worm associated microbial communities from hydrothermal vent at the East Pacific Rise, Pacific Ocean - Tevnia | ecosystem: Host-associated > Annelida > Integument > Unclassified ...
CTGGCCTCGGTGGAATCGGCGCTGCCATCGTTGACCTTGAAGGTGAACGAATCCTGACCGTTGAAATTCAGATCAGGCGTGTAGGTCAGGTTGGGCGCGGTGCCGATCAAGGCGCCATGGGTGGGCTGTCCGATAACGGTGTAGGTGAGCGAATCGTTATCGGCGTCGCTGCCGCTGAGGGTGATCGCAACGGCGCTATCTTCCGCTGTGGTGACCGCCTGAGCGTCTGCGACTGGCGCATCCTGGACCGGTTCGATCGTGATGCTCACCCTGGCCTCGGTGGAATCGTCACTGCCATCGTTGACCTTGAAGGTGAACGAATCCTGGCCGTTGAAATCGGGGTCAGGCGTGTAGGTCAGGTTGGGCGCGGTGCCGATCAAGGCGCCATGGGTGGGCTGTCCGATAACGGTGTAGGTGAGCGGATCGTCTTCAGCATCGCTACCGCTGAGGGTGATTGCAACGGCGGTATCTTCCGCCGTGGTGACCGCCTGAGCGTCTGCGACTGGCGCATCCTGGACCGGTTCGACCGTGATGCTCACCCTGGCCTCGGTGGAATCGGCGCTGCCATCGTTGACCTTGAAGGTAAAGGCGTCTGTGCCGTTGAAATTCAGATCAGGCGTGTAGGTCAGGTTGGGTGCGGTGCCGCTCAAGGTGCCGTGGGTAGGCTGTCCGATAACGGTATAGGTGAGCGGATCGTCTTCAGCATCGCTACCGCTGAGGGTGATCGCAACGGCGGTATCTTCCGCTGTGGTGACGGCCTGGGGAGTCGCCGCCGGTGTGTCGTTTTGTGGCGTTACCGTGACGGTTACCGTGGCCGGGCTCGACACCGCACCAAGTAGATCTTGGACGGTATAAGTGAAGGAGTCGGAGAGGGTCTCCGAACCGTTGTGGGTGTAATCAATGGAACCATTCGGCTGTACCACGACGCTGCCGTAGGCGGGTTGGGTGGTTACGGTCAGGGTGGTGGGATCGAGTCCATTGTCGTCACTGTCGTTGCTGAGCACATCGATATTGACCGATGCCCCCTCATCCACGGTGGCTGCATCGCCCACAACAGTGGGTGGTGGGTTGGCCGATACGTTCATGGTAACGGTGGCGGTGGCGGTTCCACCGTTACCGTCGCTGACCAGGTAGGTGAATGTGTCTTGCCCGGCAAAATCCGCAGCGGATGTGTAGGTGAAGGTGCCATCTCCAAGGCTGGCTACCGTGCCGCCGTTGGCGGAAGGATTTTGAAAGTCTGAGATGGAGAGAGTATCTCCATCCTCGTCGGCATCGTTGTTCAGAACATTACCGGTGGTAGTCGCTATCCCTGAATAGGCGGCGTAACTGTCATCTGCCGTGACCGGCGTCTCGTTCACGTTCAGTACATTGACAGAAATCACCGCGGTGTCGCTGAAGTCACCGTCACTCACCTTCACATCGAGGGCGTACGATGTGGTGGATTCAAAATCAAGCGGCTGCAGCAGAGAGATTTCGCCGCTGGTCGCGTTGATGCCGAATGTTCCGCCAGCGTCGGTTAACAGAGAATAGGTCAGTGTGGCGCTGGCGTCGTTGTCACTGGCCACCACTGTGTGCAGCAGGGTCGAGACCGCTGTGTCTTCGCTGAGGTTGATGCTGGCGCCGCTCACCACCGGGGTGAATTCGTTGATATCAGCGACGTCGATTGTAATGTCCGTTGTCTCTGAATCGCTGTAGCCGTCGTTGACGGTAACACCGAGTGTGTAGCTGGTGGTGTTTTCCGCATCGATGGAGGAGTTGTCCGCTACCGTTAGTTCACCGGTGTTAGCGTCGAGCGTGAATATACCCGCCTCGTTGCCGTAGCTGATCGAAAAGGTCAGGGTGGCGTTGGAATCCAGGTCGGTGGCGGCGATCTGTCCAAGCGATGTCAGATTGGCCACGTTTTCGGCGATATCAATACGCTGTCCCGCTGTGACCGTAGGAATGTTGTTGATCAGTGTATCTTCGCTGGCCTGTGCGTCGTCGATATTGCCGCCCATCTCTGCAGTGACAGTGGCGGTGTTGCTGATCGAATACTGAAGATTGGAGGCGGTGCTGACGGTAATGCTCACATTGGCGCTGCCGGCCCCGTCGCGGGCCAGGGTGCCGTTGATGTTGCAGGTCACCGTACCATTATTATGTGAACACCCCGCATCGTCCGATTGGTAAGTGACCTCATTTGGTAGGTTGTCGACGATGGTTACGTTAGTGGCATCGAAGTCGGAGGAGTTATTGATCACCTGCAGGGTGTAGGTGAAGGTGTCACCGGGGGTGACCGGCAAGGGCAGGGGTTCGTTGTCGGTTTTGGTGAAGGAGAGTCCTGAGGCCGACGTGAAGACATAGGCGAGGCCAAATTCCTTGCCCGGGTTGTCGTCACCTGATTGCTCAAGAGTGCTGGAGATGTCGCCGTGCCCGGCTGCGCCGATAATGACACGAACACCGTCGGTCCAGACGCCGTTCGACATGGAGGCGCCAAAATAATCGCAATCGGCGTTATCCACGTCGGTGCAGCTGGCCGGCTGGTCGGAGGCGATGATCACCTGGTCATTATCATAGGGGCTGGATGCGCTGGCCCATCCAGCCGCTGGCCGGCTCCACTTTATCGATTTCTCTGGGCGTCCCGGATGGAGTCTGTTGGTGTCGCTCAGGCCGGCAACCACCATGTTGCCGTTTGGTGAGATCGAGACCGATGTGCCGATGCGATCATCGCTGACACCCGCGAGATCCCTCAGCATCAAATCCTCGTTGCGGATGCCGCTGCCGCTCCAGTCGGAGTTACTCTCGAGATACATAAAGATTGCGCCGACACTGTTTTGTGTGCCTGTGTCATAGCCACGGGAACCGGCAACGATGATGGAGCCATCCGAATTCACATCGACCGAATTACCGAGCCGGTCGGAGTATATTATTCCTGTAAATCCCATCTTGCGGGTCTCATCCATGGCTGAGACCGATTCACCCAGGTGATCCCAGTCGGCCCAACCGTTGGAGCCGCTAGGTTTTTGCCAGACATAGACGGCTCCCGCATCGTTGCCATTGCTGCTGGTGCTCAGGTCCTCATCGCCAAAGGCACCGGCCACCACCGTCGTGCCGTCGGCTGAAATCGCCACTGAGTTACCCAGAGTATCGCCGTCTTTGTCGTCTGAATCTGCGGAGGTGTCGTATACGCCGTCGCCATCCAGGTCGGTCAGTTTGGCGGTGGCGTTGAGGCTGGTCCTGGCGTTGTTGGTATAGGTGCCGGTAGTGACGTCGCTAAAATGGAACAGATAGACCGAACCGACGTTACGGCAGCGTATGCCGGAACAGAACTCATTGGGGTCCGATTGCGCGCCGTCGTCACTGGGGTCGTAATTGTCCTTATCATCCCCCCAAGCTCCGACCACGACAGTGTAGTCATTACCCCCCTGGGGATTGGCCACATCCACCGCGTAGCCGAACTGCGCCCCCGGCGCCGGGTCATTGGGCGTCAGTTCAGCGACCGGTGTCTGGCCCCAGACGCCGCCCTCTCGGACGAACACAAAGGCGCGCCCGGCCCGGCTGGTTGCGCCATTGTCGTATTTGGGGGCGCCGGCGACGATTACATCGTTCTTGATCGAAACCGCCCAGCCGAACCGCTCCGTCTCTTGGGCAGGCGAGGTCAGTTTGGCCACCTGGTTCCAGTTGTTGTTGCTGTCGATTTCAAACACAAATGCGGCGCCGTACTCACCGGTCGCCCCGTTGAGTTCGGGATGCTGATAGGCGCCAACCACTGCAGTGGTGCCGTCAATCGCGACACTGAATCCGAAATCAGCGCCTCGTTGCCGGTCGGTGTAGTCAGGCGCTACCTGTACATCCCCCTCCAGCAGTGGGTCGATGACAAGCGGATAACGTGCGTTGGAATCGTCGACACTCAAACGCAGCATACCTTCTGTGATGGCCATCTTCGCATCAAGGATGTTGCCGTCGGCGTCGAAGGCGGTCAGCTGACCGTAACTGAGTTGGACCCTGCCCTTGCTATCCTTGAATACCAGTCCTTCCTCGTCCATCTCCGGGCGCAGGTTTCCACCTAGACTCAGGTCAACCCGCAGATTTCCCGAACCAGTTTGAGCGCCATCTGGAGCGTGGCTGAGCGTAAATCCCTGTTCGACGCCAAACGCTCCGTTCAGATACCACTCGTTCAGACCATGACCATGATCGATATCCACCCGGTTGCCAGAGATCTTGATATTTCCCTTGGCAGTCGGCTGTAACGCATCTTCATAACCCCATGCTGACAGCGATAGGGTGAGTGAATCTCCCTTTGCGGTTTTCAGATCCAGCTGCTCTGGGTTAATCGTTACCTGAAAACCGTGACCGACGTTGTACAACCGTGCAGCGTTTTCCAGCGAGAAAACTTCCCATCCTGTCGGTGCAAATGGCGCGCTGCCGGCAGGATTGCCGGTGCTGGCTATTTGCCGCAACTCAGGAGCTTGAGCGAGAGTTGAGCCCGGTAGAGTTGCCTGGACCAAAGACGGTGATATGAAAGCGATTGAACAGGCAATCCCAGACAAAAGGGAAATAAAATCCTTTAGGCAGCTGTGCGTGTCACGTCGCATATGCAAGTGTTCCTTTGGAGTAAGTCATTCAAGGAGGTGGTCAGAGCAGGGTTGGTCAGGCGCTTGAGTTGAGTCAAATATGATGAACTCATACTCTGATTCCAAGTTCGTTTTGATTCCATTCGCGAATACTTTCACATTAAGGAAACACTGATCAGTTAACAGGTTTCGGCAGCCTTCCCGTTACCAGACGATTTTTTCGTATTCCGCTTAGAATAAATTGTTTTTCGAGCGCCATTCAAGAAATTGGGCCGTTGGATGCCGCTTTTTGCGACATCTGGGCGTTTTTTGGCCGTTTCCCCGGTTCAAGACGCAGCTTGGGCGCATTGTGCTCGCAAACGTAAGGCCATCACAAGATTACTCGGCGTAAAAAAGCTGTAGAACAGTGCGCTGCCCTGTTCCAGTTTCTTCACTTGGCGGCGACGCATGGCCCTCCCTTTGAGCGCTCCACGCTATGTAGCCAGCATTGCCCCATACCGATCTTTCTTTAGCGTGGAGCAGGAGCTCGGTCTGAGTGACGTCCGCTGCATTTTGTTTCTGCCGGAATTGTGGATGGCGCTATCGTGCGCTCAAATGGAGAGGAGCGGATTATGTTTGGTTTGGGGGGGCAGTGAATTCTGGTCAAACCCGAACAACACTACCGCATTCTGCAAGACGGCGGCACCGGGCGTTAGCTGCTGCAACTGATCAGCCTGAGCCAATGGCAGAATCTTCTGCTCAGCCTCCAGGCTACCGGCGATCACCTCTTCTTCGGTGATTTCGATGCCGACAGCCAGCAAGACTACATCGAAGTCTCAGTTAACAATACCGCCCCCTCTACGATCCCGAACTACTAGCCAGCCTCACCCAGACCATGCGCGAGATCGATGCGGTCAGCGAGGCCCTGAGCAATCACGCCGATAACACCTATGAGATGGCTAACCAACTGTTGGTGCTGGCGGACCTGATCGAGGATGAAAAGCACCAGGTCCAGCACTGGTACAGCGGCTCAGAGACCACAGTGCTGGAGCGGCTGGGTAAGGCCAGCACAGGCTATATCACCTTCTGGCAGGCCACTAGCCGCGATGCTGCCGGGCGGCTGAGTAGTAGCTGCACTGGCCGATGGCCTGATCACCATCCGTGACTACCATGCCGGTACCGGCCAACTGATGGGCAGAGAGAGCGGCTTCGAATATGGCAAGCAGATCCGCAGTCTGGTCTATAGTTACAATGCCCTCGACAACGTGCAGTATCGGCGCAGCATCAGCCTGCGTTACGACGCCAACGGCAACATCAGCTTCAAGTCTGATGTGGGAGACTACGACTGTGGTGAGGCCTGGCGCAGGCCCCCACGCCCTGACCAGCGCCGGCCCGCACCATACTGGCTATAGATACGACCAGAACGGCAATATGACCGCCGGTGGCGGGCGTGAGATTCAGTGGACTAGCTTCAACAAGCCGAGTCGGCTGGCAAAGGGTAATCACTGGGTTGAGTTCGATTACGACGCCGATCGTGCCTGCTTCCGCAAAGAGACGAATAAAGAGCAGACCCTCTACATCGGCAAGGCTTACGAGCGGGTCGTCGATAAGTCAACCGGTGAGGTGAAGCACAAATACTTCGTCTATGCCGACAATCAGCTAGTGGGGATCCATGTGCGCAAGAGCGACAGTGTCCCGGTCACACCAAAACCGGATTAGACCCGCTACCTGCACCGGGACGCTTGGCTCCATCGACACCGTCACCAATGGCCAGGGGCTGATCGTCGATCGCATGAGCTACTGTTATAGATAGACGGTCTTTGGTCGACGTTTGTCATTGATCGAAGCCCAAGCTATGTCGGCTCGGCCCAACCAATGGATGCGCCTTGGTGGATTGCCGAGTTTGTTGATCCCTTTGCGTCAGTCGTCTTGACAGACTGTCTGGCAGTCGCGAGTTGGCCATCGCAGCCGTTTATTAGTTGCTGGCCTACTGGCGTTTACGGATTACCTGTTTGATCTCTTCCATGGCGTGCGCCCTGAATCGGGTATGGATTACTGCTTGTCGGATGGCTCCGTCTCATAGGGCTCGGCAAAACTGCACTCCTTCTGCGGGCAGACCCGTTCGGTGCCTTTGCGTTTGGTGGTCTTGATGGTCAGCACCGGCCAGCCGCAGCGGGGGCAGGGGCCATCGACCGGCTCGTTCCACACCGCATAGTCGCAGTCGGGGTAGGTGGAACAAGAGTAGAAGATCTTGCCGCGCTTCGATTTGCGCTTCAGCAGGGTGCCGTTGCCGCACTTGGGGCAGCTTACGCCGGTATCCTGGGGTTTCTCCAGGGGTTCGATGTGACGGCAGTTGGGGTAGCCGGAGCAGCCGATGAACTTGCCGTAGCGACCGCGTTTGATCACCAGCGGGGAGCCGCACTCGGGGCAGCTGCGCCCCTCCACCACCTGTGGCTCATCCTGCTCTGATTTGTCGGCGTTCAGGTCGCGGGTGTAGTCACACTTCGGATAGTTGTTGCAGCCAATGAAGCGGCCGTGGCGACCCAGGCGAATCGACAGCTGGTCGCCGCACTTGGGACACTTCTCATCCAGTGCCTCGTGGGTCACGTCGCTGCGCTTGACGTTCTCCTGGGTGTAGTCGATGCGCTCCTTGAAGGGGGTCCAGAATCGCTCCAGCAGCGGTACCCAAGCCTCTTCGCCGCGGGAGACTGCATCGAGTTCGTCCTCTAGTTTGGCGGTAAAATCGTAGTCCACGTACTGGGTGAAGTGGTCGGTGAGGAATTTGTTGACTATTCGCCCCACGTCGGTGGGCTGAAATCGCTTCTTCTCCAGGGTGACGTATTCGCGGTCCTGCAGGGTGGAGATGATCGAGGCGTAGGTGGAGGGGCGGCCAATGCCGTACTCCTCCAGGGTCTTTACCAGGCTGGCCTCGGTGAAGCGCGGCGGCGGCTCGGTGAAGTGCTGTTCGGGGCGGATCGCCTTCAGCGCCACTGTCTCTCCCTCCTGCAGGGGCGGTAGCATCTTCTCGTCGCCGTCACCCTTTGCAGCATCGTCCTTGCCTTCCATATAGACGGCGATGAAGCCGGGCTTGGCGATGGTGGAGCCGTTGGCGCGGAATATGTTGCCCTCGCCGCACTGCAGGTCGGCGGCTACGGTGTGGATGGTGGCGTGGATCATCTGACAGGCCACGGCGCGTTTCCAGATCAGCTCATAGAGGCGCGCCTGATCCTTGCTCAGGTGGTCCTTGATCTCGGTTGGCAGGCGCAGCACCGAGGTGGGGCGGATCGCCTCATGGGCCTCCTGGGCGTTCTTCGCCTTGGTCTTGAAGTGGCGCGGCGCATCGGGGATCTGATCCTTGCCGTAGCGCTCGGCGATAAACTCACGGAACTCGTCAAGCGCCTCGTCGGCCAGGTTGACCGAGTCGGTACGCATATAGGTGATCAGGCCGACGGTGCCGTTGCCGACATCAACACCTTCGTAGAGCTGCTGGGCGGTGCGCATTGTGCGCTGGGTGGTAAAGCCGAGCTTGCGCGACGCCTCCTGCTGCAGGGTGGAGGTGGTGAAGGGCGGGGCCGGATTGCGGCGGCGCTGTTTCTTTTCGACCTTGACCACCTGCAGGCCATCTGTGCCGGCGGCAAGCAGGGTCGCTTCGGCGGCCTTGGCGCTGGTCTCATCGGTGATGCTGAACTGACTGAGTTTGTCGCCCTGTAGGTGGGTCAGTTTGGCGCTGAAGGGGTGTTGATCCTTGCTGGTATCGGCCTCGATAGACCAGTATTCGCGGGCTTTGAAGGCCTCGATCTCCAGCTCGCGCTCGACGATCATGCGCAGTGCCGGGCTCTGCACACGGCCGGCAGAGAGGCCGCGGCGGATCTTTTTCCACAGCAGTGGTGAGAGATTGAAGCCGACCAGGTAGTCGAGGGCGCGGCGTGCCTGTTGCGCGTCGACCAGCTCCTGGGCTAGCTCCCTGGGGTTGGCTATCGCCTCCTGTACTGCCTTCTTGGTGATCTCGTTGAACACCACCCGGTAGACCGGTTTGTTCTTTAGCTTGCCCTTCTCTCTGAGCAATTCAGTGAGGTGCCAGGAGATCGCTTCGCCCTCGCGATCTGGATCGGTCGCCAGATAGAGTGCATCGGAGCGCTTCAGCAGCTTGGCGATCTCCTGCACATGGCGCTCGTTCCTCTCGATCACCTGGTACTTCATGGCGAAGTGGTTATTGGGATCGACGGCACCTTCTTTGGGGATCAGATCGCGCACATGACCGTAGGAGGCAAGGACTTCAAACCCGCTTCCCAGATACTTTTTGATCGTCCCGGCTTTGGCTGGGGACTCTACGATGACTAGGTTCATGAATGGCTAGGCTTGGAGCAGATGCAGGATCCAGCTCCCGCGCTGAGGGCACGGGATGGTTGGATCTTTATCAGTGGATAAAGACGGGGGATTCGTTGTAGACCATATCTTCCATACGGGCGAAGGCGGCTTCCTGGCCGGGCTGGTTCATCAGCACCAGCAGCACGATCCATTTCAACTCCTCCTCGCTGATGAAGGGGGTGTCGAGGGCCAGTGCCCGTTCGATTACCCGCTCGCGTCCCTCCGGGTTGAGGATCTCATTCTGTTCGAGGAACATCAGCAGGCCGCGGGAGTTGGTGTCGAGGCGCGCCTGCTCCTCTTCGGAGAAGATGCGCAGGGAGTGCGCCTTGTGGCTGACGCTCGGTGGCCGGTAGGCGTGGTCGGCCAGCTCGTCGAGCCAGTCGAAAGTCTTGTCGATCTCGGTGGCGGCAAAGCCGGCCTGGGTCAGCTCGTCGCGAAGAGTATTCTGATCGGTCGGCGGTGACTGCTCACCATCCATATAGTTTTCGTAGAGGTAGATCAGTATGTCGACCACGTTTTCGTTCATCTTCTCTCTCTTCCGCCGCGGCGGGAGTCATTTTCTAGTGCGGCAGTAGAGGCCGCCGGCTGCTGATGATACATATCCTTCCAGCTCAAGCAATAGCAGCATGGAGGAAACCACCTCCGCGGTCAAACCTGTTTTGGTGATCAATTCATCCGGGGAGGTCGGGTCGTATCCCATGGCTTCGAGCAGACTATGGTAGTCGTCATCGAGCTGCCAGTGGTGAGAATTGGCGATGGCCTCCTGGCCGGCGGGCGGTTCAGCGCTGAGGCCAAGCAGTGGTGCGAGTTCGTCGACACAGTCCTGTGCGGTCTCCACCAGTTTGGCGCCCTGTTTGATCAGTGCATGACAGCCACGGGCCTGTGGGTTGTGGATCGAGCCGGGGATGGCAAACACTTCGCGCCCCTGCTCCAGGGCGGTGCGGGCGGTGATTAGCGAGCCGCTCTTGGGGGCGGCCTCGACCACCAAGGTGCCGGCGGAGAGGCCGCTGATGATGCGATTGCGGCGTGGGAAGTTCTGAGGCAGGGCGGCGGTGCCGGGGGGGAACTCGGAGACCAGTACACCCTGCTCGGCGATCTGGCGTGCCAGCTGGCGATGCCGGGCTGGGTAGACCCGGTCGAGACCGGTGCCGCAGACCGCCAAGGTAGCGCCACTGCGCAGCGCACCGCGATGGGCGGCGCCGTCAATGCCGATGGCCAGTCCGCTGGTGATGGTGATGCCACAGGCGGCAAGGAACTCGGCGAAACTCTCGGCATTGCGAATGCCGCCGGGGGTGGGGTTGCGACTGCCCACTATGGCCAGCTGCGGGGTGGAGAGCAGCTCCGGGTTGCCAGTTACGAAGAGCAACGGGGGCGGATCATGGATCGCCTTCAGCAATGGTGGATAAGCTGGCTGGTCAAGCGTGAGCAGCTGGTTGCCGGTGATGGATGCCCACTCCAGACAGGCATTCAGGAGTGGGGAATCAGCCTGTTTGAGGGCGGAGATGGCCGCTTCGCCAAGGCCGCACTGACGCAGCGCTGGCGTGTCGGCATGGAGAATAGCGGCGGGAGAGTCGAACTGCTCCAGCAGCTTGAGAAAGGTGCGCGGGCCAACGCCAGGGGCGAGGCTGACGCGCAGCCACGCAACCGTTTGCTCCGATAGGACGCTAGCGTCCTCCATGACTTGCGGCGCTCGTGCCTGCAGACTGCGCTATTCCTCGGGGGGGCGTACCCAATCGAGTATGTGCAGGGGTTTGGTGGTATGCATTACCAGTGCGAAGCTGACCTGCTCAAAGGTGCGGAAGACCATCAGCAGGCCAGCCTTCTCCAGTGGCAGTTTCACGGTCTCGCCACGACCGGCGACGACGTCGCGAATCTCGTCGCCACCTTGCAAAATCTCCAGTACATGGCCGGGCTTGAGACCATCACTGGCGCCCTTGTTGAGCACCACTACGTTGTACTGGCCGATCTGAGAGACGCCGTTGAGCACTGAGATGATGCGGCCTTCGAGGGGGGCTTCGAAGTTCAATGGCTGGAAGCTGTGCAGTGGCACCCCTTTAGTAACCGGTAGCAGGCGGTCGCCGATTATCGCCTCCATCTTCGAACGCTGTAGCTGGAGCTTGGCCGGGTCGCCACTGCGCAGCAGTTCGGCGGGGCCGATATAGCTGGCCTCATACCCCAGGATCTTGCCGCTGGCTGGATCCTTGTAAGGCTTGCCGGGGCGTATGACCTCATATTTGCCGGGGTCCTGCTGCTCGATGGTGCGGGCATAGAAGCTGACACCGGCGCCACCGATAATGTGATCGTCGAGGAAGTGCACGATGTAAGGCGCGCTCTCCATTTGATCCTTCTCCATCACGTAGGGGCGAGTGAGAAACTGCGCGATGGCGTCGATCGGGATCAGGGGAATAGAGGTATCGAGCGGGGTGGCGCGGATATGAGGTGAGAGTTTGCCCCTGCCGGGGCGGTCGCGTTCGAGGGTAAGAACCGGGCGGCCGTCTTGATAGGTCAGCAGGATCACGTCGCCGGGGTAGATCAGGTGCGGGTTGCTGATCTCGGGATTGACATACCAGATGTCGGGCCAGCGCCAGGGGTCGCGCAGGAAACGATCGGCAATATCCCACAGGGTGTCACCCTCCAGCACCGTATAGCGGCTGGGATGGTCCTCGTCCAGGGCGATCGGCTCTGCTGCCAGCGCAACGAAGGAAAACAGCAGTCCGAGGAGTATTCCTACGGGTTTGTGGCTAAAATAAGACATGTTGATTCCCTATGCGACCAAACAGCGATGTGTCCGCCATCTGCGGAGTTCTTGCCGGAAATTGCCCCCGGATTTCAATATGATCATAATGTTAGCGCAATTTCTTGCGTCGGTTCCATAGCATGCCCGCAAATTACACCCTGTACCGGGCGAAGGGGCTGCGGGGTCGGCAAAGCAAGATGAAGATCCTTTGACTTTCAACATTATTTACCTTCCGCTATATCGGCTATTCAAATGACCGCCCGCAAGAGTGAGCGACTGCAGGGCCTGACGACACTGGAACAATCCATGGCAATTCTCGACATACTCCACTTCCCCGATTCTAGGCTGCGCAACAAGGCGAAGCCGGTCAGCCAGGTTGACGATGCCATCCGCAAGCTGGTGGATGACATGTTTGAGACCATGTACGAAGCCCCCGGCATTGGCTTGGCCGCGACCCAGGTGAATGTGGCCAAGCAGATCATCGTCATCGATCTCAGCGAAGAGAAAAACCAGCCGCTCTGCCTGATCAATCCGGAGATCCTGAGTAAAGAGGGCGAGGAGAAGATGGACGAGGGCTGTCTCTCGGTGCCCGGCATCTACGAATCGGTGAAACGTGCCGCACGGATCAGCGTACGAGCGCTCGACCGGGATGGAGCGCCCTTCGAACTGGAGACGGAAGGCCTGTTGGCGGTCTGTATACAGCATGAGATCGACCATCTGAATGGCAAGCTTTTTGTCGACTATCTCTCCAGCCTGAAGCGTCAGCGCATTCGCAAGCGGCTCGAAAAAGAGAGCCGATTGCGCAGCACAGACGATGGAGAGCACAAGGTGATCTGAGTGGTTGAACCCGTATCGGTGTCCGCTCCCCGCCATCTTCGATCGCCGCCACGAAGATTGCTGAGACACCGATCCCAAACTGTGATTGCGAGAGATGGCGGCCCAGATGCAGGAAACCCAGGATGAATAAAGCGTTGAAGATCATCTTCGCCGGCACCCCCGATTTTGCCGCTGAGGCGCTGCAGGCGTTGCTTGCCAGTGAGCATCAGGTGATCGCCGTCTACACCCAGCCTGACCGCCCGGCAGGGCGCGGCCGCAAACTGGCGGCCAGCCCGGTGAAGCAACTGGCGCTGCAGCACAACATTGAGGTGCGCCAGCCGAAAAGCCTGAAGGCTGAGGCTGATCAGCAGGCGTTGGCGGAGTTGCAGGCTGATCTGATGGTGGTGGTGGCCTACGGCCTGCTGCTGCCTCAGGCGGTGCTGGATGCGCCGCGACTGGGCTGCATCAATATCCACGCCTCGCTGCTGCCGCGCTGGCGCGGTGCCGCACCGATCCAGCGCGCAATCCATGCCGGTGATCAGGAGTCGGGCGTGACCATCATGCAGATGGAGGCAGGGCTCGATACTGGGCCAATGCTGCACATCCTCAAATGTCCGATCACCGCCGAGGAGACCGGCGGCAGTCTGCACGACCGGCTGGCCGAACTGGGCGCACGGGCGTTGCTCGAGGTGCTGCCTGCGCTGGCCGATGGCAGCGCTGTAGCCGAGCCGCAGGACGATGCCCGTGCGAGCTACGCCAGTAAGCTGACAAAAGAGGAGAGCCGTATCGACTGGCAGCGTAGTGCCGTTGAAATCGACCGCCAGGTGCGTGCCTTCAACCCCTGGCCGGTGGCTCAGGCCGATTTTGCCGGCAAGGTGATGCGAATTTGGGAGTCGCAGCCACTGGATGAGCAGAGCGCGCAGCCGCCTGGCACTGTCGTTGCCGCCGGCAAGGTAGGCATCGACGTGGCCACCGGTGAGGGCCTGCTGCGTATCCAGAAGTTGCAGATGCCGGGCAAACGGGCGATGCAGGTGGCTGACTTTCTCAACGCCCACCAGATCGACGGCGTGGTGTTGGGTTGAAGATGCTGGCGACGCAGCGTAAATCGGCAGCTGATCCGCGCTTGATCGCGGCCCGGGTGCTGCGGGATGTACTTAAAGGGCGCTCCCTCTCCGATCTGCTGCCCGAGCGGCTGAATGGACTCGACGACCCCCGCGACCGAGCCTTGGCTCAAGAGCTTTGCTACGGTGTGATGCGCGGCTATCCACGCCTGCAGGCGCTGGTTGGCCTGCTGTTGAAAAAGCCGCTTAAGGCGAAGGATCAAGACCTGCAGGCGCTGATCCTGATCGGCCTCTATCAGCTGAGTGAGATGCGTGTCGCTGCGCATGCGGCGATCCATGAGACCGCCGGTGCTGCAGGCCGGCTGGGCAAACGCTGGGGCGTGGGGCTGATCAACGGCGTGTTGCGCAACTTTCAGCGCCAGCAGGCAGTGTTGCAGGAAAAGGTCGATCGGCAGCCAAGCAGTCGCTACGCCATGCCCGACTGGTTGCTGCAACGGATCGAACAACGTTGGCCGGATAGCTGGCAGGAACGGATCGCCGCGCTCAGTGCCCGCCCGCCGATGAGTCTGCGGATCAACTGTCGCCAGGTGGATCGGGGCGACTACCTGGAACGACTGTGGGAGCAGCAGATCACTGCTGAGCCGGTTCCCCACACCGAGAGCGGGCTGACGCTGCAGCGACCGGTGGATGTGTTGGAACTGCCCGGCTTCAGTGATGGGGCGGTTTCGGTGCAGGATGGTGGCGCTCAGCTGGCCGCGCCACTGCTCGAGCTGCAGCCCGGCCAGCGGGTACTGGATGCCTGCGCCGCCCCTGGCGGCAAAACCGGCCACATGCTCGAGCTGGCTGATGATCTCCGGCTCACCGCGATCGACCTCGATCCCCAGCGGCTGCAGCGGGTGGCGGAGAATTTGCAGCGGCTCGGCCTGCAGGCTGAGCTGCAGGCTGGCGATGCGGCCCATCCACAGGGCCGCTGGGCCGAGCGCCAATATGACCGCATCCTGCTCGATGTGCCCTGTTCCGCCACCGGCGTGATGCGGCGTCACCCCGACATCAAATATCTGCGTAGCGAGGCGGATATCGACCGGCTGGGCCGGCTGCAGGGGCAGATCCTGGATGCGATCTGGCCGCTGTTGAAACCCGGTGGGCTGCTACTCTACGCCACCTGTTCGCTGTTGCCGCAGGAGAACGAACAGCAGCTCGAAGCCTTCCTGCAGCGCTGCGATGATGCCCGCGAGCAGCCGATCGAGGCCGGCTGGGGCGAGCCGCGCTGTGTTGGTCGGCAGATTGCCCCGGGCCAGCACGGCATGGACGGTTTCTACTACGCACGTCTGCAGAGGGTGCCGGGGTGAGGCGCAAAAGGCACTGGCTGGCGCTGCTACTGTTCTGCTGGGGCAGCCTCTGCAGCGCTGCGGAGTTTCTCATCGAGAAGGTTGAGTTCGAGGCGGATGAGGCGCTCTACCAGCTCAATACGCATATCGACTATCGCCTGAGTGAGGCGGCGCTGGAGGCGCTCGACAATGGCGTGCCACTGACCTTCGAGTTGCTGGTGCGGGTGGAGTGGAGTGGCGCGCGCTTCTGGGAGCCCTGGCTGCTCAACAAGCGGATGCGCTATCAGATACGCTACAACGCTATCACCGAGCTGTTTCGCGTGGTTGATCTGCAGGAGGGGGAGGAACGCAATTTCGTCACCCGCGACGCAGCGATCAGCGCCCTCGGCGAGATCAATGGCCTGGCGCTGCTCGACAGAGCCCAGCTGGAGCCGGGTAAGGAGTACCTGGTCTGGCTGAAGGCATCGCTCGATATCGAGTCGTTGCCGTTGCCGCTACGGCCGCTGGCCTATCTCAATTCTGAGTGGCGACTTTCGAGTGGGTGGAGACAATGGCCGTTACGACCCTAAGACGCATGCGACTGGGCGGCCTCTCGGTAGGGGTGCTGCTGATTCTGCTGTTGGTATCGCTGCACCTGATGAGCAGCGCGGTGCAGAACTCCGCCGAGCTGAGCCGCTACTTTGTGCCGCTGCTGCTGGTCAACCTGAGCGGCCTGGTGGTGCTGGTCGGGCTGATTGCCTTCAACACGGTGCGCCTGATTCGCCAGTATCTGCGCCACCGCGCCGGCGCTCGCCTTACCCTGCGCATGGTGCTGATGTTTGTGGTGATCTCGCTGGCGCCGGTGGGGGTGGTCTACTACTACTCCTTCAGCTTCCTGCAGGGCGGCATCGATGCCTGGTTCGATGTGCAGATCGATGAGGCGATGGAGGATGCACGGGAACTGGGGCAGACCTCGCTCAATCTGAATCAGCGGGTGCTGCTGAAGTTCACCGAGAACCTGATGGCGAGCATCGATGACGCCTCGGAGTCGGCGCTGGCGCTGGCCATCGACGAGTTGCGCCGGAAGTCGGGGGCGATCGAGCTGGTGCTGACCGACCTGTCGGGGCAGGTGATTGCCTACTCCAACGAAGATCCCACAGTGCTTGCGCTGAGTACCCTAAGTTCAGAGATCCGCCAGCAGATGCGCAGTGGTGATGATTATGTGGGGCTGGACCAGGAGGGGGATGTGCTGATGGTGCGGGTGGCGGTGCACGACCCGATGGGGCGCTCGTTGATCCTGCAGGGGCTCTACCCCACCTCGGCGCGGGTCAGCGCGCTCTCAGAGAAGCTTGAGCTGGCCTACAACCGCTACAAGGAGCTGGCCTTTCTGCGCCAGTCGCTGAAGCGCAACTTCTCGCTGACGCTGCTGCTGGTGCTGGTGTTTGCGATGCTGGCGGCGGTCTGGATGGCGTTCTTCTCGGCGCGCCGCATGGTGGCTCCGATCGCCAACATCGCTGAGGGCACCCGCGCGGTGGCAGAGGGCAACTACGACCGCCAGCTGCCGGTGCCGCGGCTCGCCGACGAGCTGGCGTTTCTGGTCACCTCCTTCAACACCATGACCCGGCGCATCGCCAAGGCGATGGACCTGGCGGAGCGTAGCCAGCGCGAGGTGGAGGGGCAGCGCGCCTATCTGGAAACGGTGCTTGGGCGGCTCTCTTCCGGGGTGGTGACGGTGGATGCGGAGTGTCATCTGCGTACTGCGAATGCGGCTGCCGGCAAGATTCTTGGCGTCAGTTTTACCCGTTTTCAGGGACAGCCGTTGCAGGCCTTCGCCCAAGAGTCGAGTGCGCTGCGTCAGTTTGTCGATAGCCTGCAGAGCCCGCTGCAGGATATGGAGGAGGAGTGGCAGGGCGAGGTGACCCTCTACGGCGGTGAGGGACGCAAGGTACTGATCTGTCGTACCTTACCGTTTTCCCAGCCCGCCGGGCGCAAGGGGCATGTGATCCTGTTCGACGATGTGACCATGCTGATCCGCGCCCAGCGGGATGCGGCCTGGGGTGAGGTGGCGCGGCGTCTCGCCCACGAGATCAAAAACCCGCTGACGCCGATCCAGCTCTCCGCTGAGCGGCTGCGCCACAAATATCTACGCAGCATGCCGGAGCAGGATGCCAGGGTGTTGGATCGGGCCACCCACACCATCGTGCAGCAGGTGGAGGCGATGAAGGAGATGGTCAACGCCTTCTCCGACTATGCCCGTCCGCCGAAGATGGAGACCAAGCCGGTGCGCATCGATGCATTGGTGGAGGAGGTGGCGGAGCTCTATCGGGCGGATGGCGGAGAGACCTGTTTTGAGCTGCAACTGGAGGCCGCTGAGGTGGAGGTGAAGGCCGATCCGCTACGGCTACGCCAGCTGCTGCACAATCTGCTGAAGAATGCCCGGGAGGCGGTGGCGGAACGCCTGGATGGCTGCGTGCGGCTGGAGACGCGGGTGGTGGAGCAGAGTGACCATCGGCTGTTCGAGATGCGGGTGCAGGACAATGGCCCCGGTTTCGACCAGCAGATCCTGAAGAACCTGTTTGAGCCCTATATCACCACCAAGCAGAAAGGCACTGGGCTGGGGCTGGCGATTGTGAAGAAGATCGTCGAAGAGCACAGTGGTATCGTGTGGGCCGAAAATTGCGAGGATGGGGCCTGTATGATCGTGCAGCTGCCGTTGCTTGAGAAACTGGAGGGAGAGGAACTATGAGCGCCCCGCACATCCTGGTGGTCGATGACGAGCCCGATATCCGCAACCTGGTGAGGGAGATCCTGGAGGACGAGGAGTACCAGGTGGCGGTGGCGGAGGATGGGGCCAGCGCACGCCAGGCGCTGCGCGAGCGCCGCCCCGATCTGGTGCTGCTGGATATCTGGATGCCCGATATCGACGGCATCAGTCTGCTCAAGGAGTGGGCTGAGGATGATGGCCTGGTCTGCCCGGTGATCATGATGTCGGGCCACGGCACGGTGGAGACGGCGGTGGAGGCGACCCGCCTCGGTGCCTACGATTTTCTGGAGAAGCCGCTGTCGCTGGCAAAGCTGCTGCTGACGGTGGAGCGGGGGCTGGAGGCGGACCAGCTGAAGCGTGAGAATGTCGGACTGCGACGCCACGCACCGCCGGTGCAGGAACCCACCGGCAAGAGCCCGGTGATGCAGCGCCTGCGTGAGCAGGTCAAGCGCATCGCGCAGCACGACACCTGGGTGTTGATTACTGGAGAGTCGGGCAGTGGTCGCGAGACTCTGGCGCGCTACCTGCACAGTCAGAGCGTGCGCAAGGATCGGCCGTTTGTTGATCTGGGCGTGACCAGCATCGCCCGCGGCAACGCCGCCTATGAGCTGTTCGGCAGCGAGGAGGGGGGCAGTGTCCACTACGGCTGGCTGGAGCAGGCCGCCGGTGGCACCCTGTTTCTCGACGAGGTGGCCGACATGGACCTGGAGGTGCAGACCCAACTGCTCGGCGCCCTCGACACCGGTACCTTCATGCGGGTCGGCGGCAGTGACCCGGTGAAGATCGATGTGCGGATCATCGCCGCCACCCAGAGAAATCTCGAAGAAGAGGTCAAGCAGGGGCGCTTTCGCGAGGACCTCTTCTATCACCTCAACGTGGTGCCGCTGCATGTGCCGCCACTGCGCGAGCACCCCGAAGATGTGCCGGATCTGCTCAACTTCTATGTCGACTGGTTTGTTGCCCACGACAAACTGCCCTACCGGCGCTTCAACGTGGGGGCGCAGAACTTTCTGCGCAACCACAGCTGGCACGGTAATGTGCGCGAGCTGAAAAACCTGGTGCAGCGGCTGCTGATCCTCGGCGCTGGGGATGAGATCACCCAGGATGAGGTGGAGACGGCGATGGGGGCGGCAGAGATTCACTCCAGCGAGGGCATGGAGGCGGTGATGGCGTTTGAACTGCCGCTGCGCCAGGCCCGTGAGAAGTTTGAGAAAGCCTATCTGGAGTACCATCTGCGTGAGAGCGGCGGCAATATCTCACGCATGGCCAAACAGGTCGGCATGGAGAGGACCCATCTCTACCGCAAGCTGCGCGGCCTGGAGATCGAGCTCAAAGAGCGGCGCTGAGCCTGAGTGGGTTGTCGCGCAGGCAACTCGCAAATTGGTTAAGATTCGCCTGTATGGACCAAGTCAGAGATGACCGCCACCGACGGCAGCGAGCTGGGCTTGGGATCCTAAGGGGCCTCTGCTTCGAGCAGAGTCTGTAACCAATCAATCGACTGGCAGGATAATGAAAATAATCATCCTGGGCGCCGGGCAGGTGGGACGCTCAGTGGCCAACGCTTTGGTTCACGAGGCGAACGACATCACAGTAGTGGACCAGAATGCCGAGCTGCTGCACGAGTTGCAGGACCGGCTCGATCTGAGCACTGTGCAGGGTCACGCCGGCCATCCGGATGTGCTGCGTCGTGCCGGCGGTGAGGATGCCGACATGATCCTGGCGGTGACCAATAGCGACGAGACCAATATGGTTGCCTGTCAGGTCGCCTATACCCTGTTTCATACCCCCACCAAGATCGCCCGGGTGCGTGCCCAAGGCTACCTCGACTATCCTGAGATCTTCGCCCTGGACTCCTTTCCGGTGGATGTGTTGATCAGCCCGGAGCAGCTGGTTACTGAATATATCTTGCGTCTGATTCAGTACCCCGGCGCCTTGCAGGTGCTCGATTTTGCCGGTGGGCTGGTGCGGCTGGTCGCGGTGAAGGCCTATCACGACGGTCCGCTGGTGGGGAACCGGTTGAGCGTGCTGTTTGAGCATATCCCCGAGATCGATGCGCGGGTGGCGGCGATCTACCGGGAGGGGGAGGTGATCAACCCGCAGGGGGACACCTTGATCCAGGAGGATGACGAGGTCTTCTTCATCGCCGCCACCGAGCATATTCGCGACGTGATGAGCGAACTACGCAAGTTGGAGAAGCCCTATAAGCGCTTGATCTTCGCCGGGGCGGGGAATATCGGTCGGCGCCTGGCGCAGGCGCTAGAGCGCCGCTATCGGGTCAAGCTGATCGAGGAGAATCAGCAGCGTGCGCGGGAGATCGCTGAGCGGCTCGACACCACCATTGTGTTGCACGGTGATGCGGCGGATGAAGACCTGCTGCTGGAGGAGAACATCGAGAACACCGATGTGTTCTGCGCCATCACCAATGACGACGAGGCAAACATTCTCTCGGCGATGCTGGCCAAGCGCCTCGGTGCGCGTCGGGTGATGGCCCTGATCAACCGCGCCGCCTATGTAGATCTGGTGCAGAGCGCCCCGATCGACATCGCCATCTCACCGGAGCAGGCGACCATTGGCAGCCTGCTGACCCATGTGCGGCGCGGTGATGTGGTGATGGTGCATTCGCTGCGGCGCGGCGCGGCGGAGGCGATCGAGGCGGTGGCCCATGGTGATCCCGGTTCCTCCAAGGTGGTGGGGCGGGCGATCGAGGAGATTAAGTTGCCCAAGGGGGCGACCATCGGCGCGGTGGTGCGCGGTGAGGAGGTGCTGATCGCTCACCACGATACGGTGATCCAGAGCGGCGATCATCTGATCCTGTTTCTGGTCGACAAGCGTCAGATTCGTGCTGTGGAGAAGCTGTTTCAGGTGGGGATTACCTTCCTCTAGGGGCAGCTCTGGCTATGAATATCACCGTGGTTCAACGTATTCTCGGCATCCTGCTGATGGTATTCAGCCTGACCATGATCCCACCGATGTTGGTCTCACTCTGGTATTGGGACGGTGCGTTCATCGGTTTTACCGATGGCTTTATGCTTACCTTGGGGCTTGGAGTGTTGATTTGGCTGCCGGTGCGGGGGCGGCGTCAGGAGCTGCGAGTGCGCGATGGCTTCCTGGTGGTGGTGATGTTCTGGACGGTACTCGGGTTGACTGGAAGCCTGCCGTTTCTGCTGGCGGCCCAGACTGGGATGTCGCTTACCGACTCGGTGTTTGAGTCGATCTCCGGTCTCACCACCACTGGCGCGACGGTGATTGTCGGCATCGACCATCTGCCGCCTTCGATCCTCTTCTATCGACAGCAACTACAGTGGCTTGGTGGTATGGGCATCATCGTACTGGCGGTGGCGGTGCTGCCGATGCTCGGGATCGGTGGTATGCAGCTCTACCGGGCTGAAACCCCCGGGCCGATGAAGGATAGCAAGCTGACGCCACGTATCACCGAGACGGCAAAGGCGTTGTGGCTGATCTATCTGGGGCTGACCATTGCTTGCGCCCTCGCCTACTGGGGCGCGGGCATGAGCCTGTTCGATGCGGTGGGGCACGCCTTCTCCACGGTGGCGATTGGCGGTTTCTCCACCCACGACGCCAGCATGGGGTATTTCGATAGCACCCTGATAAAGATGGTGGCGGTGGTTTTTATGCTGCTCTCCGGGGCCAATTTTGCGCTCCACTTTGTGGCGGTGCGGCGGCGCTCCCTGAAGATCTATCTGGCGGATAGCGAGTTCCTCTTCTATCTGACCAGTCTGGGGCTGGTGTTTCTCGCTGTCACCCTGGCGCTCTACGGTATGGGCACCTATACCGACTGGAGCGAGGCATTTACCAAGGGGCTGTTTCAGGCGGTCTCCATCGGTACCACCACCGGCTTCACCACGGCTGACTATTCGCTCTGGCCAGGGTTCGTCGCGATCCTACTACTGTTTTCGAGCTTCATCGGTGGCTGCGCTGGTTCCACCGGCGGTGGCATCAAAGTGATCCGCTTCCTACTGCTGATCAAACAGGGCTTTCGCGAGATCAACCGACTGATCCATCCTAGCGCGCTGATCCCGATCCGCATCGGCGGCAAGACCGTGCCGACCCGGGTGGTGGAGGCGGTGTGGGGATTCTTTGCCCTCTACATGGCCAGCTTCACCCTGATGTATCTGGCGCTGGCACTGACCGGGCTCGACCTGATGACCGCCTTCTCGGCGGTGGCGGCGAGCATCAACAACCTGGGGCCGGGACTGGCGGGGGTCGGTGCCAACTATGCGGGGCTGAACGATCCGGCAAAGTGGATCCTCTGTTTTGCGATGTTGCTGGGGCGGTTGGAGATTTTCACCCTGCTGGTGCTGCTTACGCCTGCTTTCTGGCGAAAATAATAGATGACATCTCTCATTTCCGCGCCCTGCTTTGTTGCCTGTTCGCTATAGTCTTCTCAATAAGCGATTGATCATCATTCAGGCCGCCATTTCCATCCTATAAGGAATCGACTTAATGTCTATGTCTTCTAGCCCCAGTCATGCATCAAAATTAGCCGCAGAGACGTCTCGACATGCGCTTGTGGTGGAAGATAGTCAGGCGATCAACGCCTTGCTTAGGGCTGAGTTGATGGAGTTGGCAGGGGTCGCTTCGGAAGGCGCGGCGACTCTGGAGCAGACCAAAGCACTGTTGGCTGAGCGGCCGGAACGCTTTTTTATCGCGGTGCTCGATCTGAATCTTCCCGATGCGGCGGATGGGGAGGTAGTCGATTATGTCAGCCAGTTTGATATCCCGATCATCGTGCTCACTGGCAACCTGGATACGTCGGCGCGCCAGCGGATGCGCCAGGATCATTTGGTCGACTATGTGCTGAAACGCAATGCCAGCGAGATCGACTACGTCTGCAATCTGGTGAGGCAGATTCGCGATAACTACCGGCGCAAGGTGCTGGTGGTGGACGATTCCCGTTCTTTCAGGCTCTATCTGAGAGGATTGCTGAGCGTACATAAATATCAGCTGCTGGAGGCGGCCAATGGCAAACAGGCGTTACAGCAGCTGAAGGCGAATCCCGATACGGTGCTGGTGATTAGCGACTACAACATGCCAGGAATGGACGGGGCGGAGCTGATCGAGATCATCCGCCGTGATCATCGCCGGGAAGAGCTTGCCATTATCGGTATCTCTGATCGAACTAAAGCGCAGGTCAGCGCCCGCCTGCTCAAGGCGGGAGCCAATGACTTCATTACCAAGCCATTTGAAGTGGAGGAGTTCTACTGCCGGGTGATGCAGAGTGTCGACATGATTGCCCGGGTGTGCCAGATCCGTAATGCAGCTAGGCGGGACTTTCTCACCGGTGTCTACAACCGCTCCTACCTCTATGAGCAGGGTGAGGAGATGTATGCCCGGGCCAAAAAGTCTGCTGCCGGGCTAGCGGTGGCGATGGTCGATGCTGACCATTTCAAGCGGATCAATGACCGATATGGTCACCAGGCAGGGGATGCTGCCCTGGTGGCGATTGCCAACAGTTTGCAGCAGAGCCTGGGTGAGGCGTGTGTGGTTGGTCGCTATGGGGGGGAGGAGTTTGTCTGCCTCCTCCCCGGTGCATCTGAGAGCCTGGCGATGCAGCAGTTTGAACGGGTTCGCGCGGGAATCGAAGCTCTGTCGATTCAGAACGGGGGCGACAGTTTCCAGGTGACCGTCAGCATCGGTGTCACGCTCGATCCCGGTGAGAGCCTGGAGCAGATGATTACCAGGGCCGACCAGGGGCTCTATCAGGCGAAGGCGGCTGGCAGGAATCGTGTCGAACTGAACTGAACTGAACTGATGCGGGTGCCATCCGTCCGTCGAGGTGTGATTGGTGCATAGGCTTCTAACTGAGGCCCTGTCCTTCCGTCGTCGAGGCTTCACACTGGTAGCAGCGCCAGCAATACCCCATAACGCAGCGCCTTGCCGGTGGCGATAAAGAACATCGCCGGTAGCAGCCGGACGCCACTCCAGCCTGCAGCCAGACAGAGCGGGTCACCAACCACCGGCAGCCAAGAGAAAAGCAGCAGTGGGCTGCCATGGCGGGCGATGCGCTGTAGCGCGCGTTGCTGCTCGGGCTTTTTCAATCCGACCTGGGGAAAACGGCGCGCTAGCCACCAGCCGATCAGCCAGCTGCTCAGTCCGCCCAGGGTGTTACCGATGCTCGCCGCCAGCCAGAGCGAGACGTGGGATTCAGGCTGTTCGCTGGCGGCATACAGCAGCGCCACCTCGGAACCGCCGGGGAGCAGGGTGGAGGAGAGGAAGCTGACGCCCAGGATCGCCGGCCAGCTGGTTGGCTCGATCAGCCCTTCAATCGCCAGCATCGATGGGCCGGATGGCGGTGAAAATCCTCCGGCAGGGTCTGCCGGGTGATCTCGCTGCAGTCGAAGGTCTGCTCGATTGATTCGTCAAGGCGAAAGCGGCGCCGGTTGTTGGAGAAGATCAGCTCCCCGCCGTGGTTGAGCAGGGCCATGCAGCCCTCGATCAGGCGTGCGTGATCGCGCTGCACATCGAGCACCTCCTGCATCCGTTTTGAATTGGAGAAGCTGGGTGGATCGAGCACGATCAGGTCGAAGCGCTCCCGCTTTCTCTCTGCTTGGATTAGAAACTCAAATACATCGGCCCGCTGCAGCCGGTGGCGGGGGTAGCCAAAGCCGTTCAGCTGCAGATTACGCTGGCTCCACTCCTGATAGGTGTTGGAGAGATCCACCGTGAGGCTCGCCTCGGCCCCGCCGGCGGCGGCATAGACGCTGAAGCTGCCGGTGTAGGCGAATAGGTTGAGAAAGCGTTTGCCGGCGGCCTGTTCGCGCACCATCGAACGGGTGATGCGGTGGTCGAGAAACAGGCCGGTATCGAGGTAGCTGTGCAGATCCACCTCAAAGCGCAGGCCGGCCTCCTGCACGATCATAAGTCTGCCCTGCCGACCGGTCTTCTGATACTGGGTTAAGCCCCGCTGGCGCCGGCGGGTCTTGAAGGCGAGCCGATCGGCGGGAACCTCCATGACGCTGCTGAGGGCGTCGGCAATGGCTCGCTCCTCACTCTCGCTCGGCTCTTCGATCCCTTTGCGGGCGAACAGCTGGGCGTGCAGATGACCTTCGTACCAGTCGATCGCCAGGGGAAACTCCGGGATGTCACGATCATAGATGCGGTAGCAGCTGATGCCGCGCCGGCGCGCCCACTTACGCCAGTGGCGCTGGTTTTTGCGCAGGCGGTTGGTGAAGGCATCGAGATTGTTCACCGGTTGATGCCTCTGGCCGCCATCGCGAGGCAGAACCAGCCAGCGATGAAGGCGCTGCCGCCGATTGGGGTGATCATGCCGAGGCTGCGTTGCCCGGTCAGGGTCAGCAGATAGAGGCTGCCGCAGAACAGCAGCATGCCGGTGAGAAACAGCCAGCCGCTGGAGGCGATCCAGCGGTTGTTTGGCAGCTGCAGCGCCAGCAGACCGCCGGCCAGCAGTGCCAGGCTGTGCAGCCCCTGGTAGTGAACCGCCTTCTGCCACCACTCTAGATGCGTGGCCGGCACCGCCCCCTCCAATCCGTGAGCGCCGAAGGCTCCCAGCACTACGGTCAGCAGGCCGCTGATGGCGCCAATAAACAGCATCCGCCCTGCGTTCATTGCTGTTCCAGTGTGTTCAACTCTTTGAGAATACCCTGCACCAGCTGCCCGGTGGTGTCGTCGAGGTGCTTGCAGAGTCGCTCCGGCTCCCGCTCGCCGTTGATCATCGGCCGGATCACCGAGGCGAGCCCGGCCAGCGGACCGCCGGCCTTACTCATCTGTTCGGCCATCTCGGAGATCAGCTGCAGTGCCTGGGGATTGCCGCTGGCGGCGGTGTGGATCATCGAGGCTAGCCCTGGGGCGGCCATGGCGGGATCGGGTTTGGCGTCCGGGTCGGGCAGGGTGGCGGGGTTCTGCATTCCTAGCAGGATCGACTCGGCGATAGTCTGGTCCTCTTCGTCGAGGCTGTTAAGTAGTTCGGCATCGCGACGCCCCTTGAGCATCTGCCGCACGGCGCTGACCAGGGCGGTCCAGCCGTTCTCCTCCGCCTGCTTGAGGTGCTGCTCCAGCTCGGCCTGGCGCTCTGGGTTCTGGCTGCACTTAACCACCTCATTTATAAAGCGGGCGTGCATGGCGAGGATCTGTTGTTTGTGGTCCATGGCTGTTTTTAGTCGATCTCTTGCAGGGAGTCCGCAGCGATCTCGCGGACATCCGGGTGTTCGTCGTCGAGCAGCTCCTGCAGTCGTGGGCGGGCTGCATTGGTGCCGCAGAGGCCGAGATAGTGGGCGGCGTCGGCGCGCAGGCTGGCATGCTGCGATTCGCTCAGGCGCAGCAGAGTGGGCAGGGAGTGGAGCAGGATAGGCTCACCCTGCAGTTCCTCCATCACCACGCCGATGCCGATGCGGGCCGCCATCGGTAGCTCTTCCGACTCCAGCAGAGCTAGCAGGCTATCGAGCTGTTGCGGCTCCGCATGGACCATCTCGGTGACCCGGTGCGGTCGTTGCGTCTCCAGCAGGTGGCTGAAGTAGTCTGCCACGCCTGTGTCGTTGGCGGCATGTCCGGTCCAGCGTTCCAGCTCCCCTTGGCTCTGGTTGCCCTCGAGCTCGAAGGGCCCGATGCGGGTCCAGGGCACGCTGCGGGTGCCGACCTGCTGGGCCACTTCCGGGTGTTCGACGATGTTGACCACCTCCAGGCGGCCCAGTTTTCCCTCTTTGACGAGGGCCGAGAGCTCCTGCAGCACGCTGGGGCAGTGGGCGCAGCCGGGGGCGATCAACAGCAGCGCATCGGGTGCGGATCTGGCCATATGGGGGTCCGTGAGTGAAACAGGCGCTACCATAACTGGAAGGCGGCGGGGGCGCAAAGCAGGTCAGTCGGTTGGGAGCTGGGGGAGATCGTGTTAAAAATCGCTGCTCGCATAATGTTTGATCCCGGAAGTGGCAGTGGCGCTTCGAAATATCCCTACCAATCTGATTCTCGGTTTTCTTGGTGTCGGCAAGACCACCGCGATCTGCCATTTGTTGGCGCATCGCCCTGACGGTGAGCGTTGGGCGGTGTTGGTGAATGAGTTTGGCCAGGTCGGTGTCGATGGTGCTCTGCTGGAGCAGCAGGGGGTGGCGGTGGCCGAGGTGGCGGGAGGGTGCATCTGTTGTGTCGCAGGGGCGGCGATGCAGGTGGGGCTTAACCGTCCGATCCGTGAGGCGCGACCTGACCGGTTGCTAATCGAGCCCACCGGGCTGGGTCATCCGCAGCAGATTCTGCAGTCATTGCTACGGCCACCTTTTGACGAGCTGCTTGAGTTGCGGGCGACGCTCGGGCTGGTGGATGCGCGAAAGCTCACAGATCCCCGTTATACCACCCATGAGACCTTTATCGATCAGTTGCAGCTGGCGGATCTGCTGCTGGCAAACAAGGCGGATCTTTATGATGAGGCGGCGCGGGAGGCTTTTGTTGCCCTGGTGAGAGCGGCGACGCCGCCAAAGGCGCTGAGTGCGTGGCTAGAGTTTGGTCGTGTCAGTCCGCTCTGGCTTGATCTCCCCCGCGCTATAGATCGGAATCGGCGATCTTCCCGGGCAGATGGGCAGCCAGCAAATGTCGTGGAGGCTGCCACTGATCGGTGTGCTGCAGCGGCAGAGGCTGGCTGGTTTTTTCTCGAGGGTGTCGGGGATGGCTTCTACAGTGGCGGTTGGCGGATCGCCGCCCGACAATGTTTTGCTCGCGTGGCGCTGGAGCGTCTCTGCCGCCAGCCCGGAAAGGCGTGATGCACACGGATGCAGGATGGCTGGAGCTCAATGCCGCTGATGGGGAGCTGGCGATGCGGCCGGCGCGGCCACTGCTGGAGAGTCGGATCGAGTTCATCGGCAGGCGGCGGCTGGCGTGGCGGCAGATTGAACAGGCACTGCTGGCAGGATTGTGGAAGGCTTAGGGTGCTTTATCCGACTGTTTTACTGGGTCAATGGCGCCAGGTAGATCAATAAAGGCAGCTTATGCGCCCACCTTGAAAAACTGTTTGGCGCATTAGGCTTGAAAACCTTAGTGTTGACCGCCCTGAGGCCCCGTTGCGCCAGATTTATGCCGCTTTACCCAGGGGCTCAGGCCGGATTTCGTTGTTGCAAGCCGGCCGGCGGCGGTCGCGAAAGGACGGAAAGCTGGATTCAAAATCCGGGATGTTTACCCGGTAAGTGCTTCTAAGTCAGCGCGATTGTGCGTTGGCTGAATCACTGCAGTGAAAAACCTAGGAGAAATGCACCATGCCAACATTTGTGCGTACTGAAAAGTGTGATGGCTGCAAGGGTCAGGACAGGACCGCTTGCATGTACATCTGCCCGCATGACCTCATGAAGCTGGACAAAGACGGTTCCGAGACCGGTCACGCCATGAAGTCTTTCAACCAGGAGCCCGAACAGTGCTGGGAGTGCTACTCCTGCATCAAGATCTGCCCCCAGCAGGCCATCGAGGCACGTCCCTACGCTGACATCGTTCCGATGGGTGGTTCTGTGCAGCCCCTGCGCGGTACCGATTCCATCATGTGGACCATCAAGTTCCGCAACGGCACCATGAAGCGCTTCAAGTTCCCGATCCGCACCACCCCTGAGGGTTCCATCGACCCTTATGGTAATACGCCCGCAGCCGATATGGCCAAGATCGCTGAGCCTGGTTTCTTCAACCACAATCAGCAGAATGGCTACCGCGCTGGCGATCCCAGCGAGCTGATTTGCAAGTAATCCGAAGATATTGAGAGGTAAACACAATGGCTGAATTCGGTAATCCGGACGTCATCGAAGAAGAAGTAGACATCCTCATCATCGGCGGTGGTATGGCTGCTTGCGGTACCGCTTACGAGATTGGTCCCTGGATCGAAGCTGCTGGCGGCGGCATCACGGTCAAGCTGGTCGATAAGGCTGCCATGGATCGTTCCGGTGCTGTGGCGCAGGGTCTGTCCGCTATCAACACCTACATTGGTCCTGATCAGGATCCTGCGGACTACGCTCGCATGGTCTCCAACGACCTGATGGGCATCACCCGTGACGATCTGGCCTACGACCTGGGGCGCCACGTTGATGAATCCGTTCACCTGTTCGAAGAGTGGGGTCTGCCGATCTGGAAGACCGACGAGAACGGTGAGCGTTATGACGGCTCCAAGGGCATGACCTCACTGAAGGACGGCGGCAAGCCCGTACGCTCTGGTAAGTGGCAGATCATGATCAACGGCGAATCCTACAAGTGGATCGTCGCTGAGGCCGCCAAGAAAGCACTGGGTATGGACAACATCCAGGAGCGTATCTTCATCGTTAAGCTGGTTAACGATAAGAACGATCCGAACCGTATCGCCGGTGCTGTCGGTTTCTCCGTGCGTGAGCACAAACTGTATGTTTACAAGTTCAAGGCTTGCCTGCTGGTTGCCGGTGGCTGCGTAAACATCTTCCGTCCCCGCTCCGTGGGTGAGGGTCAGGGCCGTGCCTGGTACCCCGTATGGAACGCTGGTTCCACCTACACCATGGCTGCTGAGGCTGGTGCCGAGCTGACCCTGATGGAAAATCGCTTCGTACCGACCCGTTTCAAAGACGGTTACGGTCCTGTTGGCGCATGGTTCCTGCTGTTCAAGTCCAAGGCCACCAACGCTTATGGCGAAGTGTACATGGATCGCAACAAGGAGATGCTGGACGACTATCCTCCTTACGGCCAGGCTGCCGTTCCTGCATCCTGCCTGCGTAACCACCTGATGCTGAAGGAGATGAAGGAAGGTCGCGGTCCCATCTGGATGGACACCGTTACCGCCCTCGCCAACCTGCGTGAGACTCTGTCTCCCCGCGAGGTTAAGCATCTGGAAGCAGAGGCATGGGAAGACTTCCTCGACATGTGTATCGGCCAGTGCGGTATCTGGGCTGGTGAGAACATCGAGCCTGAGAAGAAGAACTCCGAGCTGATGCCCACCGAACCCTACCTGCTGGGTTCTCACTCCGGTTGCTGCGGCATCTGGGTTTCCGGTCCTGACGATGTGGGCGCGCCCACCGATGAGGCGATGGACGGCGTTCCCGAGCACCTGCCGAAGGGCTGGAACTGGGGCTACCGTGGCATGACCACCGTTCAGGGTCTGTTCACCGCTGCTGACGGCGTTGGCGCCTCTGGCCACAAGTTCTCCTCCGGCTCCCATGCCGAGGGTCGCATGTGTGCCAAGTCCATGGTCAAGTTCGTGATGGACAACAAGGACCACAAGCCTGAGCTGGACACCAGCGTTGACGAGCTGATCGAAGAGATCTACCGTCCGGTGCGTAACTTCCTGGAGCACAAGGACTACTCCACCGCTATCGACGTGAACCCCAACTACATCACGCCGAAAATGCTGCAGTTCCGCCTGCAGAAGCTGATGGATGAGTATGTTGCTGGTGTTGCTACCTACTACACCACCAATGCCAACATGCTGGAAGTTGCCGAGCACAAGCTGGCCGAGCTGAAGGAAGACGCTCTGAAGATGCGTGCGAAAGACCTCCACGAGCTGCTGCGTGCTTGGGAGAACTATCACCGCATCCTGACCGCTGAAGCTCACATGAAACACATCCAGTTCCGTGAGGAGAGCCGTTATCCTGGCTTCTACTACCGCATGGACAAAAACTTCGTTGACGAAGAAAACTGGAAGTGCTTTGTGAACTCCATCTACGACAAAGAGACCAAGACCTTCAAGTGCTTCAAACGCGCTCACGTCGATCTGGTCGATAAGTCTAAGCTGTTCAAGTAAGCATTGCTTGACAGTCTGATGGCGTGAAAGGCCCGGATGCCGTAAGGTGTCCGGGCCTTTTTCATCAGTCTGCAAATAAACGCCAATTAACGCAGCGCTTTGTTTTGTATTAAAATTGCGCAATCGCGTGGATCGGATGCTCATCGTTAATGAGCAGCTGAAGTCCAATACCGCCATTTTTTCCGCATCTGCATTTCATTTCGCGTTCATTCGCGTTCATTTGCAGACTTTTACGAGGTCTAAACAATGAGCGAACAATTCGACATTCCCTTTAAAAGTGACTTGGTGCCGACCGTTATGGAGCCTGGCAGCAAGCTTAAATTCCGCTGTTACAAGGGCATCTCCTGTTTCAATGCCTGCTGCAAAAGTGCAGATATTCAGCTCACGCCCTATGACATCCTGCGCCTGAAAGATAATCTGGGTATGAGCGTCACCGATTTCCTGAAGAACCACACGGTTCCCTTTGAGATGGATAAGGACGGTATCCCCGGTATCAAACTGCGTACCGATAATGATGGTGCCTGCCTGTTTGTCACGGATGAGGGCTGCAGTGTCTACAATGATCGTCCCACCGCCTGTCGTTACTATCCGGTAGGCCATATGGCGATTCGTGAGGCGGGCGCAACCGAAGATGAGGCGCGATACTTTTTGGTCAAGGAGGATCACTGCAAAGGTCATGAAGAAGATCGGGAAATCAGCGTCACTGACTACCGAAAGGAGCAGCAGGTCGAGCAGTACGACCAGATTAATCGTGAATGGATGCAGCTGATTCTGAAGAAGAAATCGGCAGGGCCTTCAATTGGACGACCTTCCGATACCAGCCTGCAATTCTTCTTCATGTGTTGCTACGACATGGACCGGTTTCGTCGCTTTGTGCTGAGTGATTCCTTCAAGGCCTCCTACGATATGGATGACGCTTTCTACGCGACTGTGGAGAAAGAGGATCTGGCGCTGATGAGTTTTGGCATCCGTTTGCTGAAACAGATCCTGTTTGGCGACGAGACCATCGCGGTCAAACCGGGAGCAGAGGAGAAGCGCCTCAAGGAGCGTCGTGAGATTCTTGAAATGCGTCGTAAGGCCGAGATCGAGATCCATCGGCAGAAAGAGGAGCAGCAGAAAAAGGACGTACTCTCCTGAGTCTGAATGCTGCCACGACAATCCTAAAAAGCCGCGCATCCTGCGCGGCTTTTTAGTTTAGGGAGCCCCTGATCAAGTCATGAACGCGTATCTTGTGCCCAGACTATCCAGCTTCTGCGTGGCAAATCTCGGCAACGGCTCCATGCGTGACTCTACCTCCTGGATCCATGCCGTCGTTCGCAATAGCCAGCTATCCCCGACAGAGATGTAGGGGAGGGCGTGAGTAGGGAGTGGTAGTTTTAGGTGCGATTTGTGCCTTGAATCTGAATATTCTGAATCACAATCGACTTCGTCCAGACTTAATCTGCGGCTCCTTAGAGGGTTTGGATGGCGTCGGTTTTGGCTGCCATGATGAAGTCATTGTGATGCAGACCGCGAATCTTGTGCGACCACCAGGTTATGCTCACCCTGCCCCATTCGGTCAAAACAGCGGGGTGGTGTCCTGCGGCCTCTGAAATTCTTCCGACCTTGTTGGTAAAAGCGAGTGCTTCTTCAAAGTTGTTGAAGGAAAAAACCTTTTCGAGTTGCATCACTCCATTCCTGACTTCGATGTTCCAATCTGGAATCAGTTTGATCAGGTTGGCCAGTTCAGATTCAGATACTTGCGGGGCATCGGCTCTGCAAGCCTCACACTGTTCTTGAGTCAAAGCACTCATATTCATCGCTCTCTTTGTCGATAAGGCTGGAAATAGACTAGTATCGAGAATTATTCCTCAGTTAATTGAATGAGTTTAGTGAGAAACTGCGGGGTAATTAGCAGCGGCTAGGAGGCAGTTCGACGTTGAAAAAGAAGCATGCACTGATTGTCGATGATTCCAAAACGGCGCGCCGGGTTCTGGCAAAGAAACTGGACAGTTTTCATGTCGATGTCAGTGAGGTTGGCTCGGGCAAGGAAGCGATTGAATTCCTCAAAAAGGCGCAGCCTGATGCGGTATTTATGGACTATCACATGCCAGGGATGGACGGCATCCAGGCACTGAAGTTCATCCGTCTCAATCCGGAGACGGCATCGATCCCGGTGATGATGTACACCTCCCACTCCGAGAAACTGAAGCCTGAACAGGTCAAGGCGCTCGGTGCAGTTGGAGTGTTGCCGAAGAATCTCGACAGTAAGGACTTCGAGATCGTCATCAGCATGTTGAAGCTGGAGCCTGAGGGTGAGCCCGATAGCCAGTTCGTCGACAGCATGAATATTGATGAGACACCAAGCGTACAACTGCTCGATGGGGCCAGTGAAATCGCGGAATCATCCCGCATGCTGCATGATGCCGCACGCGAGACCGAAGCCTCAGTCGGCTCAACACGACTGCGCAAGCAGATCGCAAAACTGCTGGCGCAGCATCTGAAATTGGTAAGACGACATATCGATGAGACTTCCCGGCAGACTGTTGAGGAGATGGAGAAGGGTAACAGTGCCATCGAAAACAGGTTGCTGGAGATGCAGCAGGCAGAGGCTGAGCAGAGCAAGGCTGGTGGTCTATCATGGGTAATGCTGCTGTTTCTATTGCTGCTTGGAGGTGGCGCACTTCTGCTTTCAGGTTGGCGAAGCGAAATGCTCGAGGAGCGCAACACGCTGCGTGAGCAGATCACTTTGATGGAAAAAGCGCGTGCTAACTACGACGAGCAGGCAGATTCTTTGGTCAGCCTGCTTGAACAGCAAGGTGGTGTGTCGATTGGTGATAAGGCAACCGGGATTACTGCGGCAGAACAGCCGGAGGCCTGGCTGAAACTGCTTGAGTGGGCGCTGAACCGAGACCTTGAGTTCGCCTATCGGGCGGTGCCATTTGACGACAAGATGGTGAGTTGGCTCTCCCAGGCGCTCGATCATCTCAGCAATGCAGGCTTCAGAGGGACGCTTCTTTTGGAGGCGCGTTATGGGGATTTTTGTCTGACTGGAAAACCAGACGCGCAGCTTGAACTGGCCGTTGATCAGGTGAAGGGGGCTGACTGCCTCTTCTCGCGTCAGCTATCTGCAGATGGATCGACTCGTAACGAACTGCAAAGCATCAGCTTTACCAACTACATCAACTCCTCCCCCAGGTTGAGCGCTGGCCCGATTAAGGTGCAGGTGAAAAGAGGGGGGTATGATGCGCCTGTGGTGCCCTATCCGGAGGCGCGGGAGGAGGTGAGCGCTGCCAAGTGGAACCAGGTCGCCGCCCGCAACCAACGCATTCAGGTCCGCCTGCTGCCGGCAGTGCAATAAACTCCAGCCATTGGCACAACACAGGTTCCTGCGTGCTGCCAATGGCGCATCCTCTCCGCGCGTTGTGCTAGGAGGATGCGATCGGCGGCTATCGATTTTCAACTGCCCAGACCGCCGCCTCGACCCGGGACTTGAATCCGAGTTTTTTCAGCAGATGTTTGACGTGTACTTTGACTGTTGCTTCCGCAATATTCAGGTTCCTGGCAATGACCTTGTTGCTCTCGCCTTGGGCTAGGTGGGTCAAGATCTCCTTCTCCCGCTCCGTCAATCCCGCATCGTCAACGTCTTTCGGACGCTGGGAGGTTTGATGCATGGCCCGGGCCAATGACTCCGCGATATTATGCGACATCACCAGCCTCCCTTCGGCCACCTCGCGAAACTTGACCATCAGCTCCTCTGGCGGCATGTCTTTGAGCAGATAGCCGTCTGCCCCGTTGCGCATGGCGGCGACAATGTCATCCTGTGCATCAGATACGGTAAGGATGACAATGCGGGCGACGGTATCGCGCTTCTTCATCTCCACCAGGGTCTCGATGCCGTTCATGCCATGCATGTTGAGGTCGAGCAGTACCAGGTCTGGCTGCAGCTGTTCAACCATCTCGATACCCTGCTCGCCGTTGTCTGCCTCGCCGACGATCTCGATCTCGGGAGTGAGGTCCGCAAGCTGTTGCAACCCCTTGCGTAATAACGGATGGTCGTCGATCATCACCACGCGTTGGACGGTTGAATCACTCATATCGCTACATCTGCCTGCTGATTGTTGTTCTGGTCGGGGCTTAGTTGTATGGGTGTGAAGGTGACGCTGACCCGGGTGCCGCCTTCGCCGAGGGGCCGGATATTCAGGTCGCCGTGCAGTGACCGGGCCCGCTCCTGCATGATGGCAAGGCCGTAGTGGTGACTGCGTTCCGCCTCAGGCGGCATGCCGATGCCGTCATCCTCCACGCTGATCTCGATACGGTTGTCGGCAAGCTGCTCCAGGGTAACATTGGCGCTGGATGCTGCCGAGTGGTAGGTCACATTGGCTAGGGCCTCGCGTACTATCTGTAATACATGGATCTCTTCGTTGGCGCTGAAGGGGATATTCTGTGTATGGTTGTTGAGGGTGATGGCGACCTTGTTCCGCTTGTTGAACTCCGCCACTGTCTCCGCGAGCGCGGTAACGACATTGCGGCCATCCATCTGCAGGCGAAAGGTGGTCAGAAGTTCCCGCAACTGCCGGTAGGAGGCGGCTAATCCCTCTCTCAGTTCTGTCATTACCTCTTCGATCTGCGATTTTTCCGCCTCCCTGTCCATTAAAATTGTGAGGCGGGTGACCTGTATCTTCAGGTAGGAGAGGGATTGGGCCAGTGAATCGTGCAATTCCCGCGCAATCACGCTGCGTTCGTCGAGCAGAGCCAGTCGTCTGCGCTGGATGTCACGGCGGCTGACCCCGACGGCGATACCAATGTGCTGGCCAAGGGTTTCGAGCAGCTGCATCTGCCATGCTGCGAGATTGGCCCCAGGCTCTTTCTGCAGCAGCAGAACCCCATAGTTGTGCTCCTGGTCATGAATGGGGATCGAAAGGATCTTCGAAGAGCCCCCATGATGCTTCCGTGTTAGCAGTTGGGTGTTGCCGTTCCCGAGGCAGATATGGCATGCCTCAGTGCTGCACATAGGGGGCACAGGGCCATTGAGGGCTACCCGGTAGGCCTTGTCGCCATCCTGTTCGGGAGTCAGGCAGAGGGTGCCTGAGCGGATTCCCACTACCCGGCTGATATCCTCCAGTAGCGCGTGGTAGGTCTTTTGTGAAACCGGCACTTTGGTCAGCTGCTGGGTGGCGCTGTAGAGCAGTTGCAGGGAGAGATTCCTGGTCTGCAGTTCGGCGGTTTTTTCTGATACCCGCTTTTCCAGATTACCGTACATTTTCGACAGTTCGGCTGCCATGTTGTTGAAGGCAAGTCCCAATCGGCCAAGTTCATCCATGCCGATATGCCCGACGCGAACACTGAAATTGCCTTTTCCCGCTCGCTCTGCTGCGAACAGAAGTTCACGCAGTGGCCCCAGGACATCGGTGTGAACCAGATAAAGGGTGCTGGCAAGTACCAGCAGGGTTAGCATCAGGCAGATACCCTGGATCAGTCCCAGCTTGTGCAGCCGCGATTCTGCATCCTGTTCCAGCAGGTAGACAAAACGGTCGATCTCCGCAACGAAGGGATCGACCAGGCTGCTGTACTGGCGGCGCAGTTGGTCAATGTGCTGTTCCAGTTCAGCGGTTGTCTGGGTGGTGGCCAGTCGATCCAAATGGCTGGAGAGCAGAGGATACATGACCTCTTGCCACTGGTCAGATATCTGGCGGTAGATGGTGTGCAGTGATTTGCGTTCTGTGTCCTTCAGAACCCTGGTTAGGCGTGGGCTTTCCAGGCGGCTGTGGAACTCCATGGCCTGTTTGCGTATCGCCTCCTGGTCTATGTGGCGGGACTCGAGGGTGGCAACGATGCGATAAGACTGCATGCGCAGGCTGCCGGCCTGATTGACCGCTGCTGCTACGCCATAGGTGGACCGCGCCATGATCACGGCGCTGACCATGCCGGTCAGGGCAAGTAGGGTGATGAGCCCCATCGCCAATCCCGCGCGTATCTGTAGTGACTGACCGATAAACCGAAACATCAGTGCTCTCCCATGCCGGATGAGCCGCCTCTGCCGCCTTCCTCCAGCATCGCCGGGTCAGGTGCTCGGCTAGTTTTTTTAGGGTTAATCCTTTTGCTTTTGCGGTTAAGCAAAAGTCCGCTGCATGACGCCATCATAAATCTTTTTTTCCTTTCTTAACAATGCATTAGAGGTGTTACCCCCTCTAACTCAAAGGTGGTAGTCGAGTCTCTCGCTGGAAAACCGCGCTTGATTGAGATCAAGAGCCACGAGATTTGTGCGTCTTATCTTCCACGCCGAACCCTGCCGGAGATGCGAGATATGGCTACGCAGAGAACCAAACAACTATCCGTACTGACAATGAATACCCTAGCCTTTACCGCCTGCTTTGCGGTTTGGGTGATGTTTTCCATTATCGGGATACCGATCAAAGAGTTGCTGACGCTCAGCGAGACTCAGTTCGGCATTCTGATCGCTACGCCGATCCTGACCGGCTCCGTAGCGCGACTGCCGGTGGGCATCTGGACTGACAGATACGGCGGTCGTATCGTCTATTTCATCTTGATGCTCTGCACTATCCTGCCGCTTTACTTGATCAGCGAGGCGACGCAGTACTGGCAATTCCTGGTGCTGGGTCTGTTTGTCGGTATCGCCGGCGCCTCGTTCTCGGTAGGTATTGCCTACACTGCCCGCTGGTTTAGCAAAGAGAAGCAGGGTTTTGCGATGGGCATCTTCGGGGCCGGTAACGCCGGTGCCGCGCTGACCAAGTTTGTCGCCCCCTCGATTGTCGTCGCCTATGGTTGGGAGACGGTACCACAGGTCTATGCCGTCGCCATGTTTGTAGTGGTGGTACTGTTCTGGATATTCACCTATGAGGATCCCGAGCACAAGGTGGCTTCCCATGTCACGCTGGGTCAACAGCTGGCCCTGCTGAAGGATCCGCACATCTGGAAGTACATGCAGTACTACTCACTGGTGTTTGGTGGTTTTGTCGGTCTCTCCCTGTGGATGACCAAGTACTACATCGCCGAGTACGGCTTCGACCTTACCCATGCTGCGCTGCTGGCCGCGATCTTCGTACTGCCCTCCGGTGTGATTCGCGCCTTGGGAGGGTGGTTTTCCGACAAGTATGGTGCCTACAAGGTGACCTGGTGGGTGATGTGGATCTCCTGGGTCTGTCTGTTCCTGATGTCTTATCCGCAGACCGAGATGGTAATCAAGACCATCAATGGCGAGGTCAACATCGGTGTCGGCCTCAATGTTTGGGCGTTTACCGCGCTGCTGTTTGTCGTCGGCATCGCCTGGGGGTTTGGCAAGGCCTCAGTCTTCAAGTTCCTCTCCGATGAGTACCCCGACAACATCGGTGTCGCCTCTGGCATTGTGGGTTTGGCTGGCGGTATGGGTGGTTTTATGTTGCCGATTATGTTTGGTGCCCTGATCGATTTCACCGGCATCAACAGCGCGGTCTTCATGCTGCTCTATGGCGCCACCTGTGTCTCCCTGATCTGGATGCACTACACCTTTGCCAAAGAACACCAGGAGAAGGATCAGCAGATCGCCAAGGATCATGCCTATGACCAGTATGCTCGTATGCATGAGAACCCGGATGAGTATGTGGCCGCCCGTGCTGCTGTCGAACAGGCCGATCTGCTTGAGGAATTGATCACCAAATACAGCGCTGCTCGCGCCAAGGCTGAAGCGGAGGCGCAAAGGATCCGCAATGGCCAGACCAAGGGCAAGAGCGTCGACTGTCTCGAATAATTCAAACCACGCTATATAGAGAGAACGATTATGTCTGACATAAAAGAGTGGAACCCGGAGGACCCCCAGTTCTGGGAGTCGAAGGGAAAAAAGATCGCTAATAGAAATCTGTGGATTTCCATACCCAGCCTGCTCAGCGGATTCGCGGTATGGCTCTACTGGGGCATCATCACGGTACAGATGCTGAACCTGGGCTTCCCTTTTGAAAAGGCGGAGCTGTTTACCCTGGCGGCGATTGCTGGTCTGACGGGCGCCACCCTGCGTATCCCGTCGAGCTTCTTCATCCGCATCGCGGGTGGCAGGAATACCATCTTCTTTACGACGGCGCTGTTGATGATTCCAGCGGTCGGTGCTGGCTTTGCGCTGCAGGACAAGGACACGCCGCTATGGGTGTTCCAGATGCTGGCATTCCTTTCCGGCTTCGGTGGCGGTAACTTCGCCTCATCCATGTCCAACATCAGCTTCTTCTTTCCGAAGCGGATGCAGGGCCTGGCGCTGGGTCTGAATGCGGGTCTGGGTAATGCTGGTGTGACCACCATGCAGATCCTGATCCCTCTGGTGATGACCTTCGGCATCTTCGGTGGCGAGCCGATGATCCTGCAGAACACCTCGGGCACCCTGATCGGTAAGATCCCCGCCGGTTCAGAGACCTACATCTTTAATGCCGGTTTTGTCTGGCTGCTGCTGCTGATACCTCTGGCCTTCGCCGGTTGGTTTGGCATGAACAACATTCGTACGGATGAGGTCTCTCCCCATATTGGTTCCCCGCTCGGAGCCATGTCCAAGATCGCTGGTATGTTGATCATCGGCTTCATCACCGCAGCCATCGGTCTCTACATCATCCTGCCCGCCCCCACTGGACTGGGTGCGCCCGGTTGGGCCAAGTGGCCGGTCATCGCAGGTATCCTGTTCGGCACTGTCATGCTGATGAAGATGATCCCCGGTGACATCAAGCCCAATCTTAAGCGTCAGTTCAAGATTTTTGGCAACAAGCACACTTGGGTGATGAGCATCATCTACACCATGACCTTCGGCAGCTTTATCGGTTACTCCGCTGGTTTTGCCCTGGCCATCAAGGTGGTGTTTGGCTATCAGCATGTGATGGTTGATGGTTTGATGACGCATGATCTCGCCAACCCCAATGGCCCGTCGGCACTGATGTACGCCTGGATGGGACCTTTTATCGGTGCACTGATTCGCCCGATTGGTGGCTGGATCGCCGACAAGATGGGTGGCGCCAAGGTGACCCAGTATGTCTCCATCGTGATGATCGGCTCTGCCCTGGGTGTGGCCTACTATCTGCAGCAGGCTTACCAGTCAGCCACGCCGGAAGAGTTTTTCGTACCCTTTCTGATGCTCTTTCTGGTGTTGTTTGCCGCCACCGGCATCGGTAACGGTTCCACCTTCCGCACCATCGCGATGGTGTTCCCCAAGGAGCAGGCAGGCCCGGCACTGGGTTGGACCTCGGCGGTAGCTGCTTATGGCGCTTTCATCATCCCGAAGGTGTTCGGTGAGCAGATCAAACTGGCTACGCCAGAAGTCGCACTCTATGGGTTTGCCGTCTTCTATACGATCTGCCTGATCTTGAACTGGTGGTACTACCTGGGGCCGAAGGCTGAGATCAAGAATCCCTGATCGTTACCAGTAAAAAATCGGGGTGGGTCTGCAATACCCCACAGGGCAGCGTCCTAACTCCCCAGCCTTGGCGGACTCACCCCAACCAAATTGCGGGGCATGCCGATGAAACAGAATCGGCGCCCCTAAGGAGAGCGTTATGAGCCACTTTCTCGATAGACTGAAATATTTTAAGAAGGTAGAGAGCACCTACTCTGGCGGTCACGGCATCGTGACCAGTGAAGACCGCCAGTGGGAAGACACCTACCGCAACCGCTGGCGCCATGACAAGGTGGTGCGCTCCACCCACGGCGTCAACTGCACCGGTGGTTGTTCCTGGAAGATCTTCGTGAAGAACGGCCTGGTTGCCTATGAGATGCAGCAGACCGACTACCCGCGTACCCGCGATGATATGCCTAACCACGAGCCTCGGGGCTGTCAGCGTGGTGCCTCCTTCTCCTGGTACCTCTATAGCCCGCACCGCATCAAGTACCCCTTGGTGCGCGGCCGTCTGGTGGAGCTGTATCGTAAAGAGAGAGCGGCAGGCAAGAACCCTGTCGCTGCCTGGGAAGCGATTCAGAGCGATCCCGCCAAGCGCAAGAGTTACACCGCAGTACGCGGTCTGGGCGGTTTTGTCCGTGCCGATTGGGAGGAGATGACCGAGATCATCGCCGCCGCCAACATCTACACCATCAAGAAGTGGGGACCAGACCGGATCTACGGCTTCTCGCCGATCCCCGCGATGTCGATGATTTCATACGCCGCCGGCTCGCGTTACCTCTCGCTGATCGGTGGTGCTTGTGGCTCATTCTACGACTGGTACTGTGACCTGCCGGCAGCCTCTCCTCAGGTGTGGGGTGAGCAGACCGATGTGCCGGAAGCGGCCGACTGGTACAACTCCAAATATCTGATCGTCTGTGGCTCCAACCTGCCGATGACCCGTACACCCGATGCTCACTTTGCCATCGAGTCGCGTTACAACGGCACCAAGGTGGTCTCCATGGCGCCGGACTACGCGGAGTATGTGAAGTTTGCTGACCTGTGGATGCCGGTCAAGCAGGGCACCGACTCCGCCGCCTTCATGGCGATGGGGCATGTGGCACTCAAAGAGTTCCATATCAACAAGCAGGATCCCTATTTCACCGAATACGTGCGGAAATACACCGATCTGCCGATGCAGTTGATGCTGCGCAAGGATGGTGACCATTATGTCTCTGGCCGGTTCTTGCGTGCTTCTGACTTCGACAAGAACTTGGGCGAGACCAATAATCCTGAGTGGAAGACGGTGGTCTTCGACACCAAGAGTAACGCTTTTGTGGTGCCCAACGGATCCGTCGGTTTTCGCTGGGGAGAAGAGGGTAAGTGGAATCTTCTGGAGAAATGCGGCGCTGATCAGGCCGAGACCGAGGCCGAGCTCTCCTGCATCAACAGCAAGGACACGATTGTTGAGGTTGCCTTTCCTCACTTCACGCCGGGCGAGGATGAGATGCTGCTGCGCAACATCCCGGTGCGCAAGCTGAAGTTGGCCTCTGGTGAAGAGGCTCTGGTCTGCTCTGTATTTGATCTGCAGGTAGCCCAGTATGGCATCGACCGCGGCCTGGGCGACAATCTGGCGACCGGCTACGATGATGACAGTGTGCCTTACACCCCGGCATGGGCCGAGAAGATTACTGGTGTAAAGCGTGCCGACCTGGAACGTACGGGTCGTGAGTTTGCACAAAACGCCTCTGAGACCCAGGGTAAATCCATGGTCATCATGGGTGCCGCCATCAACCACTGGTATCACAACGACATGGGTTACCGCAGCATCATGAACCTGCTGCATATCTGTGGTTGTGTCGGTCAATCTGGCGGTGGCTGGGCTCACTATGTGGGTCAGGAGAAGCTGCGTCCCCAGGCGGGCTGGGCGCCCATCGCCTTTGCGCTTGACTGGAATCGCCCACCGCGCCACATGAACAGCACCACCTACTGGTATTTTCATACCGATCAGTGGCGCTATGAGAAGGTGCAGGCCGACGATATTCTGGGTTCTACCGCCCAGGCCAAGTATCGTGGCTATCAGCTGGCCGACTACAATGTGGTCTCCCAGCGTCTGGGGTGGCTGCCTTCCGCGCCTCACTTCAACAAGAACCCGCTCGATATCGTCAAGGCGGCCGAGGCCGCGGGTGCGACCGATGAGGCGGGTGTGGCCAGCTATCTGACTGAGCAGCTGAAGAGCGGTGAGACTGCCTTTGCCTGTGAGGACATCGATGCGGAAGAGAACTTTCCCCGCAACCTCTTTGTCTGGCGTGCCAATCTGCTGGGTTGTTCCGCTAAGGGGCATGAGTACTTCCTCAAACATTTGGTTGGTGCTCAGAACGGCGTCATGCAAGAGGGTGTCGAGGGTCAGAACTCCAAAGAGATCAAGTGGCGTGAGAAGTCTCCGGTGGGCAAGCTGGACCTGATGGTTGATATCAACTTCCGTCTTAACTCCACTGGTGCCTATTCGGACATCATCCTGCCGACCGCAACCTGGTACGAAAAGGCCGACCTCAACACCACTGACATGCACCCCTTTGTGCATCCGCTGGGCAAGGCGGTCGATCCTGCCTTCGAATCCAAGTCCGACTGGCAGATTTTCCAGGCCATCGCCAAGAAGTTCTCCGAGTTGGCTGAAGAGCATCTGGGTACCGTCAAGGACGTGGTCTCCCTGCCCATGCAGCACGATTCCCCGATGGCGCTGGCACAGCCCTTTGGTGAAGTGAAGGATTGGAAAAAAGGTGAATGCGACCTGATTCCTGGCAAGACCGCACCGCTGTTCAAGGTGGTGGAGCGTGACTACCCCAACACCTATAAGAAGTTCACCTCGGTCGGACCTCTGATGAATAAGTTGGGCAACAATATCAAAGGTATTGATTGGAATACCGACCTGGAGATCGAGCAGCTATGCTCACTCAACGGTGTCATCCATGATGAAGGTGTTTCCAAGGGCCGGCCGTCGCTGGTAGATGATGTCGCGGTGTGCGATACCGTCTTGCATATGGCGCCGGAGACCAATGGCGAGGTTGCACACAAATCCTGGTCGGCACTCTCCAAGAAGACGGGTATTGATCATAGCCACCTCTACGCGGGGCGGCATGAGGAGAAGATCCGTTACCACGATATCGTCGCTCAGCCGCGCAAAATCATTACCGCGCCGACCTGGTCGGGTATCGAATCGGAAGAGGTGAGCTACAACGCCTGCTACACCAACATCCATGAGCATATCCCTTTCCGTACTCTGACCGGTCGTGCCTCCTTCTATCTGGATCACGAGTGGATGCGTGATTTCGGTGAGGGTCTGTGCTGCTACCGTCCGCCTCAGGATCTGGGTGCGCACAAAAACCTGCCAAAGGAGCTGGCCAGCAAGCTGAAGGGTAAGAAGACCCTGACCCTGAACTGGATCACCCCGCACTCCAAGTGGGGTATTCACTCCTCCTACCAGGACAACCTGCGCATGCTGACCCTGTTCCGTGGTGGTCCCTACTTCTGGCTGAATGAGAACGAAGCCAAGAGTATCGGCATCAAGGACAACGATTGGGTCGAGGCGGTCAATGCCAACGGTGCGACGGTGGCCCGGGTGGTGGTTAGTCAGCGAGTGCCCGAGGGCATGGCCATCATGTATCACGCTCAGGAGAAGAACGTTAACGTGCCGGGTTCCAATACCACCGGTAAGCGTGGCGGCATCCTCAACAGCGTGACCAAAGTGGTGATGAAACCCACCAACATGATCGGTGGTTACGCCCAGCTCTCTTACTCCTTCAACTACTACGGTACGGTGGGAAGTCAGCGTGATGAGAACGTCATCGTTCACAAGATCGAAGACGCCGACGTGAATTGGTTGGAAGGCGATCTGACGCCGGAGCGCGAAGCTCAACTCAATCCCCCGGGGATTAATAACTGAGTCAGTTGATCGTATTGATGCAGGGTGGAATCGATCCCCACCCTGCATCCCGGTGGAAAGAATTTTGAGGAAGATAAGATGAAGATACGTGCGCAAATTGCCATGGTCCTGAACCTGGACAAGTGCATCGGCTGCCACACTTGTTCGGTGACCTGCAAAAATATCTGGACCAACCGAAAGGGTGTGGAGTACGCCTGGTTCAATAATGTAGAGAGTAAACCCGGCATTGGTTTCCCTAAGAACTGGGAAGATCAGGAGAAATGGAAAGGCGGCTGGGTTAAGAAAAATGGCAAGCTGGAGCTCAAGGCCGGTGGTCGTATCAGCAAGCTGCTGAACATCTTTGCGAACCCTGACATGCCTGAGATCGACGACTACTACGAGCCGTTCGATTACGATTACGCGAAATTGCAGAACAAGCCTCTGTCTGAGGCGGCGCCCACTGCACGCCCGCTCTCCCAGATCACCGGTGAGCGGATGGAGAAGATCCATTGGGGGCCTAACTGGGAAGATGATCTGGCCGGCGCCTTCGAAGATCGTTCAAAGGACAAGAACTTCGAGGGCATCCAGAAGCAGATGTACAAGGAGTTTGAAAAAACTTTCCACATGTACCTGCCGCGCCTGTGCAACCATTGCCTGAATCCGGCGTGTGTCGCCAGTTGTCCCTCTGGCGCCATCTACAAGCGTGACGAGGACGGCGCGGTACTAATCGATCAGGATCGCTGCCGAGGCTGGCGCATGTGCGTCAGTGCCTGTCCCTATAAGAAGATCTATTTCAACTGGGAGTCTGGCAAGTCGGAGAAGTGCATCCTCTGCTATCCGCGCATCGAGTCTGGCATGCCTACCGCCTGCGCCGAGTCCTGTGTTGGCCGCATCCGTTATATGGGCGTGGTGCTCTACGATGCTGACAAGATCAGCGATGCGGCGGGCACTGACAATGAGAAGAACCTGTATCAGTCGCAGCTCGACATGTTCCTCGACCCCAACGATCCGGCCGTCATTAGGCAGGCGCTGGAAGATGGCATTCCGCAACAGTGGTTGGATGCGGCTAAAGACTCCCCAGTCTACAAGATGGCCATGGAGTGGAAGATTGCCTTTCCGATCCATCCTGAGTTCCGCACCCTGCCGATGATGTGGTACGTGCCGCCGTTGTCGCCGGTGCAGAGTCAGATCGATCAGGGCAAGCTGCCTACCGAAGCGGATGGGGTGATTCCGAAGTCCGAGGCGCTGCGTTTCCCCGTACGCTATCTGGCCAACCTGCTGACCGCTGGTGATGAGGCACCGATCCTCAGTGCCCTCAACAGAATGCTGGCGATGCGCAGCAATCAGCGCTCCAAGTCGATTGAAGGCAAGCCGAATGTTGCGGCACTGGAATCTGTCGGGTTGACTGAACTGCAGGCCGAGGAGATGTACCAGATGCTCGGTATCGCCAACTACGAGGATCGCTTCGTTATCCCGACCGCCCATGAGGAGATGGTGCAGGAAGATCCCTATGCCTTCCAGGGTCAGAACGGATTTGGGCCTGGCAATACCAGTTCACACGGTAGCGAGGCCGGTCAGGGCTTTACCCTGTTCCCGAGTCCGCGTAAACGCACCCATACCCCGCAGGGCATTCAGCCCCGCAAGAAGGGCTAACCGGGAGAGTTCACCATGCGTATATATAACATTATGGCTCGTCTGCTGGATTACCCGACCGAGGAGTTGATGGAGAATCTGCCAGCCATCATAACGATACTGAAAGAGGATCCCGAAGTGAGTGCACAGGAGCGCGAAGACCTGATGCAGCTGATCTCATGGATGCAACTGCACGACCTGATCGGTATGCAGGCTGATTACGTACAGACCTTCGATATGACCCCGGAACACGATCTGCACCTGACCCACCATCTGTTTGGTGACGATCGGGGACGCGGTCCGGCACTGATCGACCTTTCGGAACACTTCAAGAGTGCAGGGCTGGAGGTAGAGGAGGGTGAGATCCCGGACTATCTGCCGCTGATTCTGGAGTATGTGTCGACGCTGGATGAGATGCAGGCAAGGGTCTTTCTGGGGGATGCCGCGAAGGTGATTACCGTACTGGCGGAGAACTTGGAGAAGGCGGAGAGCCCCTATTCACGACTGCTGCGGATTGTGGAAGGCCGTGGTCATCTAGCCAAAGCAGCCTGAGGAGATAGACAAATGAACTTACATGACTTGGTTTTTGGGGCTTACCCCTATCTGGCTGGCGCCATCTTTCTGCTTGGCAGCTGGATCCGTTTTGATCGTGAACAGTACACGTGGAAGGCGGACTCCAGCCAATTGCTCAGCAACAAGAATATGCGGCTGGCGAGTAACCTGTTCCACGTCGGCATACTGGGCATCTTTTTTGGTCACGCGGGAGGCATGTTGCTGCCGCACAGCTGGTTCCTGGCGATGGGCATCTCCGATGTCGGTCATCAGTATATCGCTATCTATGCCGGTGGCATTTTCGGCATTATGTGCCTGATCGGCGCCGCGATGCTGTTGTATCGGCGTGTCACCAACCCCCGGGTTAAGGCGGTGAGTCGTAATCGCGATACCTTTGTCATCGGCTGGCTGCTGGCCACCGTGACCCTGGGGCTGAGCACCCTGCTGGTCTCCACAGGTCACGCTGCCCACGGTGATGTTTCGGAGATGATTGCTCTGACCGAATACGTCAAGAGCATTGCCACCCTGAGTGTGGACCCGAGCTTGATCAAGGATGTGTCGCCGATCTTCAAGACCCACATGTTCTTCGGTATGACGGTATTCCTGGTCTTCCCATTCACCCGCTTGGTTCACGTCTGGAGTGTGCCGGTGACCTATCTCGGTCGCGCCTACCAGATCGTCCGCGTCAAGCGGGTGCGGATGAACTAACAGAAAGTAGATGTTGTAGAGCGGGAGCGATTGCTCCCGCTCACTTTCACGAGGCGTTAATCATGAGTACGAACCCTTACGCAACACGGATCGAATATCTGGATGTCGACGGCAAAAAGGTGGCCACGGACCAGGAGGGTTATATCCAGGATATGGATGAGTGGTCGGAGGGCTTTGTAAAGGCGTTGGCCGAAAAAGAGGGGCTAGAGTTGATCGATGACCACTGGGACGTGATCAACTATATCCGCGACTATTATGAAGAGCACCGAGTTCAGGCTCAGGTGCGCGATATGATCAAACATTTCAGGACGGCGTGGGGTAAGGAGCGCGGCAATAACCGTTATCTCCACGATATCTTTCCCAAAGGCGGGCCGCAGAAGCAGGGTAACCGCCTGGCGGGTATTCGCAAGACCAAGGGTGAGCACTGAGCTAATCACTATGTAGGAACAGGGGTATCCGGCGGTAAAGGCATCTTCTCCGCCTCCTGATCTTGCTATGGCCGAGAAAGAGCGGCTGACCCCGGGGATCAATACCCGAATATGTTGTTGAACGAAAGCGGAGGCGTGGAGAAGGTCAGGGTGGAGTGCGCTGGAGGTTGTTGATATCGGCCAGGCTGATATATAACACGAACCATGCTTAAAAAAATCATAGGTCTAAAGCGGGATATGACCGAAAAGGAGTTCGTGATTTCGGTCATGGGCGCCTTTGTCGGTACCCTGATTGCCTCGTTCTTCAGCAACATGATACTGCAGGCGGAGGCGATGCCGCTCATTCTGGCGTCTACCGGCGCCTCGGCGGTGCTTATCTTTTCCCTGCCCTTCAGCCCTGTATCCCGACCATGGAATCTGGTGGGTGGCCATTTGGTCTCCGCATTTGCAGGCGTCTCCTGTTATTTGCTGGTACCCGGTGAGCTGCTCGCGGCATCCATTTCCATTCCCAGTGCGATGCTGCTGATGCACCTTTTTCGATGTATGCATCCACCTGGCGGCGCCACGGCGATTACTGCGGTGGTGGGGGGAGCCAATGTTCATGCCTTGGGATACGCGTTTATCGTGATCCCCGTTTTTATCAACGCCATTATCCTGCTCTCCATCGCGATGGCGATTGCAACCTTTCGCGATGACAATCCGTTTGAATCCCGGCTCAAAGGAGAGGGGGATGAAACGCTGGATGTGCTGGAAGAGTGACAGGGAGCGAAAGCTCGCTGGAGAGATCCTTGTTTATTCTTGTCGATGAGACTGCAAAGTAAAATATGGTGTTGTTATGCTCTGGAATCTAATGATGCACGCCCTTATGGGCTGGCTCGGGGCTTACTATTTTCTCTGGTCTCCCGAAGGAATAGGAATGGCTGTGTTGGTTGTCTGTGTGACTCAGGCGGTTGATCAGATCCGGCTAAGAAAAGAAGCGTGGAGCGAGGTCGAGTCGATGGCCGAACGCGAGGATACCACACAACAGCTGGAGGCCGGCATCAACAAAAAGATGGCGCTGGTGTTTGTGCAGAACGTCGTTTTATATGCGGCGATCGTGCTCCTAGTTGCAGAGATGGCCCGTACCCGCGGTTGGTTGTGATGAATGAAGCGGCCTTGCGTCGCCAATCGAACCGCAGCAACGCGACAGCAGTCAGTCACGCTTGCTCTCATGCAAAACCGCATCGAGGTCGAGCATTTTTATTGCGCTGATAGCCGCCTCCCAGGCACCTTCGTGGCACAGTCCGCTGATGGCGGCATGTTGGTAACCTTCAAGCGCGGCACGTATGCATGCATCCCTGACCGCAGTGGCCATGTGGTGCGTGTCACTCGGTTCGTGTTGCGTTGTCATCGTCTTCTTACTCAAGGGGTGTTATCCCTGCGGTTAAACCTAGAACAGTAGTATTTATCCTGACAGGACCCGATCATGCAAGTGACAAAAGACAAAGTCGTAACCATCGAATACACCATGACCGATGAAGAGGGCACTGTGGTTGATACCACTGACAATGGAGAACCTCTCTCTTTCATTCAAGGCAAAGAGAGCCTACTTGCTGCGATTGAAGCAGCAATCGAAGGCCGCGATGTGGGGGAGAAGTTATCGATCGTCCTCGAGCCGGAGCAGGCTTACGGACATCGGGATAAAAGTCTGATCAGGAAGGTGCCGAGAAGTCATGTCAATGTCTCGGGAGATCTGGAGGTTGGCCTCAAATTGAGAGGTAGAAACGGCTCTAATGTCACGCCGATTACGGTTGTCGAATTCGACGATGAAACGGTGACGCTGGATGCAAATAATCCGCTTGCTGGCGCCACGCTGGGTGTGGAATTGGTGATCGTGGAGGTGCGCGATGCGATTGATGAGGAGCTGAAGAGCGGCAGGGTCCAGGATATGGAAGCAATCTACGAGAAGGAGCGGGTCGACGGCGTGGTGGTGGAATTCAAGCTATAGAAATCTGTATCTCAGATCATCTATTCTCGCTCGAATAAGGTCCCCAGCCCTGATCTAACAAGGGCGGCACTGTGCCGGCAACAGCGGCGGATTATGCTGTGCTCAGCAATTGTTCCATGCATTGTTCCCGGCTTTGGTCCGGGTGTTGCCCGAGCTCCCACATCCCTGGGGGCGAGCCTCCTGTATCTGACACCCAGCGGGGAGGGAATGTAGAAAGATCGCAGGCGCTATCTCTGCCAGGCAGCTGTAGCCCGACCTGTGGGATTGGGGGCAAAAAAAAGCCCGCTTGCGCGGGCTTTTCTTTTGCCCCAGCAGGGGCGAGTCGAAAACAGCCTTATTTGGCGGCAAGCTCCTCAAGCTTCTTGGCCGGAATCACCTGTCCGTTGAGGGCGGCATCCTTGGCGCTGCGCCCAAAGGCGACACTCATCAGGGTCGAGTAGTAGACCACCGGCATGTTGAACTTGGAGCCGTAGGTCTCGTTGATCTGATCCTGATAGATCTCTACGTTGGCCTGACATAGCGGGCAGGGGGTGACGATCATGTCGGCGCCGTTATCGTAGGCCGCTTCGATGATGCCGTGGATCATCTCCTGGGACTTCTCCGGCTCGGAGAATGCCAGGGCGCCGCCACAGCACTGCACCTTTTTCTCAAAAGTTGGGATCGACTCAGCGCCGACAGCCTCAACGATCTTGTCCAGGTACTGCGGATTCTCGAACGACTCGCCCGCGATACCAAAGGGGCGGTTGGTCTGACAGCCGACATAGCCGGCGATCTTGATACCCTCAAGGGGTTTCTTGACCTTCTCCTTGATGGCATCGAAACCGATATCCTCGACCAGTACCTCCACCATGTGGCGGACCTTGGCTTCGCCCTTGTAACGCAGACCGCCTTCCGCCAAGGCAGTGTTGGCATCCTTGAACATCTGCTCGTCTTCAGAGAGACGCTCTTTGGCCTCGCGGGTGGAGAGCCAGCAGGCTGCGCAGGTGGCGACGATTTCCTGACCGGCATTGTGCTCCTCGGAGAGGGCGATGTTGCGGGCCGAGAGAGTCAGGCGGGGCAGCTCGCCACCACCGCCATAGCCGATGGAAGCGCCACAGCAGTTCCAGTCGGGGATCTCGTTGAGGGTAATATCCAACTCTTCACACATGGTCTGCGCAGAGACCAGGTAGTTGGATGAGGTTGCTCCTGTCTGTGAGGAACAGCCCGGGTAGAAGGAAAGTTCTATCTTAGCCATTGCGGTTTGTCCTCACTCAGCTGAAGTCCTGGATGTTGCCATCCTCGATTTCCTGGGCCTTCTTGATGATCTTCTGTAGATCTCCAGGGTTCTTAACACCATGCCCACCAAGGATTTCCATGGCGTTCATGCGTTTGGCCTTCATCATGTTCTGTCCCAGCTTCTGATTAGCCATGGCGTTCTTGATGCCCTGGCTGAAGCCGTCCTTGAAGTACATGGAGAGGCCCAGCTTGAGCTCGTTGACACGGCCCTTCTTCATCAGGTTGTCCCAAAAGATCTGGGAGAATTCCTGAGTCGGCTGCTTCTTGGGCACCAAGCCGAGACGTTTAGCATAGGTCGCCAGGCCGTGCATGATGTGGGTGATCGGCAGGCCGCGGGGGCAGCGTGCGATGCAGTTGTAGCAGGAGGTGCACATCCACATCGAGTCGGAGGTCAGCACCTCTTCGCGCTTGCCGGCACGGATCATCATGAAGATCTCCTGCGGCGGATGCTCCCAGTGCTTGCCGAGCGGGCAGGAGCCAGCGCACACGCCACACTGCATGCACATCTTGACCCATTCGCCCTCTTCCACGTTCGCCTCAACCTCCTTGAGGAAGCTGTTGCGATAGTTGTTGATCTGATTGCTCATTGGGAAGACTCCTTAGAACTTGAACGGGCTGAGGCCGATCTTCTCGACGGTCTCTGCCATGTCGTTGATCAGCTGCGGCGCACGCTGGGTGTCGGTGATCGCGACCTCGTGGAGCACGACGCGTTCCGGTTCCAGATTCAGCGTGTCCAGGGTGTCGCCAACCTTGCTCATGCGCTCCGCCGCCATCGCGGAGCCGCGCACGAAGTGACACTGGTAGTCGTCATCACGGCGGCACCCCATCATCACGATGCCGTCATAACCGTTGTTCAGCGCATCGGTCACCCAAGAGAGGCTCACAGAACCTAGGCAACGGACCGGGATGACACGCGCCCAGGGGTTGATCTCGACGCCGTTCTGCGCGGCCTGGTCGAGTGCCGGGTAGGCGTCGTTCTCGCAGGCCAGCACCAGGATGCGTGGCTTCTCGTCCCACTCTTCCGGGATCTCGACGTTCTTGATCTGCTGGTTGACGGTCTCCACCGAGTAGTTCTCGAAGGAGATGACGCGTACCGGACAGGCACCCATGCAGGTGCCACAACGACGGCAGCGTGCCTCGTTGTACATCGGGTAGCCCTCTTCGTCCTCGTTGATCGCGCCGAACGGGCACTCAACGGTACAGCGCTTGCACTGGGTGCAGCCCTCCTTGCGGAAGCTGGGGAAGGAGAGGTCGCCAGAGCGGGGGTGAACCGCCTGTCCCAGCGCGGCATGCTCGGCCGCCTGGATTGCCTTCAGCGCGCCACCGGTGGCGTCGTCCTGGGCCTGCTGGATATCCATCGGGCGGCGCACTGGGCCGACCGCGTAGATGCCGGTGCGGCGGGTCTCGTAGGGGAAGCAGATGAAGTGAGAGTCGGTAAAACCGTGCCGTAGGTGTGGCAGGTCGGTGCCCTGACGGTACTCCAGGTTGAGGATCGAGGGCGGAGCCACCTCCAGCGCCTGCTTCAGTGTCTCCTTCTCTGCGGAACCTTCCTCGGCCTCCTCGAAGGCGAGCTGGGCATAGGGATCGGGGCCAGAGTTGGGCTCCATGCCGGTGGCCAGGACCACCAGGTCACACGCCATCTCGGTATCCTCGTTGAGGATCTGGTCATGGAACTTGACGCTCAGGGTGCTGCCGGTAGCCACTTCGGAGGCGATGCCCTTGGAGAAGGTCACCATCGCCTGCTGGCCAGCACGGTAGAAATCCTCACCGCCGGCGCCGGGGGTGCGCAGGTTGTCGTAGAGGATGGTGGTGTCACAGTCGCCGTTCAGCTCCTTGAAGTACATCGCCTGCTTGATCGAGACCAGGTCGGTGACACCGGAGAAGTAGGGCAGGTGGCCCTCCTTATCGGAGCACTGGCCTGCGTTCTGGATGAAGCAGACGCTGCTGACTTCCTTGCCGTCGGAGGGGCGCTTGATCGGGCCGCCGTTGGCGGCAACCGCGAGTGCTTCCAGTTCCAGGCCGGTGATCACATCCTTGCTCTTGCCGTAGCCGAGTTCGGGCAGCTTGTTGGCATCAAAAGGCTTCCAGCCGGAGGCCTGGATGATGGCGCCGAAGGAGACGGTCTCGCTGGAGCCCGACTCAGTGGTGATATCGACCTCGAAGCGGCCGGGGGCGCCGTCGGTCTTGGCCACGCTGCTGTTGAGGTGCACGGTGATCATGTCGTTGCCTTCGATGGCAGCGACTAGGCCGGGTACCGGGTTCTCTTCCGGTGCGTCGTAGGGTGCGCGAGTCGGGATGATCTTGTAGTAACTGCCTACCGCGCCGCCCAGGGCGCCGCTCTTTTCGACGATGTGTACCGGATAACCGGCGGCTGCCGCCTCGATGGCTGCAGTCATGCCGGTGATACCACCGCCGACCACTAGCAGGTTCTTGTTCAGCTCTTGCTCGCCGGAGCTGGATGGGATGCCCATCGACTTCAGCTCGGCGCAGGCCATGCGGACGTAATCGTCCGCCATCTCCTGGGTGGTTTCGCGATTCTCGTCGGTGTCGGGACGGATCCAGATGACGCCTTCACGCAGGTTGGCGCGGGTGATGGCGACATCTGGGATGTTGAAGGCCTCGACCTTGGCGCGGCGGGAGCAGGCAGCGATCATGACATGGGTGACACCGTCGTTGGCGATGTCGTCTTTGATCATCTGCACGCCTTCGGCGCCACACAGCAGTTCGTGTTGCTTGCAGGACTGCATCTTGCCGTCGCGGGTGGCCGTCTGCTCCAGGGTGGCGGCGTCCAGGCGTTCGCCCAGGCCGCAACCGGTGCAGACATAACCAGCAAATTTCTTTTCGTCAGCCACTGTTTAACCCTCCGTTCCGGCTACGCGATTAACCACCTGAACCGCACGCAGGGCGGCGCCGGTGGCGTGTTGTACCGCACGGTTGACGTCCAGTGCGTCGGACGAGCAACCGGCTGCGAAGATGCCGCCGTTGTTCGGATCGGGCTCAATGAAACCCTCTTCGTTCATCACGATCTCGACCGGGAAGCTGGCCTTGTCGACGCTCGGCTCCATGCCGACCGCGAGTACGACCAGGTCGTGCTCGTTGGCGTAGCGGTTGTAGCCTTCGGTATCCACGCCGTGCAGCACCGGGCTGTCATTCTCGCCCTTGACGATAGAGGCCACCTTGGACTTGATGAACTTGACGTTATCCTTCGCCTTGACCGTTTCGTAGAAGTCCTCGAAGCGGTCGATGGCGCGGATGTCGATGTAGTAGATGGAGATATCGACATCGTCTGCCGGGTAGGTGGCCTGCTTCAGTGAGGCCATGCAGCAGATGCGCGAGCAGTGCAGCAGGTGGTTCTTGTCGCGGGAACCGGCGCACTGGATGAAGGCGACGTTCTTTACCTCTTTACCGTCGGAGGGACGGACGATCTTGCCACCGGTGGGGCCGTTCGGATCGGCCAGGCGCTCGAACTCGACGTTGGTGATGACGTTGGCAAAGCGATCGTAGCCGTAGGGCTGGATCTTGTTGGCATCGTAGGGCTGCCATCCGGTGGCCCAGATCACGGCGCCGGCCTTCAGTTCGATGGTCTCTTCCTGCATCTCCAGATCGACCGCGCCGACCTTGCAGGCGTCCGCCGCCTTCTGTGCGTCATCGGTGCCGATGATGGCGGGGTCGATGACGTAGCGTTGTGGGTGAGCCATGGTGTGGGGCAGGTAGGCGCCCTTGCGTTTGCCTAAGCCGTAGTTGTACTCGTCGTCGAACTCGGCCTCGACAGCGCGACCACAGTCGCCGCAGCCGGTGCACTTTTCGTTGATGTAGCGGGGGCTAATCTTAACGGTGGCGGTGTAGTCGCCAGCTTCGCCCTTGATGTCGGTTACCTCGGCCATCGTGATGATGTTGAGGTTGGGGTTCATCTTGGCCCGACGCTGGTTGATCTCCAGACCACAGGTCGGGAAACAGAGCTTGGGAAAGTATTTGTACAATTGGGTGACGCGGCCGCCGACATAGGGGCGCTTTTCAACCAGTACGACCTGTTTTCCGGTCTCGGCAGCTTCAATGGCGGCGGTCATGCCGCTGATGCCACCGCCGACCACCAGAATGGTCTCGTTGGTTGCGATTACTTCCGTCATGGATCTTCCTCCGTCGCGGAATGGCTTTTCAATGTGAAACAGTGAGCGAGCCAATAGTTGACTTGATCGCTAGGTTATTTCATGATTGACGGCGCGTTTCCACGCCCCCGGATTCTGGATCCGCTACGATACGCGTCTTCGCGCCTCCCTTCTATATGAATGCCCCCTATTCCCTATCGAATTTTCCAATGGTTTGATAGAAAGCGGTTATGCTTTATTAGTAGCTGCTAATAAAACAAGGTTCTCTGCAGGGTTTTGTCACTGCCGGTTCCTGCCTGGCTGGATTCCCACGGCGCATTCATGGCTTATCGGCTTGCCTCCAACCGGGGCTGAGGTTAGCGTGGGCCAGCCATAGAGATAAGGATAAAGAGTTGGACGCACGCACCCTGAAGCCGGAAGAGTATTTTGTTGAGAGCGAACCCTACTACGAGCCGGTGGGGGACGAGATCGAGATCTTCGAGGTGGCCTATCGCAACCAGTTGCCGATCCTGCTCAAGGGGCCGACTGGCTGTGGCAAGACCCGTTTCATGGAGCACATGGCATGGCGTCTGAAACGCCCGCTGATCACCGTCTCCTGCCACGATGATCTGACCGCCTCCGACCTGGTGGGGCGTTTTCTGGTCAAGGGTGGCGAGACGGTATGGGTCGACGGTCCGCTGGCGGCGGCGGTGCGTGCCGGCGCCATCTGCTACCTCGACGAGGTGGTGGAGGCGCGCAAGGATACCACCGTGGTGATCCACCCGCTGGCCGACGACCGGCGCGTCTTGCCGATGGAGAAGGTGGGCGAACTGCTCGAGGCGGGCAGCGACTTCTGCTTGGCGATCTCCTTCAATCCCGGCTACCAGAGCGTACTGAAGGATCTCAAACCGAGTACCCGCCAGCGCTTCATCGCACTGGAGTTCAATTACCCCGATGCGGAGCTGGAGCAGCGGATCATCTGCGCAGAGTCGGGGGTTGATGCGGATGTGGCCGGGCGGCTGGTGCGGTTCGCGCAGATGACCCGCAATCTCAAGGGCAGCGGCCTCGACGAAGGGGCCTCAACCCGCCTGTTGGTGCACACGGCCAAGCTGATCCACTCCGGGATCGAGCCAGTCAACGCCTGCCGTGCCGCTATCGCCCAGACCCTGACCGATGATGCCGACATGCTGACGGCGGTCAACGAGCTGAGCGCCTCACTCTTCTGATTAGCATTTGCTCGGATCATGGCGCCGCAACCTGAACTCTCACTGGGGCAGATCCAGGCTCTCCTGGATGAGCTTTTCGAGGTCGAGTTCACCTTTCGCAATACTACCGAGCCGGCCGATGCCATCAAACGGTTAGTGCCGGCGGAGCAGCGCTTTGTGCTCGACTGGGTGGGGCGCATCAGCAGCACCAACATCGAGCTCGCCTACCAATTCTGCCTGAAGGCCGCCGATGCGCTGCGGCTGATGGATGAGTCGATGATCGAGACCTGGGTGGTGCAGGCGATGGACAGCTACGACCGGGTTGGGCTGCAGCCGGCGCTGAAGGTGATCCGCGACATCGATATCTTTGTGCGACAGGGGCGCGAGCGCGCCTCGAGCGCGCTGTTCGACGAGCAGGTGGGGGTGCTGTTGCCGTTCGTGCATGGTCTCTCCGGGCGCAAGCTGAAGTTGGAGCAGGCCGACTTTGCCTACACCGACAGCGAGACGATCTACCTGCCGGCGGTGATGGCGCACCTGCCCAACCCGCGTGACAACTTTCAGCTCTATAAGGCGACTGTGGCGCACCTCTGGGCGCAGACCCGCTTCGGTACCTTCCGGGTCGATATCGCGGCCGAGCTGGAGCGTTACGTTGCGCCGCGGCATGCGTTGCGCTGCTTTCATGCGCTGGAGTCGGTGCGCCTCGACGCCTGTGTGGCGCGGGAGCTGCCTGGACTCTATCGTGAGATGCGGCGGCTGCAGATCGAGCTGGGCGATACGGTGACGGGTGATGCTTGGCAGAGGCTCAGTGCGCCGTTGCAGGCGGCGAGTGCAACGGTTACCGACAGTCTCATCCTGCTGCCCCAGGCGTTGGCGTTGTCGCCGCCGCCATCGAGCTGTTTCTATGGTGAACTGGCGCCGGGGCAGGTGGCGGAGGTGATGCAGCGGCGCATCGAGCGGGAGAAGGCGCGCTTCCGGGTCGCCCTGAAGAAGATCGACGATGAACTCAACGAGGGGCGCCAAGAGCGTACTGAGGCGCCGTCGCCTCGCACCTTCCATCGGCTGTTCGACGAGGAGCGGGAGCCGATGGTTCCGGAGGGATTCGAGATGGAGTTGGCGGTGGATGGCAACCGCATCCCGCTCACTGATGAGCTGAAGCAGACCATGACTTCGATCATCCAGGATCTGGGTGATATCCCGGATGAATACCTGATTCCCGCTGGCCCCGGCGAGTACGACCTCAGCGCCTTTGAAGAGCAGGGCCTCAATCCGGATGACGTCTGGAGCGGTGCCTATCATGAAGAGGGGGCGTTTCTCTATCCCGAGTGGGACTTCCGCCGTAAGCACTACAAGAAGGATTGGTGCGTGGTGCGCGAGCTGCAGATCCAGCCGCAGTACGATGGGTTTGCCACGCAGGTGTTGCAGAAGTATCGGCGGCTGTTGGCGAGCCTACGCCGTACCTTTGAGGCGATGCGCGATGAGGATCGTCTGTTGAAGCGCCAGGCCTATGGTGACGGGGTGGATATCGATGCTTTTGTCGAGGCCTGGGCCGATCTGCACATCGGCCTGGAGATGAGCGACCGGCTGTTTACCCGGATGCAGCGGGAGGAGCGCAGCATCGCGGTGATGTTCATGGTCGACATGTCCGGTTCCACCGAGGGCTGGATCAACCAGATGGAGCGTGAGGCGCTGGTGCTGTTGGCGGAGTCGCTACAGATGGTGGGTGACCGCTACGCCATCTACGGTTTCACTGGGCAGGGACGCAAGCGCTGTGAGCTGTTCCAGATCAAAGCGTTCGATGAGGCCTACGATGCCGAAGTGCAGGCGCGCATCAGCGGGATCACAGCCGGCGATTACACTCGCATGGGGGCCGCGATCCGCCATCTCACCGCCAAACTGAAGTCGGTGGAGGCGCGCACCAAGCTGCTGGTGACTCTGTCGGATGGCAAGCCGGAGGACTATCCCGATCACTATCGTGGCGAATATGGGGTGGAGGATACCCGCCAAGCGCTCTACGAGGCGCGCCAGGATGGGGTGCACGCCTACTGCATCACCATTGATGAAGAGGGCCAGGACTACCTGCCGCATATGTATGGTGCGGCCAATTATGCGCTGATCAGTGATGTTGAGGCGCTGCCGCGCAAGGTCTCTGAGATCTATAAAAAACTCACCAGCTGAGCTCTCTTGTGGTTCTCAAAATCATAATTGGCGGTGCTGCTGATGATATTGGTTTATCGGCAGTTTCTGTGATGCTGAAGCTGCTTGCTTTCGCTTGGGGTGCTTGGCAACCTGACGATCTTGGTCGCGCAGACGGCCAGTTGCAGCAGTCCCCACTGGAGGAATCATGAAAGCAAAGATCATTGCGCTGTGCATACTCGCCGGGTTTGGCGTATCTCAGGCAGAAGCGGCCCCCGGCTACAGCTATGCTCCCGGACCTCGCTATCAGCAACTACAGCCGCCAGGCCCTGACCAGGTGCTGAAGCAGGGTATCGAGCAGCTGATCAGCTTTATGCACAGCCAGCAGGGGCGATCGCCGCAAGCGCTTGCGGCCTTTCTCGAACAGAACATTGCCCCTTCCTTCGACTTCGCTTACATGGCGCGCTGGGCGGCCGGGCCGGCCTATCGGACGATGAACGAGACACAGCGTGAGGTGATGGCGCGGAAGATAAAGCATCTGCTGCTGGGCACCCTGGCGAAGCGCCTCTCGGTCTATGACGATCAGGGTATGCGCCTGTTCCATTCGCGGCGAGTCGGTCGCAACGAGGCCAAAGTGACGGTGGGCATCATGGGCAGTGCCGGCTACCCGGCCAAGCTGATTTTCCGTCTCTATCGCGGTGAGGCGGGCTGGAAGGTGTTTGACGTCGCCGCCAATGGCAACAGCGCACTGGCCTACTATCGGCGACACTTTGCCCGCAAACTGGCTGGCAGAGGGCATTGAGGCGGATCGGCCATTCGCGAACTTTTGGCTGGTCGCGGCCTCAAAACAGCCAGGCTGTATATCTATTGTGAGTCGCACTGCCCATGTCCCCAGCGAGTAATGGCACCCCAGAAACGCCACAGACGACAGGTATAGGGCGAGGCATGACCCTTGCCGCCTGGGTGTTGTTGCTGGGGCTGTTCGCGCTGCTCTTCTCCGGTCTGCTCGAGCGTCAGCACAACCCCAACCACGAATTGCTGGTGGTTGAGGGAGAGCAGGGCGGGGCTGAGGTGGTGCTGCAGCGCAACAGTCGCGGTCACTATCTGGCACCGGGTCGGATCAACGGCGTGCCAGTGCTGTTTCTGCTCGACACTGGGGCGACCAATGTGGCCCTCTCCGAGCGGCTGGCTGAGCGCATTGGCTTGCCGCGCGGCGCCTCGTCATTGAGTGTCACCGCCAATGGCACCGTAAGGAGCTGGCTGACACGCCTCAACCGGGTGGAGCTGGGGCCGCTCAGTATGTCCGGTGTTGAGGCGTCGGTCCTGCCTGGTATGGCGGGCGATGAGGTGCTGCTCGGGATGAGCTTTCTAAAACATTTGGAGTTACAGCAGCAGGGCGATAAGCTGATCCTGCGCCCTCCCGGCTAAGCTCGGCGGGCGCCCGTGCAGCAGGCCGGCACACTTGCCTGGCCTGCTGCAGCTGTTGTCAGTCGACGCGGTCTTTGAGGGCCTTGAGGGCGCTGACCTTGACCACTGTGCAAGCGGGTTTGGCGGCAATCTTGATCGCTTCACCGGTGGCGGGATTTCGCCCCATGCGTGCCTTGGTGCGGGGCTTGCGTACACGGCGGATCTTGACGCCGGTATCGGGAATGGTGAATTCGCCGGATCCTCGACGCTGCATATGCCGGGTAATCAGTGAACTTAGCGAACCGAATACCACCGCCACCTGTTTGCGGGTGAGGTCGGTATCCTCGGCGATCATCGCGATGATTTGGGTCTTGGTCTGTTTCGCGGTGATCGACTTCTGGCGTGGTGCGGCAACGACCTTCTTTTTCGCGACCCGTTTTTTGATGCTCTTTTTTGCGCTCTTCTTGGCGGTTTTTTTCTTTACAGCCATCTGCGACTCCAAAATAGTGGTGGTGAGCGGGGCAGGCGTGTTGATGATTGCCTGGCGTTATGACGGGTGGTGGCAGGGGAGGGGCCCGTCTTCGCCTGAATATAGCTGAATGTTATATGTGGTGTAGGAATTGGGTGGAGAAAAATGGCGATTGGTCGGTAACTTGTTGTGAAAGTTGGCGAATGGGGTGAGGCAAGGTTCAGGCCGAGAGCCACACACCGCCACGACGTTCATCGCCGGCACCGCTGACCTCGCCGCTGCTGCTGAGCGCAACGCTGTGCGTGCCGCCAAAAAACAGGCTCTTCTGCTTCCACAGCTCTTGTTGCGGGAACTCCTCCTCGAGCGCGCTTATCGTTTCGGCTGGCAGGCCGGGTTCGATGCTCAGTAGACCCCCCTCGAGGTGGACGCGGGGAGCCGCCACCGCCTCCGCGAGGGGCATCTCGAAATCGATCAGGTTGCTGATAACCTGTAGGATCGCACTGCGGATGCGGTTTGAGCCGCCGGAGCCAGTGACAATGCGGCGGCCATCTGCCAGCATCAGCAGGGTGGGGGCCATCATCGAAGCGATACGCTGGTTCTCGAGCCACTGGTTGAAGCCGAGTGGGTTGAGATCCTCTTCACCTAGCATATTGTTCAACATGACGCCGGTGTTGGGGATGATGTAGCCGCTGCCCTCACCGTTGGAGAGAGTGAGGCTGGCGAGGTTTCCGTCCCGGTCAGCGATACTGATCTGGGTGGTGCCGCGGCTGGAGATGCCGCCCTCGGCCACTCGATTCTGAAACGCCTGTAGCAGGCTGGCGGCGTGTGACAGATCGTTGCCGGCTTCAGGATGCTGGCGCATCAGCTGGGTCTGCCGCATGCTACGCGCCAGAAAGCGGAGCGGCTCAGCAGAGGCCGCAGGAAAACGCCCCAGTGTGCAGGGTTCAAGCAACTGCAGGGTGAAATGGATCAGGCTTCCGCCCAGCGAGGGGAGCGGATTGGTCAGGATCTGCGCGCCTTGGTAGTGGCAGCGCAGTGGTGAGCGTCGTATCACCTCGAACTGCTCGAGGTCTTCAGCCAGGAGGTGTCCGCCGCTCTCCCGGCAGGCGCGCACCAGCAGCTGTGCCGGTTCACCACGGTAGAAAAGCGCCTCACCCTCGCGTTGCAGCGCTTCCAGCAGATCGGCCAGCTGCGGGTTGTGGTGCAGCGCACCCACTTCAGGCAGAGCACCCGCTTCCTCGCTGGCGTGCCAGAGTCGCGAAGCAGTATCGGTGGAACGAAGGATTGGGGCAACAATCTGTGCGATAAGGTGTTGAAACGGATTGAGTGGGACGCCGCTGCGGGCCAGCTCGATTGCCGGCTCAAAGAGTCGCTGCAGTGGTAGGCTGGCCAGCTCCCGATGGATCGCAAACACCCCCCCGACAAAACCGGGGGTGGCGATCGAGCCCATACCGATATGAAAGCTTTGGTTAGCATCGCCAAAATCCGCAACGATCGGGTAGAGATCGATCTCTGATGCGTCTCGTTTGCGGCGCGGGGTCTGGACAAAAAAATCGTAGACGAGCGGGTCAGCGCCGACAGGATGTGCGGTGAGGAATCCGCCGCCGCCGAGCGATGCTAGAATGGGTTCGGCGACGCAGGCTGTCAGCATTGCTGAAATCGCTGCATCAAAGGCGTTGCCACCCTCCTGGAGGATGAGCCGAGCGGCCTCGGCCGTGGTGGAGTGGCCTGCAGCGACAGCTCCCATTTGTGTGCATCTATTCACTATTGCGGCATTTTTGGGATCTATTGCCCCTTGAAACGTGGTGCTGTGCAAAAATCGGCAGACCCAGGAAGGGTAATATGCACAGCAAATCATAGACGCTGGGGGTGGACAAGAAACTTTGGATGGATTCAGTTTTTTTCTGATATGCCGCTAGATTGAGAGATATAGAGAGGGTCTATTCTGATAGATCTACAGTTTCCCAGAGGCGAGCTGAATGCCGGTTCCTGACAGTCAAAACGATGATGCCCTACTGAAAAACCTGGTGCCTCTCAATACCCTTTCGGATGAACAGCTCGGTGAGCTGTTGAGCCGGATTGTGGTAGAGAAGGCGGTCAAGGGCGAATATTTATTCCGTGAGGGCGATACCGACCACCAAAACGTCTATCTGCTCTCCGGTACAGTCGCGCTGCTATCAGGCAAGCGTGAGGTCGATACGGTGGCCAGCGGCACCCAGACAGCGCGTTTTGCGCTCGCCCATCAGTTGCCGCGCAAGAACTCGGTGCGTGCCAAGAGCACAGTGAGCTTCGTCCGCATCGACAGCCGCATGCTCAGCGAGCTGTTGGCGAAGAGTCATAACGCTACCTACGAGGTAGCGGATGTCGAGGAACGCCACACTAGCGACTGGATGACGCTGCTGCTGCAGTCTCCGGTGTTTCAGCAGATCCCGCCTGCCAACCTGCAGAGCGTGATGATGCGCATGGAGCCGGTCAATGTTGCTGCGGGTCAGGTGATCATTCGCCAGGGAGATGAGGGGGACTACTTCTATTTGATCAGCCAGGGTGTCTGCAGTGTCACGCGCCGGAATGAAGCGGGAGGCCCTGAGGTCGAGCTGGCGCGTCTCAAGGATGGTGCAAGTTTCGGCGAAGAGGCGCTGATTTCAGACAGCCCCCGCGGTAGCAGTGTCGCCATGGTCACCGATGGCGTGTTGATGCGGCTCAGCAAGGAGGATTTTGTTGACCTGGTCAAACGGCCGCTAACGAAAAGTGTAAAGTACAAGCAGGCGCAGGCCTATATCGACGAGGGGGCGCTCTGGCTCGATCTGCGTACCCCGGAGGTCTATGAGGAGAAGCATCTTCCGGGAGCGATCAACCTGCCCTATTTTTCATTGCGTTTTCAGGCCTCATCCCTCGCCAGCGATCGGATTTATATCACCTGCTCCGATCAACCGGGTCAGGCGGCGAGCGCAGCCTATCTTCTGATGGAGCGCAGTTTTGAAGTCTATGCCCTCAGCCAGCAATGGGACGAGGTGGCCGAGCTTGCTGGCCTGACATCAAAATCTGCGCTTGAAGAAGAGGGCGGCAATGTCATCGATTTCAATCGGGAAGAGCGCATCCAAGAGGTTTCCGGCGACAGTGAAAGCGTGGATGCGGAATCCGAGGTGGCCTCGATTGCAGCGCTCAGTCAGCGAGCGGATGATCTCGAAATAGAGCTGGAGGATCTGAGGAACGAATACACGGAGATGGAGAGCCGCCGCGCCACGGAGATCAAGCTTCTCCGGCAGACTGTGGCGGCTGCGCGCCATCGGCTGGCTGCAGAGGAGAAAAAGGCGGCAGCCATGCGTGACGGGTTGCTTGTGGAGGTCAACGAGATCAAGCAGCAGTTGGCGCAGGCGCATAAAGAGTTGCAGGAGAAGCGCGAAGGGGAGGGATGGGAGCTCGCGCTGAAAAGGCACACTGAGGCGCTGCATCAGAAGATTGCCGCAATCTATGACGATTTGCGGCTGACCGAACAGTCGAGAGATGAGGCCCTCGAAGAGCTCGATCGCCTGCGCAAGGAGCGTGCAGAGAGTGGACAGTCGCGGTCGGGGTTCGAGAAACAGTTTCAGGCTCTGCAGCAGCAGTTGGCGGCTGCAGAGCAGAAGGCTGAAGAGCAGACTCTGGCGTTGGCTGAGGCAGAACGGCAGAACAAGTCGCTTGAAGCAGAACGGAAGCAGCTGGAGGATGCGCGTGAGCGTCTTGCCAGAAAAAATGCCGAAAAGGAACGTGAGCTGGAGGCGGTGCGGCAGGCCAACGACGAGCAGGAGGATGCGCGCCAGGTAACGCTTGGAGCGCTGCAGAATCAGCTTGAAATCGTCAAGGGAGAGGCCGCCAGACAGGCTGAAAAGGCGGCCCACGAACGGACCGAGCTTGAAGCTGAGCTGGAGCGGAGTCGTGAAACGCTCAAGGCGCGTGAAGATGAGATTGCCCGCCTGCAGGTGGAGGCGGGCAAGGTTGGTGAAGAGCGTGCTGCACTGGATCGCCAGTTCCGGGATGAGGCGGAGGCACGCCAGACACTGCAACAGAAATATGCTGAACTGGAGTCGCAGTTTACTCTTGAGCGGCAGAAGAGTGCAGAGTTGGCAACTGCTTTGCGCGAGTTTGACGATGCTAAGAGAGCGCTTGAAGATGAGCTGAAAACCGCCGCGACCCAGAGGCCGAGCATAAGGTAGCGATCAGTTCGTTGCGTGAAGAGCTGAATGAGTCGAAGCGCATCGCCACCAATCAACAGACCGAGCTGTTTAATATCGGGCGGGAGTTGCAGGTGCAGCGACGTGAGCGGGATGAGCTCTCCAGTCAGATCAAACAGCAGGACGTGATGCTGAATGCCTCTGAAGAGCAACTTGAGGAGCTACAGAGAGAGACCGATAGACTGCAAGCCGCCAAGCAGGAACTTGAGGCGCAGTTAAGATCCCAGCAGCTGGAGATGGCTGCCGCCGAACAGGCCTGGCGGCAGAGCTTGGAGGAGGCTGAAGCCGAACAGGAGCGCCTGTCGCGTCAGGCCAGTGAAAAAGCACAAGACGCGCTACGGGAGCGGTCTGCTGCAGAGAAATTTGAAGCAGAGAGTATTCAGCTACAAACTGCACTGGAGCAGATGGCGGATGAAAAAGCGGTTGCGCAGCAGCAACTGCAGGCAGCTGAACAAAGGGCTGAAACGCTTCAGGAAGCAGTTGCTGAGAGCAAACAGCAACTGCAACAGCTGCAGCAAGAGATCGCCGAGACTCGAGACGCCGGGCAACAGCGTCTCCAGCGTGATGAGGCATTGATTGCAGAGTTGCGGGAATCGCTGGCGCAGGCTGAGGCAAAGATTCGTGATCTGTCGGAAGCGATCGCTGAGGCAAACGCCCAGGCTCGTCAGCATGAGGCGTCACAGTCGGCGCTAGAGGAGAGAGCAGAGCAGGATAAAACCAAGCTTATTTCGCTCCAGAGTGGACTAGAAGATGCAGCCGCCAGGGCTGACAAGGCGGAGATGGAGTTGCGACGTCTGATGGATAATGAAAAGCAGGCAGAAGGTGAGTTTGAGGCACGGATTTCAGAGCTGCAGGAGGCCTTGGAGGCAGCGCAGACCGAGAAAGCCCGCGCCCGGGAGCAAGTGGCGCAGGCCGAGTTGCGCCTGCGTGAGGCGGATGAACGGAATTTGGAGCTTGAATCTGAGCTGGACCGGAAAAAGCAGCACGTATCCGAGCTGAGCCAAAGCCTGACTCAGGTCGAGGCACAGAAGTCGGGTGCCGATGTCTCCCTGCAGGATGCGAAGCGTGAGCAGCAGGAACACGCCGAGCAGTACCAGTCACGTTTGGCTGATCTTGAGCAGGATCTGAGGCAGTTGCAAGGTCAGCTGGCTAGCACGCAACGTGAGCTTGACGCAGAGCGGGAACAGCACACTCAGGATATGGCGGCGAGCCAGCTGAGGATTGAGGAGCTCGAGTCAACCTTGCTGGAGGTGGAATCCCAGAGTCGGATTGACGGTGAAACCGATAGTTCAGGTGATCAGGGGCAACTTGAGGTCTTGTTGGAAGCACGGAGTGAGATCGAAGATCTGAACCGCACTATTGACGGTCTGCGTGAAGTCCAATTGGAGATGGAGAGTCAGCTGGATGGAGACAATGAAGAGGAGGTGCATGCGCTGCGTACCTCGCTGGAGAAGGAGGAAGCGCGTCGCAGAGCGGCGGAGGAAAAGGCACAAAAGGCCGATTTTCTGTTGCGCGAACGGCAGGTGCAGGAGGCCGCAGTGGAGATGTTGGAAGAGGACCTCGACGCTATCTCCAAAGAGCGCGATCTGCTTAAGCAGGAGCATGACGGCATTAGCTCCCAGCTGGAAGAGCTGCGCGATCATCTCGGCGATCTGATGGATGAGAATGACAAGCTGCACGACCAGATCAACATCTATCGTGAGCAGGTGGGCGACTCCATGTTGGCTGAAGAGGTGCTGGATCAGCTGGCAGAAGCTCGCAAAAAGGTTGAAAAACACCGAGTAGAAAGGGACGAGGCGTACAAGAAAGCGCAACGTTATAAAAGCCAGGTCGAGGAGCTTCGTTCGGTGATGGAGACCTATGTCTCACAGATTGAAAGCGTGCAGGCAATGGGTGAGGGCGATGCGCTGGATGCGTTGCGCAGTGAGCTTATCATGGTGAGGGAGCGGGCGACTGAAGATCTGGAGACCATGCGCCGAAAGCTCGATGAGGTTGCGACGAGCGGTGGACGTGACGTCAATGATGTAGCTGCGCTGCAGGGGGCCTTGCAGGATGTTGATTCGCTGCAGAAGGCACTGCGTGAGCGTGAACAGTCGCTGCGTATCTCCCAGCGGCAGTGTCGCAAACTGGAGGATGCGGTTGAGGATCGGGACAAAGAGGTGGATCGTCTCAAGCATCGTTGCGAGTTACTGCAAAAGCACAGCGGTATAGAGAGCATCGAGATGGATTCTATTGATGTCAGCACTGATGCATTCTCTCAGGCACCCAGCACTATCGAAGTGGATATGGCCGAACAGTTCGGTGGTGGCAAGGATGACTCGGTGGAGAAGAGTGAAACGAGTCGCCGAAAAATCTCATTTGGGCGTCTGTTCGGTAAAAAATCAGACTGAATGATTTGTTCAGAGGCTTCTTAGCCAGTCAGATTGGGCAGGGCGATACGTTAGTCAAAAGAGGAACGCTGCGTGCGGGTGCTTGGGGTGGGGGTGGCAACCCTCGATATCATCAACACGGTCGACCACTATCCAAATGAGGACGACGAGATGCGGGCCTTGTCGCAGCGCATCGCCCGTGGCGGTAATGCTGCCAATATGCTGGTGGTGTTGAGTCAGCTTGGTCACCGTTGCGACTGGGCTGGCAGCATCGCCGACGAGCCGGATAGTCGCCACATCCTGGAGGATCTGGCGCGCTACGCTGTCGACTGTTCTCACATCACCCGGCAGAGCGGCGGCAAGGTGCCGACCTCCTATGTCACGCTCTCTGCTGTAACTGGCAGCCGCACAATCGTGCATTACCGGGATCTCGAGGAATTTTCTGCCGCAGACTTTGCCGGGATCGATCTGGATGGCTACAACTGGGTTCACTTCGAGGGGCGTAACTGTGCTGAGGTGGAACAGATGATGAGACGACTCAAGCGGTCGAATCCAGCTCTTCCCTGCTCGCTGGAGATCGAGAAGCCGCGTGAGGGTATGGATCGACTGCTGGGTTTGCCTGATCTTCTGATATTCTCGCGTGCCTTTGCCAGGGTCAGCGGTTATGTCGGGGCAGAAGCGTTGTTTGCCGAGATGCGCCCGCTCAATGCTAAGGCCACTTTCTTCTGTGCCTGGGGTAGTGGCGGTGGCTACATGCAGCTAGCAGCGGGCAAGATACTGCACTCGCCCGCCCATCACCCGCCTCGGGTGGTGGATACCCTGGGTGCAGGAGATGTTTTCAATGCTGCGGTCATTGATGGCCAGATGCGGGGCCTGTCGGCTGAATCTGTGCTGCAGCAGGCGCTGCGCTTAGCGGGAGAGAAGTGCGGGCGGGTTGGATTCGATGGCCTGCGCGGGGTGCTCGATAGCCATGGCTGAGCCACGCAAGCTCTGCCCCCTCGATATGCTACAGGATCCAGGAAGTCGAGGCTTTTCAGTCGATCGGAATGGCCGGCAGGTCGAGTTGTTTCTGGTGCGGCGTGGTGCGTCCGTATTCGCCTATCTCAATCGTTGTCCCCACACCGGCGTCAATCTGGAATGGCTTCCCGATCAGTTTCTCGATCTGAGTGGCGGTTTTGTCCAGTGTGCGACTCATGGAGCCCTGTTCCGTTTGGAGGATGGTTACTGTGTGCGTGGACCCTGCGGAGGAGCGTCACTGCAGCCGCTACAGGCGTGGGTTGAGGCGGATGAGGTTTGGGTGGCGCTGGATTGATGTCAGCGCTTACCAGATGTTCAGCTGGCCAAGAATGAAAAAACCGGGCACTTAGCCCGGTCGTGGAGGGTGAAGGGAAGCGCGCCGCCTCAGCTCATTTCGTCAAGGAAAGCGTTTAGGTCCGCTAAGACCAGCTCAGGCGGGATGCGCTTCTCTTCGTGTTGTTCGGCGATGACCTCCTGAAGCCCCAGTTGGGGCTGCGCTGCAGAAGGCGCGATGAGTTCATTCGCGGTCGTGCGGTGCTCGCTGCATTCATCTTTGGCTGAATACCTTTCGACCACCTGGCCGGTGGACATATCGAATACAGTTTTCATCTTGCACCTCCTGAAGGGGTCTGGATTCTGCCTTCACCTAAATTAGCGGCGTTTGGTGCCAGTTCTTTAGTTCTGCTAACCAATACCATGAGTGATGGTCCTGCTGGGGTGAGTGACTTCACAAAACAATGCATAGACCCTTCATATCACAGCGGCTAGTCCTGTTCATCCAGATGATCCAAGGGGTTTATATGATTGTTACCCGCCGGCTTGTCCAGGTCGACGCCATAATCGTCGCGGCTGAGATCGTATGAGCCGGACCAGTCTTCGGGTGGTGCAATCTGCTTGGCGTCCAGGGCTTCCCAAGCTTCCAGGTCGTACTCTTCGACCGTGCCATCGTAAAACTGGACCTCGACCAGCCCTTCTTCCGGGTCGAACGCAACCACCTCGAGGTTTTCCATTTCGTTGGTTCTGAACCAGTCGCCAATTTTGATCATGGTGGTGTTCATTGCAGCTCTCCAGTCACCATGGGTTGTGATTTGATTATGACACCTGGAAACCGCCCGGCCATTGTCGAAGATCAGTTATTCCTGCTGCTTTGATTACTCATATTCCCTGATCACTAGGGTGCCGGCGAGCTTGTCGTGCCATCCCTGTTTGCGTTTGTCCCACATGATCCAGAAAAAACCCAGGCCGAGCCCAAGTATTGACAGGTAGTAACCCAGATATCGCCCGATGAGCTGCCCGGTGGAGGGTTTGCCGAAGCTTTTGGCATCAACGACGCGGGCGTTGAACAGCATTTTACCGGGGGTGGCGGAGCGGAAGTGCCAGAATACCAGGACTGCAATGGCTGGAAAGAGATAGTTGAGCAGTAGCTCCCAGAGGTCGTGGCTGGAGTGTGCAGAGTGGAAATAGTCGACACCGTAGATCTGTATCAGGATCGGTGCGGTGACTAGCGTGATCAGAATCGAGTCGATGATCGATGCCGCGGTGCGTTTCCAGAAGCCGATATATTCGATCACCAGAGATTCGGATGTCGTGGAGGGCGTTTCGTGTTGCATTGATGTTTCTCGTCAGGGGCTGGGGTTGGGCTGTCTGGTATGGATCGCCTCGATGCCGGCTTCCAGCTCGGGGCTGAGCTTCAGCTGCAGACTCGCCAGATCGATTTCGAGCTGCTGCAGGGTGGTAGCGCCAATAATGTTGGAGGTGACAAAGGGGCGGGAGGTGACCCAGGCTAGCGCCATCTGTGCTGGATCGACAGCGTGTTCCCTGGCCAGCGCCACATAGGCCTGGGTGGCGTGTTCCGCCTCGGGGTTAGAGTAGCGGGTGAAGCGCTCAAATAGAGTGAGGCGTGCACCAGTTGGGCGGACGCCATCGAGATATTTGCCGGAAAGCACACCAAACGCGAGCGGAGAATAGGCGAGCAGACCGCAGGCCTCGCGCTGGGCGATCTCTGCCAGCCCCACCTCGAAGCTGCGGTTGAGCAGATTGTAGGGGTTCTGAATGCTCACCGCCCGGGGTAGGTCGTTTGTCTCTGCCAGCTGCAGATAGCGCATCAGGCCCCAAGGGGTCTCGTTGGAGACGCCGATATGGCGGATCTTGCCCGCCTGGACCAGCTTATCGAGCACGCCGAGTGTCTCTTCGATGGGGATGCTGTGGTCGTCTGGTTGGTGTTGATAGCCGAGTTGACCAAAATAGTTAGTGCTGCGCTCAGGCCAGTGAAGCTGATAAATGTCAATGTAATCAGTCTGTAGACGGCGCAAACTGGCGTCGAGCGCGGCTTCGATATGGTGCTGGTTGAGACGTGGCGCGCCATTACGCAGGTAGGGGAGCCAGTCTGCTGGGCCGGCGACCTTGCTGGCGAGGATCACCCGGTCGCGCTGTCCTCGCTTAGCAAGCCAGCTGCCGATGTAGCTCTCAGTTCGCCCCTGAGTCTCGGGGCGGGGCGGAACTGGGTACATCTCGGCGGTATCGATCAGGTTGATGCCAGCCGTGAGCGCGCGATCGAGCTGTGCGTGGGCTTCAGCTTCACTGTTCTGCTCGCCAAAGGTCATGGTGCCGAGGCAGAGCGCGCTGACGTGAATCCCAGTGCGTCCCAGTTGTCTGTATTCCATAGAGGTGCTCCTGCTGCGGACCGCAGCAGATTATAGGTGAAGCTGCCGCTGCTGGCTGTATTTCTGGTCTAAAGTCAGAGGTCTTGGCCGCTATGATGACAGGTTGTCGCCACGGGGGGTGATATGGAGCTTGATGGGGCGCTGTTTCCCGCAGAGATGTTGTGGTGGTTGGGGGCGTTCTATGGCATGGCGTTGCTTGCCGCGCTGCGCATGGCCCCCTGGCGGCGCTTGTTCGCGCCATCGCAACTGCATGTGTTTCTCGGTGCCATCGTGGCGCTGATTGCGCTCTGGCATATGCGCGGTCAGGTTCTGCCGGGGGTGACCTTTCATCTGCTGGGCGTTACCACTGTCACCCTGATGTTTGGTTGGTCGTTCGCCCTGCTCGCGGCAAGCGTCGTGCTGCTGGTCGTCAGCTGGAATGTTGGCTATGGCTGGCAGGGTCTCCTTCTGAGCGGTCTCACAACCGGCCTGCTGCCGATCACCCTGACCCAGGTGCTGCTGGTGCTGGTGCGCTCCTGGCTACCCAAAAACTTCTTTATCTACGTGCTTGGTAGCGGTTTTTTGACTGCCTGGCTGGTGGCCTATATCAGCGGTTATCTGGCGGTCTGGTTGCTGGTGACGGCTGGCGTCTATGCCTATGCCAAACTGCAGGTGACCATCATGCCTTTCTTCCCACTGATGTTTTTTCCGGAGGCCCTGGTGAATGGTTGGATCGTGACCATCTTGGTCTCTTTCTGTCCCGCCTGGGTCTACTCCTTCAGCGATGAGCAGTATCTGAAAGGCAAGTGATCTTCAGCTACGAGATAGGCGTTTGCCAATTTTAGCCCTAGAATGACTGCAGTTCTGGTTCAATCCCTGTGATGTGAGGATGCGCAATTGAGTTGGTGGGGTAAGTTGGTCGGCGGGGCCTTTGGATTCATGTTGGGCGGACCGCTGGGGGCGGTGCTGGGTGCCGCTCTGGGACACAAGTTCGACAAAGGTCTGGAGGGGTTGCCGGAGGATGCTGGCGAGTGGGATCCGGGCGACCAGGAGCGCACCCAGATGGCCTTCTTTACCACCACCTTCTCGGTGATGGGGCGGTTGGCCAAGGCGGATGGACGTGTCTCACCCGATGAGATCCGGTTAGCAGAGGCGATCATGGATCAGATGTCGCTCTCGCCGGAGATGCGCAAGACGGCGGTGCGTCTCTTCAACGAAGGCAAGTCAACCGGCTTTCCCCTGGACGAGGTGCTGGAGCAGTTTCGCGTTGAGTGCCACCGGCGTCAGACCCTGATCCAGATGTTCGTCGAGATCCAGCTGCAGGCCGCCTACGCAGACGGCCAGATGGACCCGGCTGAAGAGACGCTGCTGCTGCACATCTGTGAGCGCCTCAGTATCCCTGAGTTCACCTTTCGCCGCTTGGAGCAGATGGTGCGGGCGGAGCGCCACTATGCTGGAGCGGGGCAGGCACCGCGTGCAACGGGGGTCTCGCTGGAGGATGCTTATGCGATCCTTGGGGTTGCGCAGGCAGCTTCGGATAAGGAGGTGAAGCGGGCCTACCGCCGTCTGATGAGCCAGCATCACCCGGACAAACTGGTGGCCAAAGGCCTGCCGGAGGAGATGATGAAGATGGCGGCACAGAAGACCGATGAGATCCGCAAGGCCTATGAGCAGGTCAAGGCGTCGCGAGGGATGCGCTAGGGTCGAAATTTGAGCAAAACTTGAGCCAGCGCTGCCGGATGCCTATGCTTAAGACTCTGTGCCTAGGGACAAAAGAAGCCCAGTGCACATCTGGCTTGCCGCAAATCCAATAAAAACGTGCTGGGGGAAAGCATGACCGATAGTCTTGATCCGATTCTGCTCAACTTCGTCTATGCCATTTTTGGTGGCGCCCTGACGATCTTTTTCATGTGGTTTGGTTGCAAGGTCTTCAGCCACATCGTCAACTTCAGCATTCCGGACGAGTTGCAAAAGGGCAACATTGCGGTCGGCATCATGATCATGGGTATCTTTGTCGGCATTGGTACTGCACTGGGTTTGGTGATAGGGCTTGGGTTGAATTAACCATGTCCGCACGAACCCTCAGGTTGTTCGTGCTGTTGGTGATCATCCCCGGACTGGCGCTGGCCGGGGTGGCGAAGCATGTCAGCCATGAGCGCTGGACCAAACAGTACGACCGCTATTTCCGCAAATATACCAAGCACTACTTCGGCCCCCATGTGGACTGGCGCTGGTTCAAGGCGCAGGGAATTGCCGAGTCCGGCCTCAAAGCGGATGCGCTGAGTCGGGTCGGTGCCAAGGGGATCATGCAGATCCTGCCCAGCACCTACGAGGAGATCAAGAAGAAGAACCCCCACTTCACCCAGATCGACGAGCCGCGCTGGAATATCGCGGCGGGCATCTTCTACGATCGCATGCTCTATCGCCGCTGGAAGAAGGGGGCGCTGCCCACCGAGCAGCGGCTGCCGTTTGCCCTGGCCAGCTACAATGCAGGCTATGGCAAGGTCTCAAAGGCCTTCAAGCGAGCGAAGTCGAGGCATGGCGATATCAAACAGTGGGAGCAGGTGGCGCCTTTTACGCCGCGGGAGACACGCCACTATGTCAGCCGTATCAAAGATCTGATGGAGCCGGAGGAGTAGCTTATTTTAGTTGCCGCTCCTCACCGGCAGAATGCCTGCGGATCCAGGCGCGGGTGCGGTTGATCAGCGTCTGCTCGAGATTGCTGAAGAAGTGGTCGGCACCCTCGATGCGGTCTTGCCGATAGGCCTGTAACTCTGCTCGCTTGGCGACAATGCGGCGTAGCCTGGCAGTGTCGGTGACACTGGCTAGATCGCGACTGCCGTAGAGATCGAGCATCGGCAGCTTGAGCTTACGCAGCGCCTCGTATACCGGATTCTCCTCCCGTTCCTGCGGCGTCGGTAGGCCGATTGCGACAAATGCACGGATCGCCTCGGGTGGGGCATCCTCGGCGAGAAACTCCAGCCCCATGCGTGCCCCGAGACTGTGGCCAATCAGCACCAGATTGTGGTTATTCTGTTCGCTGAAGAATTTCGCGGCACTGCGGATGCGCGGGAACGCCTCGGGGATCAGCTGCAGCCACTTCGCCTGCGTTGCGCCAGGGGCGGCCACCGGCAGCTGGATCGAAAGGGTCTCCCAGCCGTGTTTAGGCAGCGCCGTGCGCAGCGGATGGATCACCTGATCCCAGTCAGGGTTGGCGCCCATACCGTGCAGCAGGATCACGCCGCCCTGCACCTGTTTGGCGGGACTCAGGGTGTGGATGGCGAGAAAACGCCTACCCTCCGCCTTCAGCCAGATCGGCTGGCCCTCCAGAATGGCATCGAAGATCTGCTCGGCAATGCGCCCCTCCCGGGTCAGATCGGCGGCGCTGAGTAGGCCGGGCAGCAGACAGAATAGTAGGCTGATGGCGTATCGGTTGATGCTTCTGTACGGCTCCATGGTAGAGGAATTTAGACCAGAATCACGCCGTCGTCATGCCGTTGCGGCGTCTGCTGCATGCTGACCGGTGGGGAGGCTGAAAATTCTCCTGCTTTGGGGTAAAGTGCCCCGTCAACTTATATCGAGGGTTGGGGCCGCCGGTTTCCAACCAGCTTCCAGGGTCGTCATGGCGCTGGTGAATCAAATTTGAAAGGGGAGTAAAGCATGGCCCGTCAAGCTGATCAGATCGCACCGTCCATCCTTTCGGCGGACTTCGCCAAGCTGGGTGAGGAGGTGGATAACGTCCTCGCCTCCGGCGCCGAGATCGTCCACTTCGACGTGATGGACAACCATTACGTGCCCAACCTGACCATCGGTCCGCTGGTCTGCGAGGCGTTGCGCAAGCACGGCGTCACCGCCGATATCGACGTGCACATGATGGTCAAGCCGGTGGATCGCATCATCCCCGATTTCGCCAAGGCCGGCGCCACCTACATCACCTTCCATCCGGAGGCCTCTGAGCACATCGACCGCTCCCTGCAGCTGATCCGCAACGAAGGCTGCAAGTCCGGCCTGGTCTTCAACCCCGCCACCCCGCTGTCGCACCTGGATTATGTACTCGACAAGGTCGACATGATCCTGCTGATGTCGGTCAACCCGGGCTTCGGCGGCCAGAGCTTCATCCCTGCCACCCTGGACAAGCTGCGCGCCTGCCGCAAGCTGATTGACGACTCCGGTCTGGATATCCGCCTGGAGATAGACGGCGGAGTCAAGGTCGACAACATCGCTGAGATCAAGGCCGCTGGTGCTGACACCTTCGTCGCCGGCTCCGGTATCTTTGGTTTTCCCGAAGAGGGCGATGCCAACCGCTACAACACCATCGTCGGCAAGATGATGGCTGAATTGGGCAAAGTCTGATCCGACGTGACGCTGAAAACGGGGCCTGGTTGGCCCCGTTTTTTGTTGTCTGGCAGGAGCTTCTCTGATTTCCACAGGCAGGGTGCGCAAACTTTTCTCCTCCCTTCTGTATCCTTGCTCCTTTTGAGTCACCAAGCAGGTAGCAGATTATGAGTCTCAAGCAGCCCAAGATGGTCCTTATCGACGTGGACGGTACCTTGGTGGACAGCGTTCCCGACCTGGCCTGGTGTGTCGATGAGATGATGCGGCAGCTGGGTTATCCGGTTTGGGGTGAGGATCGGGTGCGCGACTGGGTGGGCAACGGTGTCGAACGTCTGGTGCGCCGGGCGCTGATCGGTCAGCTCGATGGCGAGCCATCGGATGAGGCGTTCGAGAAAGCCTATCCGATCTTCCTGGCGCTCTACGCGGAGAATACCTCCAAGCGTTCGGCGCTCTATCCGGGGGTGCGAGAGGGGCTGGACTACCTCAAGGCGAAGGGCTACAAGCTGGGCTGTGTTACTAACAAGGCGGCCCAGTTCACTCTGCCGCTACTGAAGGATCTGGGCATTCACGATGATTTCGAGATCATCATCTCCGGTGATACCCTGCCGAAGAAGAAGCCTGAGCCGATGCCGCTGCTGCATGGCGCAAAATACTTCGGGATCGATCCTGCCGAGGCAATGATGATCGGCGACTCCAAGAGTGATGTGAAGGCGGCTCGGGCCGCCGGGTTCCAGATTATTTGCATGAGCTATGGCTATAATCACGGCGAGGATATCCGTAACTACGATCCGGATGCAGTGGTTGACTCGATGGCAGAGGTCAAGGGTTTGCTGGAGGCTGCAGCTTGAGTCGCGCCATCCTTTTCGATTATCTTTGAGAGTCATTCCATAGTCAGAACAAGAGTATGTACTTCCTTCTCCACAAAAAGAGCCTGAAGACCGGCACACGATGGCGTTGGTGATTTCGACCGAAACGTCCGTTGTTTGTCTGTCTGTTGTGTGGAGAGGATCATGACCCCCCAAGAATTCGATGCCCTGGTGGACCAGGGTTTTAACCGCATCCCTGTCGCCTGCGAGGTGCTAGCCGACCTCGATACTCCCCTGAGTGTCTATCTCAAGCTGGCAGACGGCCCCTACTCCTATCTCTTTGAGTCGGTCCACGGCGGTGAGAAGTGGGGCCGCTACTCGATCATCGGTTTGCCCTGTCGTACCCATGTCCGGGTCAATGATCATAGCGTCGAGGTGGTGACCGACGGTGAGGTCGTGGAGGCCGACGAGGCGACGGATCCGCTAGCCTGGATCGAGGCCTTTCAGGAGCGCTACAAAGCGGCCGAACCGGAAGGGCTGCCCCGCTTCAACGGCGGCCTGGTGGGTTATTTCGGTTACGACATCGTCCGCTATATCGAACCCAAGCTGGCGAACTGTCCCAACCCGGACCTGATGGGTACCCCGGACATCCTGCTGATGGTCTCCGACGAACTGGTGGTATTCGACAATCTCAGCGGGCGCATGTTTGTCATCGTGCATGTGGACCCTAGCGCCGGCGGCACCCTGGATGGAGCCGAGGCGCGGATCCGCGAGCTGATCCAGTCGATGAAGCGCGGCGCACCCCGGGGGGGCTGCAAAACCGCCCGTCAGGTGAATGAGTCGGACTTTGTCTCCGGCTTCTCCGAGGAGGGCTTCATGCAGGCGGTGGACCGGATCAAAGAGTACATCCTGGAAGGCGACTGCATGCAGGTGGTGATCTCGCAGCGCCTCTCGATCCCGTTTCAGGCACCGCCGCTCGATCTCTACCGTGCCCTGCGCGGACTCAATCCCTCGCCCTATATGTACTTTCTCAATCTGGGTGAGTTTCATATCGTCGGCTCCTCACCGGAGATTCTGACCCGCCTGGAGGATGGCGTGGTGACGGTGCGTCCCATCGCCGGCACCCGCCGTCGCGGTTACACCGAGAAGGAGGACCGGGCGCTGGAGGCAGAGCTGCTGGCCGACCCCAAGGAGCGTGCTGAGCACCTGATGCTGATCGACCTGGGGCGCAATGACGCTGGTCGTGTCGCCAAGGTGGGTAGCGTGCGGCTCACCGACGAGTTCATCATCGAACGCTACTCCCACGTTATGCACATCGTCTCTAACGTCACCGGTGAGCTGAAAGAGGGCATGAGTGCGATGGATGTGCTGCGCGCCACCTTCCCCGCCGGCACGGTCAGTGGGGCGCCGAAGATCCGGGCGATGGAGATCATTGACGAACTGGAACCGGTGAAACGGGGTGTCTATTCGGGCGCGGTGGGTTACCTCTCCTGGAACGGCAACATGGATACCGCCATCGCCATCCGCACTGCGGTGATCAAAGATCAAACATTACACATTCAGGCCGGCGCTGGGGTGGTAGCCGACTCCATCCCCGCCCTGGAGTGGAAAGAGACCATGAACAAGGGGAGGGCCATCTTCCGTGCCGTGGCCCTGGCGGAGGCCGGTATCGACCGCCACGCCTGTGATCCGTCTGAAGAGGAGGCGTAATTATGTTGTTGATGATCGATAATTACGACTCCTTCACCTATAACCTGGTGCAGTATTTTGGCGAGCTGGGCGCGGAAGTGGTGGTGAAGCGCAATGACGAGATCACCATCGACGATATCGAGGCGCTGCAGCCGAATCACTTGGTGATCTCCCCAGGCCCCTGCACCCCCAGCGAGGCTGGTATCTCGGTGGCGGCGATCAAGGCCTTCGCCGGGCGCATCCCGCTGCTCGGTGTCTGTCTTGGTCACCAGTCGATCGGCCAGGCCTTCGGCGGAAAGATCGTGCACGCCCGTGAAGTGATGCATGGCAAGACCTCGCCTATTCACCATGCCGACAGAGGCGTCTTCAGCGGTTTGGAGAATCCCTTCGAGGCGACTCGCTATCATTCGCTGGTGATCGAGAAGGCGAGTCTGCCAGACTGTCTGGAGATCACCGCCTGGACCGAACGTGACGGCGAGATGGATGAGATCATGGGGGTGCGCCATAAGGAACTCGACGTGCAGGGGGTGCAGTTCCATCCCGAGTCGATCCTGACTCGCCACGGCCATGACATGCTGAGCAACTTTATCGACGGAAAATAGGATAGGTTTGGAATAACCAACAACAGGGAGTCGTTGAGATGGAACATCAAGAAAGGCAGATTAAGTTGCCGCCGCAGCTGCTGCTTCTCGATATGCTGGGTGCGATTCTGATGGGTGTAGGGCTGGCTGACTGGCTGGCCAATACCAGTCTCGTACCAGAGTCGATGCGCTTCGAGAACTATGACATCGTCATGGTGGTCGTTGGGGGATTGATGATGTTGCCTCCGCTCATTTACATTGTGCGGACGGCGCTGGAGTTGCGACGTTCCGCTTGAGCGCAGAGATATAGGTGTGTTTAGGCCAGCTTAATATCGCTATCGTTGCGGTTTGTTTCAAGGCGTCGTTTTTCGTCCATCAGTTCAGACATCGCTGCGATCAATACTGAACTCGAGGCCTCAACCACATTGAACCGGTCCAGGATCTCTTCGCGTACGGCTTCATCGTTTTTCCAATCCCTGTTCAGCAGGGCCACCACCTGATGCACGCTGTTGTGCACCTGCTCATGGGGTATCTGGAGTCTTTCATAGGAGGGAAGGTGCCTGAATACATTAAACCCCTGTGCCGATTCGTACCATTGACCAAAGCGGCACTGGTGATGGTCCACCTTGGTTGCCTGCCACTCAGGGCTGCCCTCCCCCATCTCATAGGCGCGATAGGCATTCTGCAGATAGATCATGTGGTCGAGCTTAATCAGTGAGGCGTTGCTGACCCCCTGAGCATAGGCGATGGTCTCATAGCTGGCCTGGGCGCCGTCAGCCACCTGATTGAAGCCAGTCTCAAAGTCGGCAACCATCTCCTGGGAGTGGTCGGCCATCTCTGCAATGGTGGCTGCATTGTCAGACATGGTCTGGGTGGCCGTGGAGAAGCCGTGAATAATCTGCTCGATGCTGCCTGCCGCTTGTTTGGTGCTCTCCGCCAACTTCTTGACCTCATCGGCCACCACTGCAAATCCTCGGCCATGTTCGCCGGCGCGGGCCGCCTCGATGGCGGCATTCAGCGCCAGCAGATTGGTCTGGTCGGCTATCTGGGTGATCAGAGAGAGTGCCTGAATGACTTCGATACTGTGTTCGTTGAGGGTGGAAGAAGAGCTCTGGATCTCGCCGATCATCTCCACCAAACTGCGTAGTTGGCCGGTTACCTCACTGATCGATTCACGACCGGCCAGCGCGGTATTGGCAGCCTGCCGGGAGATATCCTCAACCGTGCCCATGTGCTCCGCCATTTCGCCGAGGTCTGCCTGGGTCAGCTGCAGATTGCTGAGCAGTGAATCGGTCTTGGATGCGCTGAGTTTGCCGAAGAAGACATCAACCTCCCGGTGGCGCCTATTCTCCGCCATGGCATCGACTGAGGCGTTGATGCGCTCCATGGCTTTCTGGTAGGAGCCGTGCAGCCCTGCCGGGAAACACTTGCGATGGAACTGCTCCTTGAGGCCCAGCTCAAAGGTGGTGCTGGTCTCTTTGAAAAAAGCCTCCTCCTGATCGCGTCCCTCATTCAGGTTCCAGGCGGTCTCCGCCAGATTATGTTTCTCGGGGATCTGGGTGATCCGGTACTGCAGGTCGCCTTTGATGATCGCCTGGCCCATGGCCTTGATCTTGGCGATTAATTCCTGGTCTTCGCGCTCCGTGCGCCAGCTCAGAACTCCCAGCACCAGGGCTAGTATCAAGCCAGCGATGAGTTCCGCCTGCAGGCCGTGACGGATCAGGCCGATGATGACCAAAACCACCAGCACCCCCAGCATGAGTCGGCTAAGGGTTGCTGCCCTAAATCTCAAGAACGAAGTGCTCATAATCGCTCCCGTAGTCGGTCAGTTTTGCCTGTAGCAGCTGGGTCGATGCCTGGATTGCCTGTCTGGCCCCCGCCCGCTGCTCTACCGCCAGCATCTCTGCGTAGATCGGTTCGATCAGCCGTACCGACTCCTCCTTTGGCCGGCGTCTTACCGAATAGTAACCGACTAACTTGCCGGAGGGATTCAATGTCGGGGTGATGTTGGCGAAGACCCAGTAGAAGCTGCCATCCCTACTCATGTTTTTGACGTAGCCGAAGAACTCCCGGCCTTGTTTGAGCGTATCCCACAGCAGTTGAAAGATGGCCCTTGGCATATCCGGGTGACGTATGATGTTCTGTTGCTGGCCCAGCAATTCCGCTTCGCTGTAGCCTGCAATCTGCATAAAAATACGGTTGGTGTAGGTTATGCGGCCGCTTGGGTCGGTCTTGGAGACGATAAAGTCCTCTTCCTTGAGCTTTCGTTCTTTGTTGATGGGTTGGATCTTGTTTTTCATTCAATGAGTCCCCCGGCACCTCTCCCCACCTCCTACTTTCGGCAGGGAGGGCGGAAAAGTTAATTAATTCCTGGGGGCGATGAGCGGGTTTACTGGTTCGGAGCCGAACCCTGTGTATGAGATATCTTTGCGTCCTTCGCACTTCTTTGCGATCTTTGCGTTATTCCAAGATAAACGAAAGGGGAGAGTTTCAATGGAGATGCGGCAGGCCATCAATAAAGTCCTGGGCCGTCAGGAGCTGAGCGCCGACGAGATGACCGGGGTGATGCGCACCATCATGACCGGAGGGGCGACTTCGGCACAGATCGGCGGTTTTCTTATCGGTCTGCGCATGAAGGGCGAGACGGTAACCGAGATCGCTGCCGCGGCCTCGGTAATGCGCGAGTTGGCCAGTGGTGTCGCCATCGGCGATCTGGAAAACACTGTCGATATCGTCGGCACCGGCGGTGACGCCTCCGGCACCTTCAACGTCTCCACCGCCAGCATGTTCGTCGCCGCCGCCGCCGGTTGCCATGTGGCGAAGCACGGCAATCGTTCAGTCTCCTCCAAATCGGGTAGTGCCGATGCGTTGGAGGCTGCTGGCATCCGGCTCGATCTGATGCCACAACAGGTTGAGCAGTGCGTGCGCGAGGTGGGTGTTGGCTTCATGTTTGCGCCCGGTCATCACAGTGCCATGAAATACGCCATCGGCCCGCGCAAGGAAATGGGGGTGCGCACCATCTTCAATGTGCTCGGCCCCCTCACCAACCCTGCCGGCGTGCCCAACCAGCTGCTCGGTGTTTTCAGTGAGGAGCTGCTGGAGCCCCTGGCCGAGGTGCTGCAGCGGCTTGGTAGCCAGCATGTGATGGTAGTCCACTCTCGCGACGGCCTTGATGAAATCAGTATTGGCGAGGCCACCGACGTGGCCGAGCTGAGGGATGGTCAGATCCGCCGTTATTCGATCCAGCCGGAAGATTTCAGCATCAAACGCACCGCCATCGACAGCATCAAGGCGGATGATGCGGCCCACAGTCTCGACATCATCCGCGGTGTGCTGGAGGATCGCGCTGGCCCGGCTCGGGATATCGTGATGCTCAACGCCGGTGCCGCGATCTACTGTGCCGGGCTTGCCGAGAGCCTGACGGATGGGGTGCAGAAGGCCGATCAGGCGATCGCCAGCGGCGAGGCGCGCAATCGGCTCGACCGCCTGGTGGTGCTCAGCCAGAGCTTCGATTGACGGGCGATGCTGTGCCTGCGCGGACCGTTCAGGCGGGGGATTGGGTTGTATACATCCTGTGCTGTGCCGATGACACCCTCTATACAGGGATCACCACCGATCTAGAGAGGCGCCTGACGGAGCACAATCAGGACAATCGCCTGGGCGCCAGATATACTCGGGTGCGGCGCCCGGTGGCGCTAGTCTATCAGCAGGCCTGTGCGGATCGTGCCGCGGCGCTGCGGGAGGAGTATCGCATCAAGCAGCTGAGCCGGGCGCAGAAGCAACGCCTGATCGCGGCTGCTATTTCAGACTAAGTCGTGGACGGGCCTGCGTTGGCCAGGGTCGAAGGGTAAACCCCTATTTTTATCTCACGGCTCGAGTGGCATTCTCAATCGATAAAAAGAGGGTAGCTTGCTGCTGCCAGATAACTATCGGAAGAGAATGATGGAGTTTTTTGCCAAGACGGTCTGTCGGGCCAATCCACAGCTGATCCAACATCGGGTGCGCATCGAGAACCTGATGAGCTGGTGTGCCGCGATTGAGGCCGCGTCGGGTCGGGGCGAGCGCGGTGAACTGCTGCTGCCCTGGGGGCGATTTCGTGTCCGCTGGGAGGTGATCCAGAGCGGGGTGCGCTTCTCTTTGCCCGGTTGCCCCAACGCCACCCAGTGGACGATTACCGTCGATCAGCATCTCTCCGGAGTGCGTCTGCACTGCACCCTCAACCGAACCAAAATCACCCCAGATCTGCGCAGTCAGCTGGAGGCGTTTGTGGCAGAGTGGCTAGCGGGTCTGGAGTCGGGGCTGCAGGGCAGCCCGATTGTGCGCGTTGGCTGTGAAGATGCAGTCTGCCTCAGCTCCTTCAGCGGTATGGGCTAGCTGGACAGCGCCGTTGATTGTATCGCCTGTGATATGCTTTGCGTCCTTTAGAGGCATCCCCGAGCGTTGGCTGGTATGAGTGACACCCCCGATATCCTGAAAAAGATTATCCGCCGCAAGTTGGAAGAGATCAGTGCGCGGAGCGAACAGCTGTCGCTGCAGCAGCTGATCAAATCGCTGGATGAGGCAGATGCCCCGCGAGGCTTCGCCGCCGCCATCCAGGCCAGGATCGATGCCGGTGGCGAGGGGGTGATCGCCGAGATAAAGAAGGCCTCGCCCAGCAAGGGGCTACTGCGGGCCGATTTCAGACCGGCGCAGATTGCGCAAAGCTATGCGAGCGGGGGAGCCGCCTGCCTTTCGGTGCTCACCGATATCGATTTCTTCCAGGGCGCTGATGACTACCTGAAACAGGCGCGTGGCGCTTGTAACCTGCCGGTGATCCGCAAGGATTTCATCATTGCCCCCTACCAGGTCTATGAGGCGCGCGCGATCAACGCCGATTGCATCCTGCTGATCGCCGCCTGCCTGGATGACCAGCGGCTGCGGGAATTGAACGATCTGGCGCATCAGATCGGCATGGATGTGCTGATCGAGGTGCACGACGAGGTGGAGCTGCAGCGGGCGCTGCAGGTGGAGAATCGGCTGATCGGCATCAACAACCGCAATTTGCGGACCTTTGAGGTGAGTCTGGAGACCACCCTGCGGATGTTGGAGCAGATCCCCGGCGACCGCATCCTGGTAACTGAGAGCGGCATTCATAGCGCAGAAGATGTGGCGTTGATGCGCGCTAACGGGGTGCATGCCTTCCTGGTCGGCGAGGCATTTATGCGCGCAGATGACCCGGGAGCGAAACTTGCAGAGCTGTTTGACTAGGCGGGGGTGAGAGGGCTGCCGGGCTCCAGGGGGAGTGCCTGCCGGCTCTCCTCCTGGAGGCGGGTTCTGTGGGACGGGACTCAGCGCGTGCCGAACACTACGATGGTCTTGCCCTTGACGTAGATCAGCCCCTGGGCTTCCAGGTTCTTCAGTACACGCCCAGCCATCTCGCGTGAGCAGCCAACGATGCGGCCAATCTCCTGGCGGGTGATGCGGATCTGCATGCCATCCGGGTGGGTCATGGCATCGGGTTCTTTGCAGAGGTCAAGCAGGGTGCGGGCGATGCGGCCGGTGACGTCGAAAAATGCCAGGTGGCCGACCTTTGTGCTGGTCTGCTCCAGGCGCTGCGAGAGCTGCGCGCCCATCGCATAGAGGGTGTCCTTCATGTATTCACGCAGTTCGGTATCAAACAGCTGTTCAAGGCGTTTGTAACTGATCTCTGCGATCTGGCAGGGAGTGCGGGTGCGGACCATCACGCTGCGCTTTGGCTGAGGGACGAAGAGCCCCATCTCGCCGATGAACTCCCCTTTATTGAGGTAGGTGAGGATGATCTCGCGACCATCATCATCCTCGATGTAGACTGCGACTGAACCTTCGGTGAGGTAGTAGAGTACATCGGAGGGATCACCGATATGGATGATCTCGGTATTCTTTGGATAGCGGCGCCGGTGACAAAACGAGAGGAATCGCTGAAGATACTCTGGCTCTTGGGGTGGCGGCTTGATTATTGTCATAAGTCGGTTTCTCGTTGAATGGCCCGATGAGCTGTTTGGGATAATTTAGCTCTCAACGTTCAATTCTAGCAACCCATTCAACACTGTCGATGAAGCCGTCGTAGTGTCGGGTTGCTGATAGTGGTGGCTGTTCATCCTAAACAATTGAACAGCATATAAATAAAACTTAGCTTCGTCGACCTTATTGTGCGGCTGTGGCGGGGTTTTTGTGGGTTTCCTGATCAATCAGTTTGGAGTTGTGATGAAGGCACGGGTGAAGTGGGTGGAAGATGCCGCGATGATGGGTGAGTCCGGCAGCGGGCATGCGGTGATAATGGACGGTCCGGAGGCGTTTGGCGGGCGCAACCTGGGGATACGGCCGATGGAGATGCTGCTGCTCGGCATGGGTGGCTGCACCGAGTTTGATGTGTTGTCGATGCTGAAGAAGTCGCGCCAGCAGGTGACCGGTTGTGTGGTTGAGTTGGAGGCAGAACGGGCCGAGAGTGAGCCAAAGATCTTCACCCGGATCCACGCTCACTTTATCGTCAGCGGCAAGAATCTGAGTGAAAAGCATGTGGCCCGCGCCATCTCCCTGAGCGCCGAGAAGTACTGCTCCGCCTCGATCATGCTCGGCAAGGTGGCGGAGGTGACCCATGACTATGAGATAAGGGATGTCTGAAGCGGCCGATTTTGATGCGCTGGTTGCCGAGTTCTATCAGGTCTGGTTTCGCTTCCATCCCAGCGCGGCGCTGTTTGCCGGTGTCGCGGGTTATGAGGGGCAACTGGCTGCGGATGGCGACGATGATGTGGGCGCGTTGGCCGGTTGGCTCGGCAATCTGTTGCTGGGGCTCTCCGAGTTCAGCTTGGAGGCGCTTGATGCGGATCGCCAGATCGACCTGCAGCTGATCTATGGTGCGGTGATCATTGAACGCCGCTGGCTGCTGGAGCAGGACTGGCGGCATCGTGATCCGGCCCGCTATCTGCCGCTGCGGACCCTGCAAGAGTTGGTGCTGCGCCAACCCGAGCAGCTTTGCGAGGCTGTGCTGGGGCTGCTGAAGCGCACCCCTAACTACCTGCGTGATGCGCGCAGTCAGCTCTTGGAGCTGCCGGAACTGGTCTCCAGTCTGTGGCTGGCAGAGGCGCTGGAGCTGCTTGAGCGCGGCATCCCCTGGCTGCACCGGCTGGTACAGGAGCTGCCGCAGGGGCGGGAATGCTGTACTGAACAGGGGCAGTTGCAGGGGTTGAGCTGCACCGCGGCCGAGGCGCTGGAGGACTATCAGCACTTCCTGCAGGATGAGATAGTGCCAGCCGCGCAGGGGAGTTCGAGCTGTGGTACGGAGATGGTGGATCTGATCCTGCGCAACCGCCATCAGTTGGCCCTGAGCGGTGAGCAGGCACTGCAGCTGGCGCGACGGGAGAGGGAGAAGATTCGACGACAACTGGCTGAGCTGGGTGTCGATGTGGACGATCTGCAGGATCGGCATCTGGTGGGGCCTGAGCTGACCGGTGAGCAGCGGCAGGTTGTCTATCGCGAGGAGCTGGCTCGGCTCAAGGCGTTTGTGCTGGAGCGGGAGTTGCTGCAGCCACCTGAACAGCCCTGCGAGATCCGGCTGACCGAGGGGTGTTTGAGTCGTATCGCCTGTGACAGCTACTGCCGCACCGAAGCGGGTGGCGTGATCTACCTGCCCTGCCGCACCGAGCGGTCTGAGGGTGGTGAAAGCCTGGCGGAGATTCGCCTGCGTTGTCTTTATGCCGGCTGGGCCGGGCGCCACTTTCTTGCCTGGGCGGGTGGCATCGAGGCGCATAGCCTAGTGCGCCAGATCAACCCGTCCGCCGCCTTCAAACGTGGCTGGGCCCACTATATGAGCGGCCTGCTGGAAGAGCAGGACTACTTTGCTGAAGCAGATCGGCGGCTACTGCAGCAGCGTCGACTGGCGCTGGCGGAGGAGGCGGTGGTGGAGCTGGAGTACCATCTGGGCGATATCGACGGCGTGACCGCGCTGTCGCGACTGCGCAGTGTGGCGATCCTGGGCAACACTGCCGAGTCGCGCCTGACGCAGATATCGCGCCACCCCACCGATGCCTTCATGGCACTGATCGGTGTGCGCCTGCTGGAGGCGACGCGCCGTCGAGTGTTGGAAAAACAGCCGCAGCTGTCGCCGCTGCAGTTTCATGCCAAATTGTTTGCCGAGGGCGCCATCGCCCTGCCGCTGGTGGTGAAGCGCAGCTTTGGCGAATCGGTATGGGAGCAGGCCTCCCGCGAGGTGTTGTGATGAATCGACCCGGTTCCAATCTGGGCATGCGTCATGTGGCGCTCTATGTGCGGGATCTGCCTGCCTGCGAACGGTTCTATGTGAGCCTGCTCGGCATGCAGGTGGAGTGGCGTCCCGATCCGGCCAACGTCTATCTCAGCTCTGGGCCGGATAATCTGGCTCTGCACCAGGCTGCGCCAGGCGAGCGGGATGAGTCGCAACAGCGTCTCGACCACATTGGTTTTTTTCTCGCCACGAAGGCGGCGGTGGATGAGTGGTTTGCCTTCCTGCAGGCTGAGGGTGTGCAGATGCGCACCGAGCCGCGCACCCATCGGGATGGCGCGCGCAGCTTCTACTGCTATGATCCCGATGGCATGGTGGTGCAGATCATTTACCATCCACCGGTGGCGGAGTGGGAGCGCCGCAGATAACCGATTGACGGCGGATGGGCAGATGGCCTAGCCTTGCCCGCCTTTCCATTTCCAATGAGGCAGGATCCGCAGATGAAGCGTCTTAAGCTGCATGGATTCAACAACCTGACCAAGACCCTCAGCTTCAATATCTACGATATCTGCTATGCGGCGACGCCCTCGCAAGTAAAGGAGTATATCGAGTATATCGATGATGCCTATAACGCCGAGCGCCTGACCCAGATCTTGACCGATGTGGCCAACATCATTGGCGCCAATATCCTGAATATCGCGCATCAGGATTACGATCCCCAGGGGGCCAGCGTCACCATGCTGATTTCCGAGGAGCCAGTGGCGGCGCAGCAGCTCTCCAATACCGAGGCGCCGGGGCCGCTGCCCGATGCGGTGGTGGCACACCTCGACAAGAGCCACATCACCGTGCATACCTACCCAGAGAGCCACCCGGAGAACAGCATTAGTACCTTCCGCGTCGATATCGACGTCTCCACTTGCGGGCGTATCTCGCCACTGAAGGCGCTCAACTATCTGATCCACTCATTTGAGTCGGATATCGTGATTATGGACTACCGGGTGCGCGGTTTTACCCGCGATGTGGGAGGCAAAAAGCACTACATCGATCACAAGATCAACTCGATCCAGAACTACCTGGCCCGCGACACCAAAAATCGCTACCAGATGATGGACGTCAACGTCTATCAGGAGAACATCTTCCACACCAAGATGATCCTCAAGGAGTTCGATCTGGACGGCTACCTGTTCGGCATGGAGGTGGACGACATGCCACCGCGCCAGCAGCGCGAGATCAGCGAGCGGATCAAGCGGGAGATGATGGAGATTTTCTACGGCCGCAACATCCAGAAGGGCATGAGACTAATGTAGGCAGCGCTGCTGCAGCGTGAATGGCCTGTTCGCACGGCTTGCGGTGCGCCTACGGCGCCATTACAGATAGTAGACCGACGTGGTCATCAGCTTAGAGGTGAGCTTCATCGCCAGTTTGATCGGGCCTGGCAGTTCGGTGCCGCCGGCCTCAAGCGCCAGTGTGGCGTGGTGGATCTCATCCTCTTTCATCTGTTCGAGAATGGCGCGGCTCTTGGCGTCCTGGCTGGGCAATTGTTGCAGATGGCTGTTCAGGTGCGCCTCCACCTGATGTTCGGTCTCGGCGACAAAGCCCAGGCTCCACTTGTCGCCGGCCAGCCCGGCGGCGGCGCCGATGGCGAACGAGCCGGCGAACCAGAGCGGATTGAGCACGCTCTTGCGGTTATCCAGCTCATCGAGGCGTCTTTCACACCAAGCCAGATGGTCGTTCTCCTCCTGAGCGGCGCGCTCCATGCTGTCGCGCACCTCCGGCAGCTTGGCAGTCAGCGCCTGGCCCTGATAGAGCGCCTGGGCGCAGACCTCACCGGTGTGGTTAATGCGCATCAGGCGTGCAGTCTCGTCGCGCTCCTGCTCGCTCATCTCTGACTCGTCGAGGCCGTGTGCGGGATTGGCTCGCTCGGTGACTTGGGGGCGGCCAAACACGGTGCGCAGGGCCTGGTCGAAACCGAGGATCAGACGCTCGGCCGAGGTGTAACTTCGTGCATTCATAATGCTTAAGATAGCCTCTCTGAGGAGTGGAGTTCAACCGGTTCGGGTATTAGTGCCTGGTCTGCTGCAGTTGCCGGAGGATCAGCTCGAGCGGGTGCAGCACCTCGATCGCCACTCCTGCCTGTTGCAGCAGGTTGCGAATTTGCAGGGCGCAGCCGCTGTTCTGAGTGACCAGGAGCGGGGCCTTGAGTGCGCGGATCTCCTCCAGTAATGCCGCGCCCAGGCCATCGGAGATGCCGGGCTGGAACAGCAGATGGCTGCCTGCCGCGCCGCAGCAACCGAGCCTCTGTGGTACCGGCAGGAGTTGGATCTTGGGGATCCGCTGTAATAACCGGGCGGCGTGATCTCCACGGCTGCTGCAGGGCTGGTGCAGCAGCACCGGTTGCGGCAGGGGGCGCAGAGTCAGCTCCGCGGGCCAGGGCTGTTCCAGCAGCAGCTCGACAAGCGAACGTATCGGTGGAGTGGTACGGCAGTGCTCGAGTAATTCGTTGTGACAGGCGCTGGCGAGGGTGGCGATCACCCCGACCCGGCTTATCTCGAACAGGGCGCTGTTATGCTCGCACAGTTGCTGCGCCTGCTGTAGACCACCGCTGTGACGGTGCAGCGCGCCGCAGCAGTGCTGTGCTTCGGGGATCTCCACCGCATAGCCCAACTGCCGCAGCAGTTCGATCGCTGCCTCGATGAGCTGCGGTTCGAGCGATTGTGAAACGCAGCCGGTGAAGAGCAGGGCGCTGCGGCCGCTGGCGGTGTGGGTGGGCAGCAGGGCGGGGAGCTTTGGTCCTGGGGTGGGGATCTGGTTGGCGATGGCTGCCAGCCGGGAACTGACCCCGAAGCGCTGGCGCGCCAGCCACTGCAGCAGCCCAAAACGCTTGGCCAGTCTGGCAAATCCGAGCCACTTTTTTAGTCTGCGTGGTTGGCTCAGCCGCTTGATTAGTTGTTGCTTGAAGGCACTGTGCCAGCTGCTGCGCCTGCTGTTCAGAAGCTGCCGGGCACCATCGATCATCGCACCATAGGCGACCCCGGAGGGGCAGGCCGATTCGCAGCGTCGGCAGTGCAAGCAGCCCTCCAGGTGTCGGCTCAGGGTCGGATCGGCCGGCAGGCTGCCGTCGGCCAGCGCCTGGATCAGTGCGATCCGCCCGCGTGGCGAGTCGGCCTCGTTGCGCAGCAGTCGGTAGGTGGGGCAGTGGGGCAGACAGAGGCCGCATTTGACGCAGCGGTCCGCCTCGAGGATCAGCTGTTCAGGTGTCACTGGCTGGAGCCTGGGTCGGAAATGCCCGGCAGGCGGTGCGGTTTTGTCGCAAAGGGGGGGTGAATCGCGCTCATCGCGCTTATAATAGCGACAAATCAGCGAGGCTTCACAGCGAGAAGGCCATGTCTTACTACCGCCATCACCTCTTCTTCTGCACCAATCAGCGCGATGATGGGCACCCCTGCTGCGGGCGCTTTAACGCGGCGGGGCAGTGCGGCTATCTGAAGCAGCGGGTTAAGGAGCTGGAGCTGGAGCTGGCCGGACCGGGCGGGGTGCGGGTCAACATCGCCGGTTGTCTTGATCGTTGCGAACATGGGCCGGTGCTGGTGATCTACCCGGAGGCGGTCTGGTACACCTATGTGGATAGGGACGATCTGGATGAGATCCTGCAGCGCCACCTGATCGATGGAGAGCGGGTGGAGCGGCTGCTGATCAAGCCACAGGATGCCTCATAGCGCCTTGGTCTTGGTAGCACCGCAACGGCTGCAGCGAAACTGGGTCACCAGCCGCCCCTGTTTAACGTCGAACTGGCGCTCCTTGACCGTCTGCCACTTGTGAAAGCCCTCGCGACAGAGCCCCCGGCCACGGTGCTTATCGCTCAGGGTGCGCTTTTTGAATGTCAGGATCTCGCCCATTGATCACACTCCTATGGTGTCCGCAGTATGACCGATAATCGACCGACAGTGCAGATCTACGCCCGTGGTTGGGACCACCCGGCTTGGCAGGGCAGTTTTTACCCGGAGGATCTGCCGGCTGACTGGCGCCTGACCTACTATGCCAACGAGTTTCCCGGAGTGTTGTTGCCACAGGCAGTGTGGGCGGATCTCGCAGCCTCGACACTGCTGGAGTGGTTGGATGATTTGGATGATGGCTTCCAGCTCTATCTGGAGATCGAGAGCCCGCTGGAGGCACAGCAGGTGCAGTTGCTTGAGGGATGGGCTGGGCAGCTGGCTGGACTGGTATTGCGGCAGGGGATAGATGCTGAGTCAATCGAGACGATGGGCCTGAACTGCTATCGTCTGCTGCGGTCCGACAAGGGAGTGGCTGACGGTGAGCCGGCCGCCTTCTGCATTAAACCTGATGCGCGATTGGAACCGCGCCAGCAGCGTGCGCTGCTTGAACGTCTCTCCACACGGGTGGCGGGTGATCAGGAGCTGCCTCTGTTCCTTTTCGGCGAGCCGCCAGATCTGGATCTGCTGCGGCAGTTGCGCCAACTGGCACAACTGATGGGGCTGGCTTGACGCTTATAGGGGGTGTCGACAGAATGGGTGAAAATGCCAGAAGGGAAGCCTCGCCAATGGTCGAAGACAAGAGCTCGCAGGAGTCGCCGCTGATTCGTATTCGCGGGCTGCGGTTTCGTCGCGGCGGGCAGATCATCTTTGATGGTGTCGACCTGGATATCCCGCGTGGCCAGGTGAGTGCCATCATGGGGCCCAGTGGCAGCGGCAAGACCACCCTGCTGAAACTGATCGCCGGTCAGCTGCAGCCGGATGCCGGGAGCATCGAGGTGGACGGTCTGAACGTGCATCAGCTCAGCCGGCGCGAGTTGTTTCGGCTGCGCACCCGTATGGGCATGCTGTTCCAGAGTGGCGCGCTGCTCACCGATCTCTCTGTCTTTGAAAACGTCGCCTACCCGGTGCGCGAACATGCCGACCTGCCCGAATCGATGATTCGTCGCCTGGTGCTGATGAAGCTAGAGGCGGTGGGGCTGCGCGGTGCGCGTGAGCTGATGCCGGCTGAACTCTCCGGTGGCATGGCGCGGCGGGTGGCGCTGGCCCGGGCCATCGTCCTTGATCCGATGATGGTGATGTACGATGAGCCCTTCACCGGCCAGGATCCGATCTCGATGGGGGTGCTGGCGCAGCTGATCCGCCGTCTCAACGATGCGGTGGGGCTGAGTAGCATTCTGGTCTCCCACGACGTGGAGGAGACCGCCGCCATCGCCGATCGGCTCTATCTAATCTCCCATGGCCGGCTGGTGGAGCAGGGGTCGCCGCAGCAGTTGGCCGACTCCGACTCTCCCTGGGTGCACCAGTTCATGCGCGGCGAGCCGGATGGGCCGGTGCGTTTCCACTACCCGGCCGCGCCGCTGGCTGATGATCTGCTGATGGGTGGAGGTGGTGCTTGATCCTTGACCTTCTGGCACACCTGGGCCGACATGGGCTTGCGTCGTTGCAGCGCCTGGGTCGCGGTCATCTGCTGCTGCTGGAGATCCTGGTCGGCAGCCTAGCGCTGGTGCGTCGTCTGCGCCTGCTGCTGGTCCAGGTTTATTCTGTGGGGGTGCGCAGCCTGGTGATCGTGGTGGTCTCCGGGTTGTTTGTCGGCATGGTTTTGGGGCTGCAGGGGCACTATGTGCTCTCCCAGTTCGGCGCTGAAGAGAGCCTCGGAGTGATGGTGGCGGCTTCACTGGTGCGCGAGTTGGGGCCGGTGGTGACGGCGCTGCTGTTCGCTGGTCGCGCCGGTTCGGCGTTGACCGCCGAGATCGGCCTGATGAAGGCCACTGAACAGCTCTCCGGTTTGGAAATGATGGCGGTGGATCCGGTGCACCGGATCCTGACGCCGCGTTTCTGGGGCGGTTTTATCTCGATGCCGCTGCTGGCGGGGCTATTCAGTGCGGTCGGTGTGATCGGTGGCTACTTCGTCGGGGTGGCGCTGCTGGGGATCGATGATGGCGCCTTCTGGAGCCAGATGCAGGCGAAGATCGACTGGAACGAGGATGTACTCAACGGTGTCACCAAAAGCGTAGTATTTGGCATCGTCTGCAGCTGGATCGCGCTGTTCGAGGGTTACGATGCACATCCCACCTCGGAGGGGGTGAGTCGTGCCACCACCCGTACTGTGGTGCACTCGGCGCTGGCGGTGCTGATGCTCGATTTTGTGCTCACCGCGCTGATGTTTGGAGACTGAGAGATGAATAGACGCAGGCTGGAGGTCGGGGTTGGGCTGTTCATGGCGCTTGGCCTGGTGGCACTGTTTTTTCTGGCGATGCAGGTAAGCAACCTGAGCAGTGTCAGCAGAGGTGATGGGTATGAGGTACAGGCCCGCTTCGACAATATTGGCGGTCTCAAGGTGCGCTCGCCGGTGGCGATAGCCGGGGTGCGTATCGGTCGGGTGACGCATATCGGGTTCGACCAGCAGAACTTCGAGGCGGTGGTTACCCTGCGGATCGAAGAGCAGTATGACAAGATTCCAGAGGATAGCATCGCCAAGATCTACACTTCGGGTTTGCTCGGGGAGCAGTATGTCGGTCTCGATCCGGGGGGCAGCGAGGAGACGATCCGTGACACCGGCCAGATCACAATGACTCAGTCAGCGCTGGTGCTGGAGGAGATAGTTGGCCAATTTCTGTTCAGCAAGGCGGAAGAGGCGGCCCTTGAGTAGCCTGGCCGAGATCCGCCACGAAGGGGCGTTTCGCTTCACTTTGCAGGGCGATATGAGCTTCGCCAGTGCGCGCAGCCTGCTGCAGCAGTCGCAGGTGCTGTTTCCGGTTGGCGGGGATTTCTCCCTCGACCTCTCCGCGGTGCAGCACAGTGACAGCGCCGGGGTGGCGCTGCTGTTGGAGTGGCTCGCTGCGGCCCAGGCGGGTGGGGGGCGTCTGGAGATCACCGGCCTGCCAGCCTCAATGCGCGCCATCGCCGGTGTCTGCAATCTGCAGGAGCTGCTGCCGTTGGATGAGGAGGAATAGCTCCAGATGCAGGATGATCCGATCCTCTTTACCATCTTTCTGGTCTTCTCCGGCGCGGCGCTGCTGGCAACGGTGGCGTTGTTCGCTCGTCAGGCGCTGCTAATCGCCTATATCCTGCTCGGTGCGCTGTTTGGTCCCTGGGGCTTCGGCTTTGTGGATGATCCGGCGGTGGTGAAAGAGATTGCCGACATCGGCATCATCTTTTTGCTGTTTCTGTTGGGGCTCGATCTGAAGCCCCAGGAGCTGCTCAATCTGCTGCGCAAGACCACCCTGGTGACCCTCGGCAGTTCGCTGCTGTTTTTCGTGATCGGCTTCAGCGTCGCCTGGCTGTTTGGTTTTAGCTGGGTGGAGTCACTGGTGGTGGGCGGTACGATGACCTTCTCTTCCACCATTATCGGTCTCAAGTTATTGCCGACCACGGTACTGCACCATCAGCGCACCGGCGAGATTATTATCAGTATCCTGTTGCTGCAGGATCTGCTGGCGATTGTCATGTTGCTGCTGCTGGAGGGGCGAGGGGTGGATCTTGCTTCAGCGGGAGGGCGCTTCATTCTGCTGCTGTTGGCATTGCCGGTGTTGATCCTCGGCTCTTGGCTGGTGGCGCGCTTCCTTTTGGTTCCGCTAATTCGGCGCTTCAGCCAGATCAAGGAGTATGTGTTTCTGCTCGCTATCGGCTGGTGCCTGGGGATGGCCGAGCTGGCCGGTGGGGTAGGGCTTTCCCGCGAGATCGGCGCCTTCAGTGCTGGCGTCGCGCTGGCCACCAGTCCGATCGCCCTCTATATCGCCGAGAGCTTGAGGCCGCTGCGCGATTTCTTCCTGATCCTCTTCTTTTTCTCCCTGGGAGCTGGGGTGAATCTGGAGAAGCTACCCGATCTGCTGCTGCCGGCGTTGCTGCTGGCGACGATTCTGATGCTGGTCAAGCCCTGGGCCTTCCGTCGCCTGCTCGAGCGCACCGGCGAGGATCGTGAGCGCAGCGGTGAGATCGGCTGGCGGCTCGGCCAGCTGAGCGAATTCTCTCTGCTGATCGCGGTGCTGGCACTCGACCTGGGGCAGATTGGCGACCGCGCCTCCTACCTGATCCAGCTAACAACCCTGTTCACCTTCCTGGTCTCCACCTACCTGGTGGTGATGCGCTTCTACACGCCGATCGCTATCTCCGATCGGCTGCGGCGGGATTGATGTGGCTGCGTGGGCGGGCTGGGAAAATACGGTTATACCCCCGCTTTGGCTGCCAACTGTCGAAAAAAGCTCCCGTTCTTGCCGTATTTTCGCTATGATCCCCGGTTTTTCCAAGCGCTGGCAGGTTGGCGCCGACTGAGCGGATCCCAACGATGGATAAACTGATCATCAAAGGTGGAATTCCCCTGCAGGGCGAGGTGCGGATTGCCGGGGCGAAAAATGCGGCGCTGCCGATCCTCGCGGCGACCCTGCTGGCTGACAGTCCGATGCGGGTGGGCAATGTGCCGCATCTGCAGGACATTACCACCACCATGGGGCTGCTTGGCGGGATGGGCGCCACCCTGGTGGTGGATGAGAAGATGGGCATCGAGGCGGATACTGCTTCGATCACCCGATTCCACGCCCCGTATGAGCTGGTCAAGACCATGCGTGCCTCGATCCTGGTGCTCGGGCCGATGTTGAGCCGTTTCGGCGAGGCGGAGGTATCGCTGCCCGGAGGCTGCGCGATCGGCTCCCGCCCGGTCAATCTGCACATCGACGGACTGCGCGCTATGGGCGCAGATATTTCTGTCGAGAACGGCTACATTCGTGCGCGCGCCAAGCGGCTGCGGGGGGCGCGCATCGTCATGGATCTGGTCTCGGTGACCGGCACAGAGAACCTGATGATGGCGGCGGCGCTGGCCGATGGCACTAGCATTATCGAGAATGCTGCGCGTGAACCAGAAGTGGTGGACCTCGCCGACTGTATCAACAAGATGGGTGGCAACATCTCTGGCGCGGGGACTTCGACCATCACCGTCAATGGGGTTGGACGGTTGCTCGGCACCAACTATGAGGTGTTGCCAGACCGGATCGAGACCGGCACCTTTTTGGTTGCCGCGGCGATCACTCGCGGCCGGGTCAAGGTGCGTGACACTCGCCCCGATCTGCTCGATGCGGTGTCGCAGAAGCTGATCGAGGCGGGCGCAAAAATGGAGTTTGGTGAGGACTGGATTAGCCTCGATATGGAGGGACGCCGCCCCAAGGCGGTGGATGTGCACACCGCCCCCTATCCCGCCTTTCCGACCGATATGCAGGCGCAGTTCACCGCCCTCAACTCGGTGGCGGAGGGGGTCGGCACGATCACCGAGACGATCTTCGAGAATCGTTTCATGCATGTGCAGGAGCTGGTGCGGATGGGGGCGAAGATCCGCCTCGAGGGCAACACGGCGATCTGTACCGGCAGCGAACATCTGACTGGCGCGCCGGTGATGGCTACCGACCTGCGTGCCTCCGCCAGCCTTGTGCTGGCCGGGTTGGTGGCCGAAGGGGAGACCCTGGTGGATCGCATCTACCATATCGACCGGGGTTATCAGAACATCGAGGAGAAGTTGGCCGGCCTCGGCGGGCAGATCCGTCGGGTGCCTGATTGATCTCATCTGGCTGTCAGCCTGGCGTCAGGCAAGCCTGTTTTGAATACTACTGATTGAGCCGCGAACGCGCATCGTCATGAAATTTTCTACACCGATCACCATCGCCCTCTCGAAAGGGCGCATCTTCAAACAGAGCCTGCCGCTATTGGCCCATGCCGGCATCGAGCCGATCGACGACCCGGAGACCAGCCGTAAGCTGATCCTCGATACCAATCACGAGCAGGTGAAGCTGGTGATCATCCGCGCCACCGACGTACCCACCTATGTGCAGTACGGCGCCGCTGACATCGGCGTGGCGGGCAAGGATGTGTTGCTGGAGCACGGCGGCGAGGGGCTCTACGAGCCACTCGATCTGCAGATCGCCAAGTGCCGCCTGATGGTGGCCGGTCACGCCGGTGCCTCCCTTGATGGCAACCGCCTGCGCATCGCCACCAAGTATGTGAAGAGCGCACAGAAACACTTCGCCGCCAAGGGTCAGCAGGTGGAGATCATCAAGCTCTATGGTTCGATGGAGCTGGCGCCGATCGTGGGGCTCGCTGACCTGATCGTCGATCTGGTGGAGAGCGGTAGCACCCTGAAGGCCAACGGCCTGGTACCGTTGGAGCATATCACCGACATCAGCTCGCGATTGGTGGTCAACAAGGCCGCCTGGAAGATGAAGCACGCCACGATCATGGCCCTGAAGGCGGCGGTGGCCGAGGCGGTGGAGAAGAATCAATCCTGATCTGTGTTCTGTGCGGGAGTTAGAGAGATGAGCGAGATACGCCAACTGTCCAGCAGCGATGCCGATTTTCAATCACGGCTGGATGCGCTGCTGGCCTGGGAATCGGTCTCTGATCGGGCGGTCAACGATACGGTTAACAACATCATCGCTGAGATCCGTAGCCGCGGTGACGCCGCGTTGGTCGAGTTTACCAGCCGTTTCGACGGCTGGCAGGCGGCCAGCGCTGCCGATCTAGAGTTGCCGCTGAGCCGACTCGAGCAGGCCTGGAACACCATCCCTGCCGAACAGCGCCAAGCGCTGGAGATCGCAGCCAATCGCGTCCGCGCCTACGCTGAGCACCAGATCACCGACTCCTGGTCCTATACCGAGCCGGACGGCACCCTGCTGGGTCAGCAGGTGACGCCGCTGGATCGCGCCGGCCTTTACGTACCCGGCGGCAAGGCGGCATATCCCTCATCAGTGTTGATGAACGCGATTCCCGCCAAGGTGGCCGGGGTGTCCGAGTTGATCATGGTGGTGCCTACCCCTGGCGGTGAACTCAACGAGTTGGTACTGGCGGCGGCCCATGTCTCCGGCGTTGATCGAGTCTTCCTGGTGGGCGGCGCCCAGGCGGTGGCCGCGCTCGCTTACGGCACCGAGAGCGTGCCGCCGGTGGACAAGGTGGTCGGCCCCGGCAACATCTACGTGGCTACCGCCAAGCGCGCAGTATTCGGTCAGGTCGGCATCGACATGGTGGCCGGCCCTTCGGAGATCCTGATTATCTGCGACGGCAACACGGATCCCGACTGGATCGCCATGGACCTCTTCTCCCAGGCGGAGCACGATGAGGATGCCCAGTCGATCCTGATCTGCCCCGACGCCGGCTTCATTGAACAGGTGCAAGCAAGCATCGATAGGCTGCTGCCGAGCATGGAGCGGCGCGAGATCATTGCCACAGCGCTCAGGGTGCGCGGCGCGCTGATCACGGTGAAGGATATGCAGGAGGCGGTGGATGTGGCCAACTTCATCGCTCCCGAGCACCTGGAGCTGTCGCTGGAGAACCCCGAGGCGATGGCAAAACAGATTCGCCACGCCGGTGCGATCTTCATGGGTCGCTACACCGCCGAGGCGATGGGCGACTATTGTGCCGGTCCCAACCATGTGTTGCCGACCTCGCGCACCGCGCGCTTCTCCTCTCCGCTGGGGGTCTACGACTTCCAGAAGCGCTCCAGTCTGATCATGGCCTCGCCGCAGGGTGCGGCCAGCATGGCGGAGACCGCTTCGGTGCTGGCGCGCGGTGAGGGGCTCACTGCCCACGCCCGTTCTGCCGAGTATCGTGGTAAGTCGTGATGGCGGAGGTGGTCACCCGTTCGGTGATTAGCTGTCCCCACTGTAGAATGCCCCGGCAGGAGAGTTGAGGTGAATTTTTTGTTCGTAAAAGACGCAAATAGCGCCAAGGTTTTTTGTGTGCTTCGCGTATTTTTCGTATGCAAAACTGAATCGAAATATTTGCGGTAATTTGCGGACTGATATTCCAATGAAACAGCTCATCGACCAATGGGTGCGCCCTGAGATCCGGGCGCTCTCCGCCTACCATGTGCCGGATCCGGGCGAGATGATCAAGCTCGATGCCATGGAGAACCCCTACACCTGGCCGGATGAGCTGCGCCGGGAGTGGCTGGATCTGCTCGCCGGGGTCGATGTGAACCGCTATCCCGACCCCCAGGCGGCAGCGCTGAAGGCACGCCTGCGTGACGCGATGGGAGTGCCGGCGGGGGCGGAGCTGATCCTCGGCAACGGCTCTGATGAGCTGATCCAGATGCTGGCGATGGCGGTCTCCGGCCCGGGCCGGGTGGTGATGTCAGTGGATCCCGGTTTTGTCATGTACCGGATGATCGCTACCTTCTGCGGCATGGAGTATGTCGGTGTGCCGCTCAGGAGCGACGATTTCAGTCTCGATATCGATGCCCTGCTGGCGGCTATCGAGCGGCATCAGCCGGCACTGCTGTTTCTCGCCTACCCCAACAATCCGACCGGCAACCTGTTCGATGCGGCGGAGATCGAGCGGGTGATCGAGGTGGCCCCTGGTATCGTGGTGGTGGACGAGGCCTACGCCCCCTTCACCGATGAGAGCTTCATGCCACGCCTCGGTGAGTTCGACAACCTGCTGGTGATGCGTACTGTCTCCAAGATGGGATTGGCCGGGCTGCGTCTCGGTTTGCTGGTTGGGCCCGCCGCCTGGCTGGAGCAGATCGACAAGACCCGCCTGCCCTATAACATCAGTGTGCTGAGCCAACTGAGTGCGGAGTTTGCGCTGCGCCACCAGGCGGTGTTTGATGCCCAAACCAGCGCGATTCTAGAGGAGCGCGGCAGGCTTTTCTCCGTCCTGCGGGCGATCGACGGCGTGGCGCCCTACGCGTCGCAGGCCAACTTTATCCTGCTGCGGGTGCCCGAGGGGCGTGCGCTGGAACTCTTCGAAGGGCTGAAGGAGCGAGGTGTGCTGGTAAAGTGTCTGCACGGTGCCCACCCGCTGCTCAGCGACTGCCTGCGGGTGACGGTGGGTACGCCGCAGGAGAGTGAAACCTTTCTTGAGCATTTCACTGCCCTTCTCCAGGGGTGACCGGTCCAGGCAACTCATTGCGGATGGGTTGTCCTGATCCAGATCAACGTTCCTTAGGCGCGTCTGGCCGATACTAGCGCCGGCGAGCAGTGTCGGTCGATGCCAGTTGGTGTCTTGCCTCTGTCTGGCCGGCTAATTCGCTGATCTGTCTCTTCTATCCCCCGTGTTGGATGTGATGCGCAGCGGCTCCTGTTGTATGTGGTTTTGGAGTGTGCGATGAGAAAAAGAATCCTTTTGTTGGCCCTGATCTCTGGGCTGTTCCTCTCCCTGCCAGCTATGGCTACCAATGGCTACTGGTCCTACGGTTATGGCCCCAAGTCGAAGTCGATTGCCGGGGCCTGTGTGGCGATGTCGTTTGGCGCCATGTGTGCCGCCAGCAATCCGGCCTCGCTGGTGCGGGTGGGTAACCGTATCGAGGCGGGGGCGTCACTGTTTGCGCCGACGCGAGGCTTTACCGCCAACGATGACGCGCAGACCCCGCCCTATGCCTCGATCCCTCCCGGTGAATATAAGAGTGCCAATGATCTGTTTCTGTTGCCCCACTTTGCTAGCAACTACATGCTCGATGAGCAGAGCTCGATTGGTGTGGCGATCGGTGCCAACGGCGGTATGAACACCGAATATGATAGTGCTGTCTTCGCCCGCTTCAGTCCGCCGGGGGTGCTGGAGTATCAGGCCTCAGCGCCGGTTGGGGTGGACCTCAAGCAGATGTTTGTCGGCATCAGCTATTCGCGCCTGCTGAGCGAGGAGCACTCGATCGGTATCACTCCGATCCTGGCGGTGCAGTCGATCTCTGTCACCGGCCTGGAGCCGTTCCGGATGTTCTCCAAGTACCCCGATTCAGTGACCAATAACGGTACCGATGTCAGCGTTGGTGGCGGTGTGCGGTTTGGGTGGTTGTGGCGCGTGAATCAGCAGCTGAAGCTCGGCGCCTCCTATCAGACGCGTCTGTGGATGCAGAAGTTTGACAGCTACAAGGGGTTGTTTGCAGAGGCGGGTGACTTTGATATTCCGCCCAACTTCGACTTGGGTTTCTCTTACCGCTTTACGCCGGAGTGGACCTTCGCCTTCGACTACCAGCGCATTCAATACTCCGAGGTGAATGCGGTGGGCAACCCGGCCGATCTGGTATTTATACCTGGCTCCACCCTGCTGGGCACCGATGATGGGCTGGGCTTCGGCTGGAACGACCAGAATGTCTACAAGTTCGGCGTGCAGTGGCAATACAGCGACGATTTGACCCTGCGTGCCGGCTACTCCTACGCCACTGATACCTTCGAGAACAGTCAGGCGCTGTTCAACATCCTCGCGCCGGCGGTGATCAAGGAGCATTTTACCGGTGGTTTCGGACTGAAACTGGGGGGTGGGCACGAGCTTAACGCGGCTTTCATGTATGCACCTGAAGAGCAGGTCACTGGCACTAACCCCAATACTGGGCCGCAGACCGGCGATCTCTGGATGGACCAGTGGGAGGTCGAGATCGGCTGGGCGATGCGTTTTTGAGCCTGTTTGTCCGCTGAGCGCAGTGGCATGGCGCATTCGCCCATGCTGCTGTCAGGGGTAAGTGTTGCGGCTTTACGGAACTGTCGACAAACGCACTGTTTGAAAGGAGGTGCTAGGACATTTTACGGGGATCTGTGGTTATAATCCGAGGCGTTCACTGGATGGTGCAGTCGCCTCCAAAGCCCCCCTGCACCAATACGGAAATATCTAAAAAGAAGCTAGAACGACTATGTGCGGTATTGCCGGTTTTGTCCTGAATAACCCTGTCGACAGCCCCCAGCCCCTGCTCAAGCGCATGGCAGACGAGATCGTCTACCGCGGGCCAGACGACGAAGGCTTCTATACTACCGAGGCCAACGCCGGGCGCCAGCAGATTGGCCTAGCCCATCGCCGCCTCTCGATCATTGATCTGGGCGGGGGCCATCAGCCGATGGCCAACCAGCGCGCCACCACCCAGGTGGTGTTCAATGGTGAGATCTACAACTATCGTGAGCTGCGCGCCGAGCTGGAGTCGAAGGGCTACAGTTTCAACAGCAACTCCGACACTGAATCATTGCTCGCCGCCTACGACGAGTGGGGCGAAGCCTGCGTCGAGAAGTTGCATGGCATGTTCGCCTTCGCCCTCTGGGACAGCGAAAAGCAGCAGCTCTTCGTCGCCCGCGACCGCTTCGGCAAGAAACCCTTTTACTTTTGGCAACGCGGCGACGAGCTGATCTTTGGTTCCGAGATCAAGAGCATCCTGGTGCATCCGCGGGTGCAGCGGCAGATCGACCAGGCCGCAGTCTGGGACTATCTCGCCTTTCGTTATGTGCCTTGGCCGCGCACCTTGTTTGAGGGGGTCGAGAAACTGCCTCCCGGTTCCTGCGGGGTGTGGCGCAACGGCGAGTTTTCTGTGCGCCGTTACTACATCCCGCCGGATCGTGAGCCGCGTGTCGACCAGGCTCCGGTGGCCGACCCGGTGGCCGGCTTTATGGAACAGCTCGATCATGCGGTGGAGAGCCGCATGGTGGCGGACGTGCCGTTTGGCGCTTTCCTCTCCGGTGGTATCGATTCCTCCGCCATCGTCGGCCTGATGACGCGCCACAGCAACGAACCGATCAAGACCTTCTCGGTGGGTTTCTCTGAGGCCCAGTACAGCGAGCTGGGCTACGCCAAGACCATCGCAGAGCAGTTCCATACCGACCACCACGAACTGACCGTCTCCCAGGCGCACCTGATGGAGGAGCTGCCGAAGCTGGTGCGTCTGCGCGACGCGCCGGTGGCTGAGCCGTCGGATATCCCGATCTATCTGCTCTCTTTGGAGGCGCGCAAGACGGTGAAGATGGTGCTCACCGGCGAGGGTAGTGATGAGTTTCTCGGTGGCTATCCGAAACACAGCTTCGACCGCTACGCCGACTATTATCGTTATATCCCGGATCTGCTGCAGGCGCCGATCCGCGGCCTGGTCAACGCGCTGCCCTACAAATACCGCCGCGCCAAGACCGCCATCAACAACCTAGGGCTGCGCAACTGGGACGAGCGCATGCCGCGCTGGTTTGGCGCGCTGACCTGGAAGGAGCGCGAGGCGCTGGCGGCGTTTCGTCCCGACGACTATCAGCAGTTCGACGGCCCGCCCTTCGATGTCAATCGGGACAACAGCAACCTGCGCAAGATCCTCTACTTCGATCAGACTAGCTGGCTGCCCGATAATCTGCTGGAGCGCGGCGACCGCATGACCATGGCGGCCTCCCTGGAGGCGCGTATGCCCTTCATGGACCATCAGTTGGCGGCCTACATCTCCTCGCTGCCCGACGATTGCCGGATCAAGGATGGCATCAGCAAATGGATGCTGCGTGAGGGGATGAAGCAGATCCTGCCCGAGACCATCCTCAATCGCCCCAAGGTTGGTTTCCGGGTGCCGGTCAATGAGTGGTTCCAGGGGCCGATGCGTGACTACCTCTGCGACCATATCCTCAGCAGCGATTCAAAAACCGCCGCCTATTTCAACCGGCCGGTGCTGGAGCGCTATGTCAACGAGCATGTGAACGGCACTCAGAACCACGAGAAGTTGCTCTGGGGCCTGCTCAACCTGGAGATCTGGCACCGGGAATATGGGATGAGCGCATGAGTTCACTGGCATGGAAGATCAACCGGATCAAGGCAATGAGCCCGGCGGAGCTGCTGTTCCGGGTTGGCCGGGTGGTGCAGGGCAAGGTCGAGAAGCAGCGTCTCAGCGCTGGTTGGAGGCCGAAGCCGAAGGGGTCGGTGGGTAGTCGTGGCGGCTTGTTTCAGGGGGAGTCTGAACAGATCGTCAGTCAGTGGCGTGCCGCCTATGCCGGGCAGCTGGCCGGCTACGAGCCGCTGCTCGATGGCGATGTAGATATCTTCGGCCACCTCAAGGTCAATCTGCTCGACGGCTTCAACTGGCACCGGGATCCCGAGTCGGGGATCGTTGCGCCGCTGCTCTACGGTAAGGGCATCGACTACCGTGACAACCACCAGGTGGGTAACTGCAAAACCCTCTGGGAGGTGGCGCGTCACCCCCATCTGGTGCCGCTGGCGGTGGCCTATGCGGTCACCGGCGATGAACGTTATGTGCGGCTGGTGACTAGCCAGATCGACAGCTGGATTGCACAGAACCCATTTGGTCTGGGGGTTCACTGGTGCAGCACCCTGGAGGTGGCATTGCGGTTGGTGGCTTGGGCCTTGGTGCACAGCCTGTTCTGTCTGCGCGATGAGCAGGGGCTGTTCAGCCGGGTCAGCGACAGCGAGGCGCTGGGCAATGCGATCTATCAGCATGCCCACTTTATCCGCCACTATCTCTCTCGCCACTCATCCGCCAACAACCACCTGATCGGCGAGCTGACCGGTCTGTGGCTTGGCTGCAGGGTATTTGATCTTGGTGCGGAGGGGGAAGTCTGGGCGGCGCTGGCGAAGCGCGAACTGGAGGCCGAGGCGGTCAAGCAGGTGTTCGAGGATGGCGTCAACAAGGAGCAGGCCAACTACTACCATCTGTGGGTGATGGAGTATCTCTACCTCAACTGGCTGGTGGGGGAACGCTACGCTGAGCCCTTTAGCGATACCTTCCGTGAGCGCATCATCGGCATGCAGCGTTTCATCTCTGCGCTGCGTCCGCCGGGTGGTGTGGTGCCGCAGATCGGTGACTCTGACGACGGCGTGGTGGCTCGCTTCGAGCCGGCCGATTCACCAGACCCCTACCGGGAGGTCTGCAGTGCGATCCAGGCGGTGCTGGAGGATGGTTGTGAGGCGCAGTACCTCAGCCAGAAGGTCTTCTGGTACAGCCTGATCGCAGGCCGCTCGGCGCAGATCGATGCGGGTCCAGAGGCGGATGATCAGCCGGCTGGGCAACTCTTCCCGAAGGGCGGCTATGCGGTGCTGCGAGGTGGCGGTGCCCATCTGATCTTTGATGCGGGGCCACTGGGATATCCCTCGATTGCCGCCCACGGCCATGCCGATGCGCTGAGCTTCTGCATGGCGCTGGATGGCCAGTGGTGGTTGGTCGATCCGGGCACCTATTGCTACCACACCCAGCCCGACTGGCGTGATTACTTCCGTAGTACCGCTGCCCACAATGCCCTGGAGGTCAATGGCCACGACCAGTCGCTGATCGGTGGTGCCTTCCTCTGGTTGCAGCGTTCGAAACAGCAGATCGGTGAGTTGCAGCAATCGGCCGATGGTGAGCAACAGAGTATCTCGGGTAGCGTCAGTGGATATGCCGACCCGCAGATTCGCCACCACCGGGAGATCACTCTCGATGCTCGGCAGCGCAAGCTACGGGTGACAGACCGGATCGAAGGGGGGGCGGCAGCGCTGCGGCTGCTGTTTCAGTTCCATCCGAATGTACGCCTCTACCCGGGTGAGCTGAAGCACCATTTCTATGCCGAGATCGAAGGTGAGCCGCACCGTTTGGAGATCTGTGCCGATGAAGCCCTGCAGTGGGAAGTGCGGCACGGCGAAGAGAATCCCCATCTGGGTTGGTACTCGGAGCGGCTAGGTCAGAAGGTGCCGATCGATGTCTTGGTCGGCACTCTGCAGGCTGCTTCGGGCTGTACCATCAACTGCGAATTCAGCTGGTAGCCATTGCTGCCGCAACCAACCTGGGAGTGGAGAGGGAATGGCTGCCGCGCAGCTGATACTCAGCGTTGACTACGAGGTATTTGGCGACGGAAGTGGCGAGCCGCGCCGCTGTGTGCAGGATCCGGCGCGGCGCATCATGCAGGTTGCCGAGGGATTTGACGCTCCTGTCACTCTGTTCGTCGATGCCGCAGGCTTTGCGATGATGGAGTCGGAGCTGCGCAGCGTCTGCTCAGTGGCGGCGATCAAGGCGCAGCTGGCGGCAGCGCTGGAGCGGGGTCATGATCTGCAGCTGCATCTGCATCCCCAGTGGGAGGGGGGGCGGATGGATGCCGAAGGTGAGTGGCAGCTAGATCTCTCACGCTGGCGAATCGCCGATCTGAGTGACGGCGAGATTCGCGTGCTGCTCAAGGAGGGGCGTACCTGGCTGGAGGATCTGGCGCGCTCGCGTCAGCCTGACTACCGCTGTATCGCCTTCCGTGCCGGTGGTTGGTGCATCCAGCCATCTGAGCGGGTGGTCAGGGCGCTGCGCAAGCTCGACTTTCTGATCGATTCGAGTGTCGCTCCGGGGATGCGCAATACCACCAAGGGGGAGTGGCTCGACTTTACCAAGGCCCCGAAGTTGCCCTACTGGATGACCAGGGGTGACGTCTGCACGCCAGAAAAAAAGGGGCTCTATGAGATGCCGATCGCAACGGCGCGGATCGATCCGGTGCGCCACATGCGCGCCTTGGTGGCGGTAAAGGGCCGGCCGGATGCCGGCTTTGCATCTGGCTGCGAGGGCTCCTATCGGGGGCCTGGCGGGACAGTCTCGGGGGTGGTGGGGCGGCTCGCAAAACTCTCCAAGCTGGGGCAGGTGATGCTCGATTTTTCCAGCATGCCTTCGCGGGTGCTGATCGATGTCAGCCGCAAGTGGCTCAAGCAGTTTGACGGGGTGACAGATGTACCGCTGCCGCTGGTGGCGATTGGCCATACCAAAAATTTTTCCGCCGCCTCTGAGCAGGCGCTGGCAGAGTACCTTGAGTGGGCCAGCGGGGAGGGGATTGCTTTCACCACCTTTCCCGCCTGGCTCGACGCCCTCAACGCTGATTGATCGACTGGTCGATGTGGTTCTTCAGCGCTGCCTGGCCGTCGTCATCTATGTAGCTGAACTCCATGCGGCTGTGCCACGCCTTGCCGCGTTGTTCGGAGCGCAGCACCTTGGCGTAGATGGTGCCAGTCTCGCGGCTCATCAGCGACAGTGAGAGATTGATCTTGATCTCGGAGAGTCTCTCCAGCTGTATCGGCGTACTGGCGAGCATGCCGTTGTAACTTAGATCTACCACCCGTCCCTGGTGACTGTGCTCCTCCAGCCACTTGCCTTGCAGGCGGCGGAAGCTCAGTGGTAAGTCTGAGGGGATGCGCGGGGTGCGGCGTGCTTCTACCCGTGGCACCTGCAGTGGCTTCGGACGGCTGGTGGCGAGTAGTTCGTAGAGGGTGACGGGTTCGCGTTTGCCCTTGACGTGGACCCGGTTGACCTCGCCAGTCTCAATATAGTCGGCGGCCTGGCGCTGTGACGCCTGGCTGAGCAGAATCTGGCCGCGCAGGCTGTAGGCTTCGATGCGCGAGGCCAGGTTGATGGCGTCGCCGATCACGGTGTACTCGCTGTAGAGCTCGGAGCCGAGATTGCCTGCCATCACCTTTCCGCTGTTGATGCCGATCCCCATGTAGAGACGCGGAAAGCCCAGCAGCCTGTTGTCCCGGTTGATGCGATCCATCGCCTGCTGCATCTCCACCGCGCAGGCGATGGCCTGTTGCAGGTCGTCAGGGTGGGGTTGCTGCAGGCCGAACAACACCATGATTGTGTCGCCCATGAACTTATCGATGGTGCCGCCATGCCGGTAGATGATCTCACACATCTGAGAGAAGTAGAGGTTGAGCATCTCAATCACCTGCCGCGCGGGCATCTGGGCGGAGATTGAACTGAAGCTGTGCAGGTCCGAGATTAGGATGGTGATCTGGCAGCTTTTGGGTTGGGCGGGGCCTGGCTGTTTCTGCAGCAGCCTTGTGAAGTGTTGTCGCAGCTTGCTCTCGTGGCTGTCGTCGAGCTGGTTGTTGCAGCTGCACTGTACTGAGTCGATGAGCTCATCGACCAATCCGGTGGTTCCGTTCATACGGATGTTCCTTGTGGATTGAGGCCCTCCCTGGATTGTAGGCGATGCTGTGGTTAGGTGCTTTATTCCCTGGCGGGGGAGGTGGTGGGACGCGGCTGTGAGATGGCTGTGGCCTCAATGGGGGTGTTGCCGCGCCAGCCGCCGATATGCAGCTGTTTACCTGGCGCTGTGCCGGCGATCAGCTGCAGCAGCTCGTGGGAGTTTTTCGGGGCGATGCCGTTGATGCTTGTGATGACATCGCCCGGGGTGAGTCCGGCCTGATCGCCGGGGCCGTCCTCCAGTACGCCGGTGACCAATACCCCTTCCACCGAGCGCAGTCCAAATGCTTCGGCTAGCTCTTCGGTGACATCCTGGCCCTGGATGCCGAGCCAACCACGCACCACCTCGCCAGTAGCGATTAGTTGGCGCATGATGCCTTCCGCCAGCTCAAACGGGATGGCGAAGCCGATGCCGTGAGAGCCGCCGCTGCGGGAAAAGATGGCGGTATTGATGCCGACCAGCTCGCCCCGGGCGTTGACCAGTGCGCCGCCGGAGTTTCCGGGGTTGATGGCGGCGTCGGTCTGGATGAAGTTCTCGAAGGCGTTAATCCCCAGGTGGTGGCGACCGGTGGCGCTGACTATACCCATGGTGACGGTCTGACCGACGCCAAACGGGTTGCCGATGGCGAGCACCACGTCGCCGATGCGGCGCTTTTCCGGATCGCTGATGGGGATCGCCGGTAGGTCGGGTTCGCCGTCGATCTTCAGCAGCGCCACGTCTGATTCCGCGTCGCTGCCGATGATGCGCACTGCCACGTTGTGGCCGTTGCGCAGCACCACTTTGATCTCGTCCGCCTCCTCGATCACGTGGTGATTGGTCAGCAGATAGCCATCCGGTGTGATGATGACGCCAGAGCCGAGACTGGTCTCGCGGCGCTTGCGGGTCTGATCGGGTAGCAGTCTGCCAAAGAAGTGTTGTAGCAAGGGGTCGCGAAACCGTAGCGACTGAGTCTCGGTGGTGATCTTGGCGGTGTAGATGTTGACCACCGCGGGGGCTGCGGTGGCAACCGCATCCGCATAGGAGAAGGGGCCGCTGGCGATGGGGGGCTTGGCTGGTGGTTCTGCCGATGCTTTGGGCTGGTTGAGGTGTGGCGCCTGCGGGCTCGGCTCTCGCAGTCCAGGCAGTAGGAACAGAACCACGATCGCCGCGGCGAGGCCGGCGGTGAGCGATGTCATTAAAAATGAGGCGAGTTTGCGGATCTTCATCGGGGAGGTAATCTAGCAGCCCTTTAATCGGGAACAGGGGCGTGCGCATGGTCGATCTGAATGAGCTGGAATCATACTGCAATGCACAACTCGGAGCGAATGAATTTGATGACTACTGTCCCAACGGCGTGCAGGTGGAGGCGGCACAGCAGGTCCGGCGCCTGATGGTCGGGGTAACCGCCTGCCAGGCGCTGATCGATGCGGCGGTGGAATGGAGGGCGGATGCGTTGCTGGTGCATCACGGCTTCTTCTGGAAGGGGGAGGCCGCGCCGCTGCGAGGCATCAAAGGGCGGCGTATTGCCAGTCTGATAAAAAATAATGTCAGCCTGCTGGCCTATCATCTGCCGCTGGATGCCCATCCGGAGTGGGGCAACAACCGCCAGTTGGCGCGGGTGCTAGGGTTGGAGTCGGCCCAGAGTACCCCCGCCGGCCGGGGGCTGGTGTGGCAGGCGGAATTGTCCCGGCCGATAAGTGGGGTGACGCTGGAGCGGCAGATCGCTCAGGCGTTGGGGCGAACTCCGCTGCATATTGATGCGGCGGAGAGGATGATTGGGAGGATTGGTTGGTGCAGTGGCGCAGCCCAGGGCTTTATCGAGGAGGTGGCGGATCTCGGTCTGGATGCCTACATTTCCGGTGAGATATCTGAGTCGACAGTGCATCTGGCGAGGGAGCGGGGGATCCACTATTTTGCCGCTGGGCATCATGCCACTGAGCGTTATGGCGTGCAGGCGTTGGGCGAGCGCCTGGCAGAACGATTTGCGCTGGAGTTGAGTTTTATCGATATCGATAGCCCAGCGTGAGCTCTTGCTGAGGGTGTTGGTTGGTACTTTAAAGAGTCCTAACATACTGATTCTTGGCCTCTTGCGGCGGAATGGGGATAGGTGTGCCCGCCTGGCAGCAGGCCTGGGTGGAGTGGCATGTCGTTGATACAGAACAGAAGTTACTCGGATTTACCTGCGTCCAGCCTTGACCTGTCGCGGTGCATGTTGGAGAATGCGCGGTCAATTTTTGGGGTTTATTCAGCATATTCTAATGTCCTGAACGGCGGGGCTGCCGAGCTGCCTTGTGGCACAAGGTATTGGTGGTTCGTCCAGAAACTCGGGGAGTAAAAAATGAGCGCAGATGGCGTGGATTTGGGAAAGCGGCGTACACTTACGCTCGCGACAAGTGCAGTCGGGGCGGTTGGCGCCGGCTTCGTGGTTTATCCTTTTCTGGCGGCCTGGTCCCCCAGCGAGAAGGCGAAGGCGGCTGGTGCGCCGGTAGAGGCCGATATCGGCAAGCTGGAGCCCGGCCAGATGATGCGCGTCAAATGGCGCGGTAAGCCGGTCTGGGTCGTGTATCGCACGGAACAGAATCTGAAGGACCTGCCGACTCTGGATGCTGCGTTGCTGGATCCCGCCTCCGATGATACCGGCCAGCAACCCGACTACTGTAAGAACCCCGCCCGCTCCATCAAGGAGAAATATCTGGTGGCGGTCGGTATCTGTACCCATCTGGGTTGTTCCCCGACCTACCGCCCCGATGTGGCGCCGGCGGATCTGGGTGCCGAGTGGAAAGGTGGCTTCTTCTGCCCCTGCCACGGTTCCCGCTTCGATCTGGCTGGCCGCGTCTACGCGGGCGTGCCGGCTCCGAAGAATCTGGAGATTCCCCCTTACCAATACCTTTCCGATACCAGGATTCAGATCGGTGCTGATGGAGGTGCTTCCTGATGAGCATGATGCAGAACTTCGTCGGCTGGATCGACGATCGTTTTCCGATGACCAAGGTGTGGAACGAGCACCTGGCGCAATACTACGCACCGAAGAACTTCAACTTCTGGTACTTCATGGGCTCCCTGGCGATGCTGATGCTGGTGAACCAGATCCTCACCGGTGTCTGGCTGGCGATGAGCTACAAGCCCGACGCGGGGTTGGCCTTTGCCTCCGTCGAATACATCATGCGTGATGTGGAGTGGGGCTGGTTGATCCGCTATATGCACTCCACCGGCGCATCGGCGTTCTTCATCGTCATCTACCTGCACATGTTTCGCGGGCTGATGTACGGTTCCTATCGGAAGCCGCGTGAGCTGTTGTGGGTCATCGGTGTGATTGTCTACCTGGCGATGATGGCCACCGCCTTCATGGGCTACCTGCTGCCCTGGGGTCAGATGTCTTACTGGGGTGCGCAGGTTATCGTCAACCTGTTCTCGGCGGTGCCGGTGATCGGTCCCGACCTGGGGGTCTGGATCCGTGGTGACTATGTCATCTCCGACGCCACACTGAACCGATTCTTCGCACTGCACTTCCTGCTGCCGTTCGTATTGGCTGCGTTGGTCTTCATTCACATCGTCGCCTTGCACAAGGTGGGTTCCAACAACCCCGACGGCATCGAGATCAAGAAGGGTCCAAAGGGCAACAAGTGGAGCGATACAGCACCGGCTGATGGTATCCCCTTCCATCCCTACTATTCGGTGAAGGATATCGCTGGTGTGGCAGGTTTCTTGTTCCTGTTCGCGGCGGTGATCTTCTTCGCGCCGGAGATGGGTGGCTACTTCCTCGAGCACCCCAACTTTGAACCGGCCAACCCGCTGAAGACCCCTGCCCACATCGCGCCGGTCTGGTACTTCACGCCGTTCTACGCAATCCTGCGTGCAGTACCTTCGATTGCAGGTTCTGCCTTCCCGGGTGTTGTTGCCATGTTCGGTTCGATCCTGGTGATGTTCTTCCTGCCCTGGCTCGACCGCAGCCCGGTTAAGTCGATCCGTTACAAGGGTGGCCTCTACAAGGTGGTGCTCGGACTGTTCGTGGTGGACTTCATTGTGCTTGGCTACCTTGGGACTCAGCCGACCACCGACCTGTACAAGCTGATGGCACAGATCGGCACCATCTACTACTTCGCTTTCTTCCTGCTGATGCCCATCTACTCCAAGATGGACAAGACCAAGCCTGTTCCTGAGAGGGTGACCCAATGAAAAAGCTGTTTTTTGCATTTCTGTTGGCTGCGGCGCCTCTCATGGGGTTTGCCAGTGGCGGTGGCGTACACTTGGATGACGCCGATATCGACCTGAGCGACGAGGCTTCGCTGCAGCGTGGTGCGAAATACTTCGTCAACTACTGCCTGAGTTGCCACTCGGCCAAGTTCCAGCGCTACAATCGCATGGCGAGGGATCTGGGGTTGACCGAAGAGGAGGTCAAGCAGAACCTGATGTTCACTACCGACAAGATCGGTAACACCATGACCATCGCGATGCCGCAGGAGCAGGCGGAAGCGTGGTTCGGCACCGCTCCGCCTGATCTGAGCGTGATCGCCCGGGCGCGTGGTGTGGATTGGCTCTACACTTATTTCCGTAGCTTCTATGTGGATGAGTCGCGGCCTTTCGGTGTCAACAACATCGTCTTTCCCGATGTGGGCATGCCTCACGTGCTGTGGGAACTGCAAGGTCCGCAGAAAGCGGTGTTCCGCACCGAGCAGGATGCGGCGGGCAACGAGACCCATGTCTTCGATAAGTTCGAGCAGATCGCCCCTGGCAAACTGAGCCCGGGCGAGTATGACGATGTGGCGCGTGATCTGACCGCTTTCCTGAGCTATGTCGGTGAGCCGATCCAGATGAAGCGTAAGAGCATGGGCATCTGGGTGCTGCTGTTTATTGCGGCCTTCTTCGGGCTCGCTTATATGCTCAAGAAGGAGTACTGGAAGGACGTCCACTGAAACCGTTGATACGGTAATTCTGAAAAGGGGCGCGCAGTTGTTGTATACTGTGCGCCTTTTTTCGTTTAGTTTTTGCTGGCGGGTGGAATTGCTGAAGCGGTTTCTCTCGCGGTTATTTTGGAGAGGAATCAATGGCGGCGGTTGCGAACAAACGTTCAGTAATGACCCTCTACTCGGATCCCCAGAACCCCTATTGTCACCGTGTGCGGATGGTGCTGGCGGAGAAGAATATCACCTTTGAGATCAATGACATTGATCCGCTCAACATGCCCGAACAGTTGATGGAACTGAATCCATACGGCACCCTGCCGACGCTGGTGGACCGGGATCTGCGGCTGTATGAGTCACGTATCATCATGGAGTACCTGGACGAGCGCTTTCCTCACCCGCCGCTGCTGCCGGTGGATCCGGTTTCGCGCTCCACCTCGCGTTTGCTGATGTATCGGGTCGATTACGACTGGTACCGGTTGATGGATGTGATCCTGGCCGGCAAGAAAGACGCGGCCAAGGCTCGCAAAGAGCTGCGTGAGAGCCTGATCGCCACCTCTCAGGTGTTTGCCGCCAAGGCGTTCTTCATGAGTGACGATTTCACTCTGGTGGATTGCTTGATCGCTCCACTACTGTGGCGTTTGCCGGTGCTTGGTGTCGATATCCCTGCTTCGGCCAAGGGCCTGCATGAGTATGCCTCGCGCCTGTTTGCGCGTGAGTCGTTCACCCAGAGCCTCTCTGAGGCGGAACGCGAGATGCGGGGCTGACAAGTTACTGATGACCTCGAACCGTCCCTATCTGATACGTGCCCTCTACGAGTGGCTGGTGGACAATGCTCTGACCCCCTATCTGCTGGTAGATGCCGATCATGAGGCGGTGGAGGTGCCACAGCAGTTTGTCAGCGAAGGCCGGATCGTGCTCAACATCGCTCCAGATGCGGTGGTGGGCCTAGAGCTGGGCAACGAGTGGATCAGCTTCAGCGCCCGTTTCGCCGGTCATCCGCAAGCGATTCTTGTGCCGCCGGCTGCGGTGCTGGGTATCTATGCCAAGGAGAATGGCCAGGGCATGCTGTTTCCAGAAGAACTGGAGCAGGAGCAGAAGGCGAATGCGGATGATAAGCCGGAGCCTCCCAAGCCGGGCAAACGGCCTGCTTTGAAGGTTATCAAATAGCGCCTGTTTAGAATCGTCGTTAATTCAATTTGTGTGGACCACCTCCTCAGGGGAGGGCGATTCGGCAAAGTTCTGTCGTTGAAGCGTGCTTATCATGGAAAAAGTCCAAGTGAGCATAGATATCGATAAAGGCAGGGGTTCAGTTCGCAAAAAACGCAGATGAACGCAAATAAAAGCCCGTTGGCAACGGGCTGAAGTGACGTAACTGGATTTGCACAATAGTCGCGTTGTTTGCGGATTATTGCTTTTAGCTGGTCATCAGCGGTCAATGCAATGGTTCGGAATGGGGCGTCTCGGGTATCTCGATCTGCAGCAGTTCGGTGTGGCTGCCAAGCATGATGATATAGCCGGTGAGGCGCCCGCTGCCCTCCAGGCTGTAGTCGAATTCGTAGAGGCGACGGAACTTGAGGCCGCTGCGCAGCCAGCGCAGGCGGAGTCGACGCAGGGCCACGGTCTGGTCGAGGAACTGCACGTCGTGTGATTCGCAGGCACGCTTGCTGATCCGAGTGGCGATCTCCCGCACCTGCAGGCTGTCGCGCCAGAACCAGATTAGCAGCAGGATCAGTAGCAGCAGATTCAGGGTGGTAAAAGACATCGGGGAGCCTTGTTGTGGGTCGGATCCAGATTGTACAGGGTGACATCACCCAGCTTGAAGTGGATGCCATCGTGAATGCGGCAAATAGTTCGCTGTTGGGCGGTGGTGGAGTGGACGGAGCGATACATCGTGCCGCGGGTCCCGAGTTGTTGGCCGCCTGCCGGCCTTTGGGCGGCTGTCCTACCGGCGAGGCACGCATCACCCCAGGGTTTCAGCTGCCGGCCAGGTGGGTGATACACACCGTCGGCCCGGTATGGCGTGGCGGAGATCAGGGCGAGCCGGAGCGCCTGCAGGCCTGCTACCAAAATTCTCTGCAACTTGCTCGCGAGTATGAGGTGCGGACGATTGCCTTTCCGGCCATCAGCACCGGCGTCTACGGTTACCCGAAACAGGCAGCGACCAAAATCGCACTGGAGGCGATGAGAGGAGGGGTGAACGATTTCGAGCGAATCATCGCCTGTTGTTTTAGTAGCTCTGACGTAGGCCGCTATGTCCGGCTCTGCTCGGAATGTGAAGTGGAGAAAGAGTGATGTTTGCCTGGCTTGACCGGATTCCCCTGCACATGATCGTCCTGCCAGCGTTGCTGCTCGGTTTCGCACCTTTTGTGCCCGAGCCCCACCTGTGGGAAAAGCTCAAGATGTTGGCGGCGGGCAGCCTGACCCGCCCCATCGATATCTTCGATCTCTGTATGCATGGGACGCCTGCGCTGTTACTGGTGATCAAGCTGCTGCGTGGTGAGCGGGGCTGAACGCTTTGTAGCAGGATTAAAACAGCTCGATATCAGCGCGCTTTGTTTGACTCTTCTGCGTCGGCTCAGGTAGAGGCGCAAGTCGGGCTTGTTGCGGACTGCTCTCCTGGGGGGGCGATTCCTCCGGTGTAAGCAGAAACTGCTTTACCAAGTCCTGCAGTTGAGCGGCCATGATGGTGAATTCGTTGCTCGATAGCGAGGCTGTGTTGGCGGTGTCTGCGGTCTGCTGGGCGATCTGATTGATGTTGGCGGCTCGGTTGCGGATCGAGTCGGAGTTGCGTGTCTGGTCTTCGGTGAGGTGGGCGATCCCTTCGTTCATCTCGGTGATGGTGGTCACTGATTTGGTGATCGACTGCAGCGCTTCACCGGCGGTAACGGCCATTTCAACACTCTCCTGGGATTTCTCGGCGCCGCGCTTCATCGTCTCCACCGCCTCTCTTGATCCGCGTTGCAGGGATTCAACCTTGCGCTGGATCTCATCGGTTTCGGCATGAATTCGCTCAGAAAGGGTGCGCACCTCGTCGGCCACCACCGCGAATCCACGACCATGCTCGCCGGCACGGGCGGCCTCGATGGCGGCATTCAGTGCCAGTAGGTTGGTCTGCTCAGAGACGGTTCTGATGATGGCGATGACGGTACCTATCGACTCGCTGTCCGCCTCGACTCGTTGGATCACGGTGGTGGCGCCATTGACTTCGCTGGCCAGCTCCTGGATTGAGGCGACGGCCTTTTCCACGATCTCCCAGCCGGCGTTTGCATCTTCACTTGCTTGGTGGGCGGCCTGGGCTGCAGCAGCAGCATTGGTTGCCACCTGCTCTGCGGCGGCGGAGAGTTCGTTGATGGCGCTGCTGACATCGCTGATATTGCTCTGCTGTTCGGATGCCTGTGTCTTGCTCCGTTGGGTGGCGAGATTCATCCGCTTCGACTCCTCGGCGAGGGAGTTTGATGAGACGATAACCAGGTCGATCACACACTTGATCTTTTCGACAAATTGGTTAAATCCGCCTGCGAGTGCGGCGATCTCGTCCTTGCCGCTATCGTCCAGACGTTGTGCCAGGTTGCCACTCCTGGCGACATCGAGCATCGCATGGACTGCCTGGTTGACCGGATCAGTGATCAGCCGGCTGATGAACCAGACTACTAGCAGGGTGATCAGGATGCCGCCAGGAATCAGGGTTATGGTCATGGTGATGACCGCGGCGGAGTTTTGCAGCAGATTCTCGCTGGTTTGGGATATCTGGTCGCTGTTGTATTTGACCAGTGCCTCAATGATGGAGTCGAGCTGCTGTTGTAGTGGTGCGACCTTGGTGCGGATCAGCTGCACATCACGCCGCCAGTGTTCTCCGCTGTGTAACCCGATCAGGCTCTGCAGCGGGCTTTCGATTGCCTCTCTTGCGGCCTCTAGCTCAAGCAGTGCTTCCTCTACCTCGAGTTCCAGCTCCTCCATTTTTGCGAGCCCCTGTTGACTGCCCTTGAGGGATTCCAGGTAGTCGTGGATGTTCTCGATCTGGGTGCTCTGGCGAAACGTAAGATAGGCACGTATCTCATTGGCGACTCTCAGCCAGAGTGACTCGATTTTGGCTGTCTCATGGAGAATGTGGTGGTAGCGCTCCATCTCCTCCTGACTATCGATCTCATCACTATAGTTAGTCAGGCTGAGTCGAAGATTGGCGAGTACTGCGCTGGCCTGGCTGGTGATCGGGGAGATGTTTTGTCGCGCATGGGCGTAGCCAGGGATCTTCAGCTCGGTATTGTCTGCGATGTGAAACAGGACCTTGTTGAGCTTGATGAGCTTGTCGATGGTGGCCTCAGCGTCGGTTACCCATTGAATCGCCTCTTGATTGGAGTCGGCCGTAGAGAGTTTCGCCAGCTGTGCCAACAGATTGTTGGCCTGGCTGATGTCGCGTTGATAGGCTGCCTTATAGTGAGGTTCGGAGCTCAACAGGTAGAGGCCGAGGTTGGCGTAGCTCTGCTTCAGTTGAGTCTGCAGCTCCTTTGAGATCAGCGCGGCGGGCTGATTCTTTTTCACTACACTGTCAATCTCAGCGCCCAGTTTGTTTACATTCAGGTAGGTGATGCTACCAAGTGCGATTAGCACAGCGATGACGATCGCTGAGCCACCCCACAGCTTCTGGCTGATGGTAAATTTCTGAAACTGTTTAGAGATCATAATCGTGCAATTCTGGGTCAGGGTTTTTGTGCCTATTGGAAACTAGCGACTGCTCTTTTCTCTTCTTTAGGAGCCGTCGCAATTGCGCGGGAGCGGGTAGGAGCGCTGGTATGTTGGTATGCTGGGATAGGTGCAAAAATGTGGGCTATCACGCGGTTCTGTCTGATAAGGATGGGGTAGTCTTGCGCTGACGGGGGTCAGACCACTCATGGCGCAGTAGCAATGCTACTGTCAGCGGTCGGGGATCCGTGAAAGATCAACACTCAGGATCAACGGCGGGCCAGCTATGAATGAGGCAATGAACACCATTTTCCAGTTTGTCGGTTACCTTGCGGCGCTGGCTGCCGGTGCCTTTGTAATCGCAAAAATTCTTATCAGGTCTGCCCTGGCGAGAAACCTGGCCTCGCACAAGACTCGTCTGTGGCGGCAGCAGCAGCAGGAGATGAATGACCATAAAAGAAAGGTCGATGCGCTGTTTCGCCAAGCCACCCGAATCCATGAGCGGGAGCTGGACGCACTTTCCGGGGCCTGGGGACGGCTTATCAACGCTATGAGCAGCGCCGAGCTGACCATGGAGAAGTCAGAGACCAGTATTGATTTTGACGGGATCAGCAATGACAAGCTGGCCGAGTTGATGGATGGGCAGGGTTTCAGCGATCGTTCCAGGAAGTTGTTGATGGCCTCCGATGACAAGCGGGAGACATATCTCGAACTACGTAGGAACAGACGTGTGGAGCTGGCTTTCGCTGCGGTCAGAGAATTCCATGAGTATGTGCAAAAAAACAGCATTTTTCTCGGCAACGATCTGAAAGAGCTGTTCATCGCGATTGACAAGATGCTGATGCAGGCGATCGCAAAAACGGATTGGGAGCTGGGTTTTGAGCTGCCTGCTGGCTGGACGAATCCCTTCAAACAACTGGTCGAGGAGCTGCAGCCGCAGCTTGATGAGCTGAGCGGCCTGATCCAGAAACACATCGCCCAAGAGAAGATGGTTTAGTTGCAGGGCTGATCGAACACTGTTCGGCTGCCAATCCGACAGTCCGTTAGTGCTTCTCCGAAATCCTCTCCCTGAGCCGTCCAAGGCGCAGCCGCTGGCGCTCATCGAACAGCCGCCGGGAGCCAGCCCATACCGCCAGGGTCGCGCCGAAGCCGGTCCCCGATGAGATCAGCAGCATGATCAGGATCTGATACTTGGCCGCCTCTAGCGGCGGACTGCCAGCAAGGATCTGGCCGGTCATCATCCCCGGCAGGCTCACCACCCCGGCCGCCGCCATCGCATTGATAATCGGAATCATGCCGGCGCGCAAGGCGTTACGGCGGATCTCTCCGATCGCCTCCTGCCAGGAGTGGCCAAGCATCAGCCGTGCCTCGATCTGACTGCGCTGCTCCCAAGCAGTCTGGGTCAGCCGGTCGAGGCTGACTGCAATCCCCGACATGGTGTTGCCCAGCTGCATGCCGAGCAGTGGGATCAGATACTGCACCGAGTACCAGGGCTCGACACCGATGATCACTGTCAGCGCTAGCAGGGTGACGCTGAATGAGGAAATGAACATCGACAGGGTGCCGATGCCGATACCCCAGATGCCGGTAAAGCCGCGATGCTGGCGCGCCATCACCTCGTATCCCGCCACCAGCAGCATGAATAGTGCCAGCGCAGCGATGAAGAGTGGATCCGACTGGGCAAACAGGCTCTTTAGTACCAGCCCGAGCAGCAACAGCTGCACCACCGTGCGAGCTGCCGCAATCAGCAGCCGCCTCTCAATCCCCAGCGCAAGCCGCTGCGAAAGCAGTGCAGTGAGCAGCACCAGGATTGTGGCGATGGAGAGGTCGAGAGGGGTGAGGCTGATCAGTTCCATGTGAATAGCTCCAGGCAGCCCTGTTTGATCTGATAGTGGCGATTGCCCACCCGCTGCTGCTGTTCAGGATCATGGGTGATCCAGATGGTGCTGCACTGGTGCTGTTGACGCCACTCGCCCAGCAGCCGCTCGACCCGTCGGGTGTTCTCTCGATCGAGGTTTGCTGTGGGCTCGTCGAGCAGCAGGATTTTGGGGTGATTGGCTAGTAGGCGCAGCAGCGCCAGACGCTGGCGTTCACCGCTGGAGAGGCGTGATACGCCCCAGTCGGGAGAGTCGGCGGGGAGTTGCAGGGCGTCGAGGGTTGCACGGCCAGGTGATTCGAAATGATCGCGAACCCGCTCGCCCCACCAGGCACTCTCTGCCGGTAGCAGGGCGACTTGGCGGCGCCACTCGGTTGGTTCCATCGATTTACTGGAGCATCCATCCAAAACCATCTCGCCCTGATGTGGATCGAGATCGGCGATGGCCCGCAGCAGCATCGATTTGCCGCAGCCGGAAGGTCCGTTGAGGGTGACACACTCGCCGGCCTGCAGCTGCAGATCGAACGGCTGCAGCAGCGGTGTGCTGAAGCGGTGCAGGGAGAGCAGCGACATCTCAGACGCAGCGTGTGAAGATCAGATCCCAGACGCCATGGCCGAGGCGCTGGCCACGTTGCTCGAAACGGGTCAGGGTGCGATTCTCCGGGCGTGGGGAAAAGTTGCCAGGGCCGGCAGCATTTGCAAAACCCGCAGTGGAGGAGAGTACGCTCATCATATGCTCAGCATATTTCTGCCAGTCGGTGGCCATATGCAGATAGCCGCCGGGACGCAGTGCCCTGTGCACTAACTCGGCGAACTCGGGCTGCACGATGCGCCGCTTGTGGTGCCGCCTCTTCGGCCAGGGGTCGGGAAAGAAGAGCAGCACTCCGGTCAGTGAACCGGCAGGGATATGCTGGCGCAGCAGCTGCATGGCGTCGCCCCGCAGGATGCGGGCGTTGTGCGACTCCTGCTCAGCCAGCTTCAGCATCAGGCTGCCGACACCTGGGCCATGTACCTCAACACCAAGGAAGTTGTTCTCTGGTTCTCGGTCAGCATTTTGCGCCAGCGCATCGCCATTGCCGAAACCGATCTCAAGGATCACCGGTCGCTGGTTGCCGAACAGCTTGTCGAAATCGAATAATCCATCAGGGGCTTGGCAGCCGTAGTGCGGCCACAGCTCATCGAAGGCGCGTTGCTGGGCCTGGGTCATGCGTCCCTGACGCAGGATATAGCTGCGAATCGGCCGGTGCTTTAAGGCGTTGGTTTCGGACATCGGGATGGGACTCCGGCCGCTTTGCAGCCGGAGTGGCTTGGGTTAGAAGAACAGGCCGTCCAGCGGTGAGGAGGCAGAGGCGAAGCGTTTGGCTGGCATACGCCCAGCTAGATAGGCCTCGCGGCCCGCTGCTATGCCCTTCTTCATCGCCGAGGCCATCAGTAGCGGATCCTGCGCAGCGGCGATGGCTGTGTTCATCAGCACCCCGTCGCAGCCCAGCTCCATCGCCACTGCGGCATCGGAAGCGGTGCCAACGCCAGCGTCTACCAGGATTGGCACCCTTGCGTTCTCGACAATGGTGCGGATGTTGAGGCGGTTGCGGATGCCCAGCCCGGAACCGATCGGTGCGGCCAGCGGCATCACCGCGCAGCAGCCCAGCTCCTCCAGCCGCTTGGCCATGATCGGGTCGTCGTTGGTGTAGACCATCACGTCGAAGCCGTCCTTGATCAACTCCTCGGCGGCGCTGAGGGTCTGCACCACGTCGGGGAAGAGGGTCTTTTCGTCACCCAGCACCTCCAGTTTGACCAGGTTGTGGCCATCGAGCAGCTCGCGTGCCAGACGGCAGGTGCGTACCGCGGTCTTGGCATCGTAGCAGCCGGCGGTGTTGGGCAGATAGGTGAACTCGCTCGGCGGCAGCACCTCGAGGATGTTGGGCTCGTCTTTGTTCTGGCCGAGGTTGGTGCGACGCACCGCGATGGTGACGATCTCGGCGCCACTGGCGTCGATGGCGGCACGGGTCTCCGCCATGTCCTTGTATTTGCCGGTGCCGACCAGCAGGCGCGAGGTGAATTCGCGTCCGGCGACGCTGAAGCTGTCTTTTGGGGTATCGTTTGACATCAGGTTTTGATCTAACTGTGTATTGGCTTTTAGGCTGGCGTGCTGCTTGAATCAAGGCGTCACGAGCAACCTTCCTTGGTGGGCTAGTCCGGCCCACGATCCCTGTCGGGCGTTCGTTGCGCCGCGTTTGTCCGCTGGACAAACGGTCGCTCCTCACCCCCCGCCGACGGCGTGGATGATCTCGATACGGTCTTGCTCATTGAGGGTGTGGCCGTCGAAAGCGGAGCGAGGTACCAGTTCTTCGTTGACCTCGACCGCGATCCGCTGACCGGTCAGTGAGAGTAGTTCAACCAGGTTCGCCATATCTGTCTGGTCGGGGATTTGCTTTTCCTCGCCGTTTACGTAAATCTGCATCTCGTTTGTCTCAGATGAATAAAACGCAGGTTGCGGGGTGGGTTAAAAGGGAGAAGTTTACACTAATCCACCAAAACTAGAACAAGCGGGCCATATCGCGACATACCGGTATGTTTTCTGCGGGGGGGAGTGTGTTGCAGCAATGGAGTGAGGATCTTATTTCACCCGAGGGGGCGGGCACCCTGGACGGCCTGTTTCTGCAGCGGGTGCGGCGCAGCCCGGAGGGAATAGCCTATCAGGCTTTCGATCGAGAGGCGAAAGAGTGGTGGGGTTTGACATGGGCTGAGATGGGCAGGGAGATCGCCCGTTGGCGCCAGGCGCTGCTGCAGGAGGGATTGGAGCCTGGAGATCGGGTGGCGATCCAGCTGCGCAACTGCCCCGAATGGGTGATGTTTGATCAGGCGGCGCTCTCCCTGGGTTTGGTGACGGTGCCGCTCTACACTGACGACCGGGCCGATGCGGTCGCTTACATCCTGCAGGATGCGGTGGTCAAGCTGCTGCTGGTACAGGATGCCGGACGCTGGCGGCGCATGGTATCGGCATTGCAGGGGGTGGAGACGCTGCAACGGGTGGTGGTGTTGGAGGGCGCTGAGCAACTCCCTGAGTCGTCCCAGCATCAACGGGTTCGAGCCGCCGGGACCTGGCTGCCTGAGAGTGGGCCAGCATTGCAGCCGCGTAGTGCAGACCCCCATAGCCTTGCCTCGATCGTCTACACCTCCGGCACCACCGGGCGACCGAAAGGGGTGATGCTGAGCCACTGGAATATGTTGTCGGTGGCACATGCTTCGCTGACGGTGGTCGACTGCTACCGGCAGGATCTGTTTCTCTCCTTTCTGCCACTCTCCCACACCCTGGAACGGACCGCGGGTTACTATCTGCCGCTGATGGCCGGTGCGACGGTAGCCTACGCCCGCTCGGTGACGCAACTGGCAGAAGATATGCAGTGCATCCGTCCCACCGTGATCATCGCCGTGCCACGCATCTTCGAGCGGATCTATGCACGCCTGCAGGAGCAGTTAAAACAGCGTTCGCTGCTGGCTCGGGGGCTATTCCGGCTGACCCTGCACTGCGGCTTCATCCAGTTCGAACATCAGATGGGACGGCAGGGCTGGTCACCGAAGTTGCTGCTGATGCCATTGTTGCGGCGTCTGGTGGCCGACAAGGTGCTGGCGCGTCTGGGCGGACGGCTGCGCGGGGCGATCAGCGGTGGCGCCGCGCTCTCCCCCGATGTGTCGCGTTTCATGCTGAGTCTTGGTCTGCCGATCCTGCAGGGGTACGGCCTGACCGAAACCAGTCCGGTGATCAGTGTTAATCCGATGGATAACGTCAAGGTTGACAGCGTTGGTGTACCGTTACGGGGGGTTGAGGTACGCATTGGTGAGAATGACGAGTTGCTGGTGAAGACTCCGGGCAGGATGCTCGGCTACTGGAACAACCATGCCGCTACTGCGGAAATGATCGATGCTGAAGGTTGGCTGCATACCGGTGATCAGGTGCGCATCGACGAACAGCGCCACATCTACATCACTGGCCGTCTCAAGGATATTCTGGTGCTCTCCAACGGCGAGAAGATCCCACCCAGCGATATGGAGATGGCGATCGCCCTCGATCCGCTGATCGAACAGGTGTTGGTGGTGGGTGAGGGCAAGCCCTATCTGGCCGCGCTGTTGGTAGTGAATGCCGATCTGTGGGAGGGGCTGGCCCGGGAGTTCGGGCTCGACCCGGAGCAGCCACAAAGTCTGGATGACGCTGCCCTGCAACAGGCCTTCATCCAGCGCATCCGCAGTGCGCTGAAGGACTTTCCGGGCTACGCCAAGATTCGCCGGGTGGCGTTGCTGCTGGAGCCCTGGAGCGTCGAGAATGGTCTGCTCACGCCGACGCTCAAGGTCAAGCGGCCCAAGGTGCTGGAGCGCTATGCGGAACAGATGGCAGCGCTCTATAGCTCAGAGCACTAACGGCGCTTGTCGCTTTTTAATGTTGCGTGTCATCGATTGGCTACCTAGAATGGGCACCTCAGCGGGTGTAGTTCAATGGTAGAACTTCAGCTTCCCAAGCTGACTACGTGGGTTCGATTCCCATCACCCGCTCCAATCCTCGGCTGCAAGCCTCTGCAGTGCAACGATCCGTTTTCACCTGAACATCCAACCATTCTGCACCAGCTCAAGCAGGGTAAAGCAAGGCTCGACCTGTGGTGGAATTGTGCTACACCTCCAGACAGAGCTGAGTGAGGATGGTGGAAAACGCGGGCCAGATTTTCGACCAGAAATTTTTAGAGGGAGATTGAAATGGGGAAGGTCTTGAAGATTGTTGGCGGACTAATTGGCCTAGTGGTGGTGTTGATCATCGCTGCAGTGCTGGTGATACCGATGGTTGTGGATCCTAATGACTATAAACAGGAGATCATCAGCCAGACGAAGTCCGCCACCGGCAGAGACCTGAAGATCGATGGTGATATCGGCCTGTCGATCTTTCCCTGGCTTGGGGTCGAGATTAACGGGCTGCATCTCAGTAACGCCAAGGGATTCGGTGATACTCCCTTTGCCGAGGTCAGGCATCTCCAGGTGCGGGTCAATCTGATACCACTCATCTTTACCCAGTCATTGGAGATCGACAAAGTAAAGCTTGCCGGACTTAAGCTGAACCTGGCAAAAAACAGTCAGGGTGTCAGCAACTGGGATGATATGACCGGGGGGCAGTCCGAAGAGGCCTTGACCTCTGCTGAATCGGCGGGTGAGGGGCCTGCTGATACCACCGCCGGTGGCGGTCTGCAGGGGCTGTCGATCGGTGGTGTGGCGATCTCTGATGCGCATATAGTGTGGGACGATCAGTCCACCGGCGAACATTTTGAAGTCAAGCAGCTGTTGCTGGAGACTGGCGCCATGGCTCCCGGCCGGGCGGTGGATATGCGCCTCGCGCTTGGTCTCGACCGTGCCCAGCCGGCCCTGCGTAGTGAGTTTGATCTGCGTGGCAGACTGATGGCCGACCCGGCGCAGGGCAGCTTCTCGATGGAGGCGCTTGAGGTACTGCTGAAGGTGAGCGGCGAAGGTCTGCCCAAAGCGGGGGTGAAGGCAAAGCTCAGTGCCGATCTCTACTTCAATCAGGCACAAGATCTGCTGGAGGTGAAAAATCTGCTGCTGAGCTCTGAAGATCTGCGCCTCAGTGGTGCGATCAATGGCCAGGCCATCAGCAGTGCTCCACGCTTTGATGGCCAACTGAAACTGGCGCAGTTCAGCCCCCGCAACTGGATGCAGAAGTTTGAGCTGCCACTGCCACAGACGGCGGATCCTAGCGTGCTGGGCAAGCTGGCGATGGCGCTTGTGTTCGAGACTCAGCCGCAGCGGATCGACCTGAAAAACTTTGAGATGCAGCTCGATGAGAGCCAGATCAAGGGTAATTTTACTTTGATCGATCCAGCCTCGCCGGCCTATCGATTCCACCTTGACCTGGATAAGATCGATGTTGACCGCTACCTGCCGCCGGCCGTAGACAAGCCAGAGAAAAAGCCGGTTGCGAGCAGCAAAGACAGTGGTGATAAGCCGCTGTTTCCGGTGGAGCTGCTGCGCAATCTCAAGTTGGATGGCACCCTGCGGGTCGGCAGCATCAAGGCCAACAATATCCAGGCTGAGGCAATCAAGGTGGTGATCAAGAGCAAAGGCGGTCAGCTGCATATCGACCAACAGGTGGGGCGTTTCTACAACGGTCAACTGAAAGGTGTGCTGGATCTGAATGTGAAGGGCAAGCAACCGACGCTGAAGATCAAACAGAGCGCCAGCAAGATCCAGGCCGGGCCTCTGGTGAAAGATTTGACGGGGCAGGATCGTTTCGATGGTGTCGGCGGCTTCAGCGCTAATCTCAGTAGTCGTGGCCAGACCCTGACACAGCTCAAGCGTGGCCTCAACGGCAATCTCAAAATGGAGTTCCTCAATGGTGCGGTGAAGGGGGTCAACCTGGCAAAGATGTTGCGGGATGCCAAGGCGCGACTCTCCGGCAAGAAACCGGCGAACTCAGTCGAGCCGGAGCAGACCGACTTCTCTGAGCTGACCGCCAGCGCGGTGATCCGCAATGGTCTGCTCACTAACAAGGATCTGCTGGCCAAATCCCCCTTCCTGCGGGTAAACGGCTCCGGACGGGTCGATCTGGTCGGAGAGAGCCTCGATTATGTGGTCAGGCCGGTAATTGTCAGCACCACCAAGGGGCAGGGCGGCGAGGGGCTGGATGATCTGAAGGGAATTCCAGTGCCGGTCCACCTCAAGGGGCCCTGGTCCAAGCTTGATTGGAATATCGATCTGGGCAAGGTGCTGGCCGAAAGCCAGAAGGCGAAGCTGAAAGAGACGCTGAACAAGAAACTTGACGGCCAGCTCAAGGATAAGCTGCCGGGTGGGCTGCAGGATAAACTTAAAGGGGGGCTGAAAGGCCTATTCTAAATCCAGGGTCGGGAGTTTGCAGGGCGGCCTTCCAAACTCCCGACTGATCTCTCTGAATGAATCCTTCTGAATTTTCCAAGCAAGTCATCGACTGGCAACAGCGTTGTGGGCGCAATGATCTGCCCTGGCAGGGCAGTGGCGATCCCTACCGGGTCTGGATCTCTGAGATCATGCTGCAGCAGACTCAGGTGGCCAAGGTGATCCCCTATTTCAATCGTTTTATGGCGCGTTTTCCCGATCTAGCCAGCCTGGCTGCTGCTGCCGAAGATGAAGTGTTGCACCTCTGGTCCGGGCTGGGCTATTACGCTCGGGCACGTAATCTGCGTAAGGCGGCCGAGGTGTTGCAGGGGCATTTCTCGGGCCGTTTTCCTGAGGCTATCGAGGCGCTGGAGAGTCTGCCGGGGATCGGCCGCTCCACCGCTGGGGCGATCCTCTCACTGGCCCTGGGACAGAGCCAGCCGATTCTCGATGGCAATGTCAAACGGGTGCTGGCGCGTCACTTCATGGTGGAGGGGTGGCCTGGTCGCAGTGCGGTGGCAAAACGGCTCTGGGAGCTGACCCGGCAGCTCACCCCTCAGCAGGAGGCGGCGGCCTACAATCAGGGCATGATGGATCTGGGGGCGACCATCTGCACCCGTGGCATTCCCCGTTGTGATCTCTGCCCGCTGGGCGACAGCTGTCAGGCTCGTGAGCAGGGACGCCAGCTGGAGTTTCCCGAACCACGCCCCACAAAGACCCTGCCGGTCCGCTCGACCCGTATGCTGCTGGTGCAGAATGGTGCTGGGCTTGTGTTGCTGGAGCGGCGTCCGCCAGTGGGTATCTGGGGCGGTCTCTGGAGTCTTCCTGAGTGCCCGCCGGATACTGATTTGTCGGCCTGGTGTGAGGCGCATTTTCGCGCCGAGCTGAAACAGATCCGCGAGTTGCCTGCGCGTCGCCACAGCTTCTCCCACTTCCATCTCGACATCACGCCACTCGAACTGCAGCTCAAATCCCCTGACAATTGTGTCATGGATGCTGCCGCGCGGGTCTGGTATAACCCCGCGATGCCTGATGAACGGGGACTGGCTGCGCCGGTAGCCCGAATCATCGAAGAGTCCAGCCAAGCGAGAGGAGAGAGCCGATGAGTCGTATAGTGCAATGCGTTAAATTGAAGCGGGAAGCGGAAGGGCTCGAGCGTCCAACCTATCCGGGTGAGCTAGGGCAACGGATCTTCGACAACGTCTCCAAAGAGGCCTGGCAGGAGTGGCTGCGCTTTCAGACCATGCTGATCAATGAAAACCGCCTGAGCCCGGTCGACCCCAAGGCGCGCAAATTTCTCGAACAGCAGATGGAGAATTTTTTCTTTGGTGAAGGGACCGAGCTGCCGCCCGAATTTGTTCCCCAAAAGTGAGCTGGTGGTAGCAGAAGAAAATCGCGGCTGGCCTCTTGACTAACTGCTGCAAGATCGCTGTAATACGCGCTCTCAAACGCGGCCAGGTAGCTCAGTCGGTAGAGCAGGGGACTGAAAATCCCCGTGTCGGCAGTTCGATTCTGTCCCTGGCCACCATAAGATAAAGGCCCGCAGCTTATCGGCTGCGGGCCTTTTTCGTTTCTGGCCGACCTATTTTTACTCTGCCTGCAAGCGCCCGCGCCAGGCCTCCATCTCATCAAGCTTCGCCTGCTGATCGGTGTGCTGGTAGAGCCGTATTAGATCCTCCACCACAGCCAGGGTGCCGCTGCGATCTGTCAGCCACAGCCGTATCGAGAGCGCACGCTGCAGCAGGCTCTCTGTCTTGTTCCAGGCGGCTTGGGTGATGTGGATACGGGCTTGGCTGTGCAGTGTGGTGGCGATGCCGCGCCGGTCGCCGGCCTTGCGGTAGAAGTCGAGGGCAAGCCCATACTGGAGCAGTGCCTCTGTCTCGCGGCCGGCGCTCTGCTGTAGTTTTCCGCGCAGCCGGTGCAACAACCCTTCCAAGGCTGGGCGGCGCCTGAAGAACTCCTCATCCAGCGCATTGTCGAGCCGCTCCAGCCACAGCGGGGCGTCGGCTGCGTCGATCTCGCAGGCAATACTGGCACGGCTGGCGAGTGCGCTCATCGACTCGTCTGTGAGTTTTTGGCTCAGCAGTTGTTTGTCGTTGAAGCTGGGCAGGATCGGTTCGAGGGCCGCGATGGCGTCGGCATGATGCTGTTGTTTGAAGGCGAGGGAGGCGCGTAGCAGGTTGATGCGTGCGCGGTAGCGATGCAGGTTGGCGGCCTCGACCAGACGGGTTAGCTCCAGCAGCCGTTGTTCGACCGCCTGGTAGTTGCCGATTGCTAGTGCAGTTTCGATCAGGTTGATCGAACTCTGGGCGATGCCATCCAGGTCATCCACGCTGCGGTAGAGCTTGAGTGCCTGAGAGAACTGGCGGGCGGCGGTGCGGTAGTCATTGTTATTGTAGGCGCGAGTGCCGCGTTGCAGTTCACGTTCACCCTGAATCTGCGTTTCCGGGCGCAGGTCGGGGGTGCCGACGCAGCCGCCCAGCCCAAGTAGGAGCAGAATGAGCCAGAAGAGGCTAATCGATGATGGGATGGACATCGATCATCTTCTCCTCCTCGGTGGGACGGATCGCCGAGGAGACGGGCCAAACCCGCTGCAGTCCCTCTAGGGTGCGGTCGGTAGACTGCAACATCAGCTGCAGGTGGGTGACCAGGTCGGGCAGTTGCTGGATCTCCATGTTGATGGTCTGCATGGAACTGTTCATCTGGCCGACCAGCTGGCGGGAGTCGGCGATCAATCCATCCATCTGATGGGTCATGTTCTGGGTCTCCTGGGAGAGGGCGACCATGCTCTCTAGCACTGGCTTGAGTTCGCTGACGCGATCACGGGTCTGCGCCATGGTCTGCTCCATGTGCGTCACGGTGCGGGTAAAGCTGTGCTCCAGCTGCTGGTCGTAGATGGCACGGCCGAGCACCCCCTTGCCAGAGTTGACCTGATTGGTGAGGTCTCGCAGGTTGGCAACGGTGGTGTTGATCCCCTCAGCCGTGGCGGCGATCTGTGCCGGGTCGATGGCGCTGACCACCCGCGCGATGCCGTCCAGGGTCTGGCGCACCTTCTCCATGATCGGTGTCAGCTCGTTGAGCAGTTCATCGGCGCTCATCGGTTCCTCGATTAGGATGGTGGAACCGTCGCGCAGCATCGGTAGTTGCGGCGAGCCGGCACTGATCTCGATCACCGCAGTACCGATGATGGCCAGCTTGCTCAGCGCACCGCGGGAGTCCTGCCGGATCAGGTTCTGGAACCCCTCGTAGACGAAAAAACTGATGTGGATGCGGTTGTCAGCGGCGATGCCGATCGACTGTACCCGGCCGACCTCGATCCCAGAGACCTTGACCAGCGAGTCGGTGGCGATGCCCTGGGCGTTACGCAGGTAAGTGTGGTAAGTGATGCGGTTCTCGAATAGGTGGGTGGTCTTGCCCTGTACCACCACCAGACCGATCAACAGGGCCAGCGCCACCATCACAAACAGACCGGCCAGCCGCTCCCGCAGAGTGTAATTGAGGCGGTGGATGTAGTGTATCTGCTGATGTTGCGGTGCCGGGGTCATTGAGCCTCACTAAAGATGTCGCGCTGTGCTCTCTGCTGATGAATGTAATAGCGGACGACATCTTCAGGACTGGAGACAAAATCCTCCCAGTTGTGAAATGAGAACCATCCTGAGCGACTGTGAAACAGTACCTGCCCGGCGTAATGGTGCACCAGTTCCGGGTCGTCGGTGGAGATGATCAGGGAGATTTCAGGGAACAGCTGCGGCACCCGTTGCAGCAGGAAATCAGCCAAACGCTGGCGGGCTGGCCGGCTCAGGCCGAAGAAGGGGTTGTGGGCGAAGAGCGCCTTGGGGCACAGCATCAGCGCCCGGGCGATGCTCAGATGACGCTGCTGCAGCGGTGTCATATAGGCTGGCAGCAGGCTGTGGTCCATCTGTCCCTGCATGGCACCGAGCAGGGCCTGCTCACGCAGGGCGATGGTTTGCTCGTCGTCCTGCTGGTGGTAGTGGGCTGCCAGCTTCAGGTTGTCCAGGCCGCTGAGCACCGAGAGCAGCGGGATGGCGTGATCTACATAGCCTAGGCTCTGGCGCAGTTGCTGCCAGGGCAGGGAGAATGGCGCATCGCCGATGGCATCTCCCAACAGGATTTCGCCACGGCTTATGGGCTCGACCGCGGCCAGAATGCGTAGATAGGCGCGCAGCGCCTCAGGCTCTTCGCCGAGCAGAAAGATCAGTTCGCCGCGATGAATGTGCAGATCCAGCGGCAGGCAGGGTTCGCCGTTCGGCTGATGCTTCGGACAGGCGGCCTGGGCCTTGATCAGCAGATGCTCGTCGGCGCTTATTGAGGGCTCTTGGTCGCTCATATCAGAATCAGCACAAACACTCCGTCGAGCACAAATACCATCACCAGGGAGTTGACGATCGCCTTCTGCGTCACCTGTGGGACCTGGGTGACCGACTGGCCGACACTCAGCCCTTTCAGGCAGGCATTGGCGCCGATCACCAGACCGAACAGCAGGTTTTTGATGAAGAACAACAACAGATCAAGGGGTTCAAAGGCGGATACCACAGCAAACAGGTATTTGAAGTTGGAGGTCGACTCCAGTAGTGCTGCTAGGGTGATGCCAGTGACCAGAGAGAAGGCGGAGAAGTAGATCGCCAGCACCAGCTGTGCGATTACCATGCCGATCAGGCGTGGTGAGACAAAAAAGGCGTGCACGTCGATGCCAAGCAGCTCCAGCCCCTCCACCTCCCGGTTGAGGCTCATGTTGCCCAAGTCGACCGCGATGGCCGAGCCGGAGCGGCCGATCATCACGATGGCAGTGAGCAGAGAGCCGAACTCCAGCGCTACCAGATTCGCCAGCAGGCTGGCCACATCGGCCTCCTGGCCAAACACCTGCGCGGCGAAGATCAGCTGGGTGGTGACGCTCAGCCCCACCGCCAGAGCGAGGATGGTGATGGTGGGTAGGGCATCGATGCCGGAGAAGATCAGCTGGGTGATCGAGGCGGCGCGGCTGGCGCGGTTGAACAGCCCGCCGCGGTTGCGCCAGCTGCGCATCACCGCCATCACGAAAACTACCAGATCGATGATATAGAGCAGGTAGTTGAGGGAGCGTCGTCCGAGCAGACTGATCAGATTGAGTGAAGCGGTTTGGGACATGATGGGGCGTGGTGAAGCTCTCTTGTTTACAGACTATAGTGCCTTTTGTGTTCGCTACTTTGTTATTGGCGGCAGGCGGGTTGGGAACTGTGAATCCAACCAATATGCCGGGTAGAGTTGGTTGATGTTTGAGATCAGAAGGAGTGTGTTATGGAGAAAGCCAAAGTCGCAGCTTCCCAGCCGGTGAGTGTCGAGTTGGACGAGGGCAGAGAATACTGGTGGTGTGCCTGCGGGCGCTCCCAAACCCAGCCGTTTTGCGACGGTTCCCACCAGGGAACGGGCATAAATCCGCTGGGTTTCAAGGCCGACAAGAGCGGCAAAGCCTGGCTCTGTATGTGCAAACAGACGAAGACCCCGCCCTACTGCGATGGCAGTCACGCCTCGCTTGAAGAATAGCCGCTGGGCCGGGTCTGTTGTCGCAGTCGGTTAGCCGCGGTCGGTGTTGAGGATGGCCTCTGCTTCCAGGGAGAGAGGGATAAGGTCGTGCGGGCTCAGCTGCGGGAGTGAGTCATAGCCCATGATTCGCAGGTAGCCGGCGAGGATCTCCCGGCTGCCATTGAGAAAGTTGCCAACCCGCTGTGCCCCCTTGTCGATATCGATACGACGACGCAGTTCGGCCTGCTGCGAGGTGATGCCTACCGGACACTCGTTGGAGCCGCAAGCGCGGTAGTATTCGCAGCCCAAAGCAAACAGCGCCGCGGTGGCTAGGGCACAGGCATCGGCGCCCAGCGCCAGCGCCTTGAACATCTCATCGGGGGTGCGGATGCCGCCAGTGGCGATCAGACTGACCGGGCGCTCCAGGTGTTGCCGATTGTGTGCATCGATCAGCTGCCGCGCAATCGGCAGCGCTTTCACCAGTGGCATGCCGAATTGATCCCGCACATGCACAGGGGCGGCACCGGTGCCGCCGCCAAAACCGTCGATGGTGATGAAGTCGGGTTGCAGCGAGAGCGCCGCCTGGGTGTCTGCCGTGACATCGTTGGCGGCAAACTTGATACCAATGGGGCGCTCGCCGCCATCCAGGGCACGAATCTCTTCGATTCGCCGGGCGAGCCCTGTGAGGCTGTCGATATCGGGAAAGCGGGCCGGCGAGTGGGCGCTGGTGCCTGGTGCGAGCCCTCTAACCTGGGCGATCTCTCCCTTGACCTTGCCGCCGGGCAGTTCGCCACCCAGGCCGGGTTTGGCCGACTGCCCCAGTTTGATCTCCAGCGCATCGGCGAGGAGGATATTCTGCTCATTCCAGCCGAAGTAGCCGCTCGCCATCTCGAGGATATAACGTTTCGCCGCCTGCCGCTCCTGCGGCAGCAGGCCGCCCTCGCCGGAACCGATCAGGCTGTCGGCCGCTGTCGAGCCCTGTGCCAGGGCGATCTTCGCCTCCTTGGAGAGTGCGCCAAAGGACATGTGGGAGATGTAGACGGGCAGCGCCAGTCTGAGTGGTCTGCCTGCGCCTTGGCCGATGCTGACGGCGGTCTGCACCGTCTCCTCTGCGAGCCTGGGGAGTTGCTGCAGCTGCCCCGCCTTGAGGTGGAAATGGCTAAAGTCGACGAGCTCGGAGAGCTGCTGGGGTGGCGCGCCCATCGCCTCGACGGTGGGTCTGCCTCCCTTGGCGAGGCGTTTGATCAGGGCATGGCCGCGGGCATCCTGTTGCCAGCGTCGCCACTCACCCTGATAGCCGGAGAAGCTGGCCGTCGGCAGAGGCGGAACTGCAGTGGCATCTACATAGACCCCGTCGTCGCGCAGTTCGGCGGGAAAGGTGGCGATGCGGTCGTGGGGGTTGTAAGGGGATACGCCGGTTTCCAGGTCAAAGTTCCACTGATGCAGTGGGCAGATCGCCTCGCCGTTCTGCACCCGACCACGGGACATCTGCCCCTCCCGGTGCGGACAGCGGTCGTCGAGGGCGTAGATCCGGCCCTGATCGAGAAACAGCGCCAGTGGACGGCCGTTGACCACCACCCGGTGGCCCTCGCCCTCACACAGTTGCTGGAGATCACAAACACGTGTTGGTTGCTTCATCCTGCTCTCCTCCATGGTGATGCCGGATGTGGCAATACCATTTAGATTTTAGTGCCACCCAGGCGTATCCACTCCGCCTGTTGCTGCGCTGGTTGCATCTCGGCGAATGGGCGATAGGCGGCGCTAACCTGTTCCGCCTGCTCCTGCAGTATGCCGGAGAGGGCAAAGGGTGCGCCGGGCTGGATCAGTTGCATCAGTGTGGATGCGAGTTCGATCAGCGGTCCGGCAAGGATGTTGGCCAGCAACAGGTCGTTTTCGGTTTGCGGGGTCTGTTCTGGTAGGCAGATCTCCAGCCGCCCGGCGACGCCGTTTTTCTCGGCGTTGGCCTGGGTTGCCTCCAGCGCTTGGGGATCGTAGTCCACCGCGATGGCGCGTTCCGCCCCCAGCAGCAGCGCGGCGATGGCCAGAATGCCCGAGCCGCAGCCATAGTCGATGATGCGTTTGCCGCGCAGATCCTGCCCCTCCAGCCATTCCAGGCAGAGCGCGGTGGTGGGGTGGGTGCCGGTGCCGAAGGCGAGGCCGGGGTCGAGCTTGACCAGCACGGCATCGCTTGCCGTCACCTGCTGTCCATCCGGACAGATCCATAGTCGCTGGCCGAATTGCATCGGCTTGAAGTGCTCCAGCCAGGTCCGCTCCCAGACCTGGTCTTCGAGGCGCTCGATGTTCAAGTTGAGGCTGACATCAGCGGCGAGTGCTTGGTTGAGGGCGGCGCGTAGTTCGTCGATGTTCCGCTCGGCCTCAAACAGGGCGGTGACGCGGGTAGCATGCCAGAGCTGCTCCTCGCCGGGTTTGGGTTCCAGCAGCGGTTGGTTGCCGGCGTCACCCAGCGTGACGGAGAGCGCACCGAGGCCCTCGAAAACCAGCTCCAGCAGCGGTGCGCGATCCTCGTCAGTCTCGATGGAGAGTTGCAGCCAGGGCATGGAATCAATCTTGAATTGTGAATGTTGAATTAGGCTGCACGCAATGCGTGCACCCTAATTCAAGGTGAAAGTTCAACAGTGGCTCGTCAGAGTCCCAGTTTTTCTTCCAGGTAGTGGATGTTGGCGCCGCCAGCCTGGAAGGCGGCGTCCTTCATGATCTCCTGCTGCAGCGGGATGTTGCACTTGATGCCGCCAATCACCATCTCGGCCAGGGCGATGCGCATCCGCGCGATGGCGGATTCACGAGTGTCACCGTGGGTGATCAGCTTGCCGATCATCGAGTCGTAGTGGGGCGGCACCCGGTAGCCATTGTAGATGTGGCTCTCGACGCGCACCCCCATGCCGCCCGGAACATGCAGCTGGGTGATGGTGCCGGGGCTGGGCATGAAGTTTTTCGGATCTTCGGCGTTGATACGGCATTCCACCGCGTGGCCGCGCAGGGTCACATCCTCCTGCGTGAAGCTGAGGGGCTCACCGGCGGCGATCATGATCTGTTCTCGCAGGATGTCGATACCGGTGACCATTTCGGTGACCGGGTGTTCAACCTGTACGCGAGTGTTCATTTCGATGAAATAGAACTCGTCGTTCTCGTAGAGAAACTCAAAGGTGCCGGCACCGCGATAACCGATCTGGCGGCAGGCCTCGGCGCAGCGTCCACCCACTTTGGCGCGCTGTTCCGGGGTGATGCCGGGGGCTGGGGCCTCTTCCACCACCTTCTGATGGCGCCGCTGCATGGAACAGTCGCGTTCGCCCAGGTGCACTGCGTTGCCGTGAGTGTCGGCCAGTACCTGGAACTCTACGTGACGCGGGTTCTCCAGGTACTTCTCCATGTAGACCGTGCCGTTGCCGAAGGCCGCTTCCGCCTCGGCCTTGGTCATCGCCACCGAGTTGAGCAGGCTGGCTTCGGAGTGAACCACCCGCATGCCGCGACCACCGCCGCCGCCAGCGGCCTTGATGATCACCGGATAGCCGATCCGCTGGGCGATCTCTTTGGTGCGCTTGGCGTTACCATCGATTGGGCCGTCGGAGCCGGGTACTGTAGGCACACCGGCCTTCTTCATCGCCTCGATGGCGGCCACCTTGTCGCCCATGGTGCGGATGGTCTCCGCCTTCGGGCCGATGAAGATGAAGCCGGAGTTCTCCACCCGCTCGGCAAAGTCAGCGTTCTCCGAGAGGAAGCCGTAGCCGGGGTGAATCGCCATCGAGTCGGTGACTTCGGCGGCGCTGATCAGGGCGGGGATGTTGAGATAGCTGTCGGCCGATGGGGCCGGGCCGATGCAGACCGACTCATCCGCCAGTAGCACGTGTTTCAGGTCCCGGTCGGCTTCAGAGTGGACGGCGACAGTCTTGATGCCGAGCTCTTTGCAGGCGCGCAGGATTCGCAGCGCGATCTCCCCCCGGTTGGCGATAACGATCTTGTCTATCATGGCGCTTCTCAGTCGATGATGAACAGGGGTTCGTTGTATTCGACCGGCTGGCCGTTATCCACCAGGATCTTCTTCACCACGCCCGCCTTGTCGGATTCGATCTGGTTGAGGATCTTCATCGCCTCGATGATGCAGAGGGTGTCACCAACGGCAACGCTCTGGCCCTCCTCGACGAACGATTTGCTGCCCGGCGAGGGGGCACGGTAGAAGGTACCGACCATCGGGGATTTGACTGCGTGTCCTTGGATCTCCGCTGCGGCTGCAGGAGCTGCCTCTGCGACCGGGGCCTGCGCCGGCGCCGGCGCCGCGGCGGGTGCGGCCACTGGGGCTGCGGCAACCATCTGAGTCGGCATCGAGCTGTTGCGGCTGATACGCACCGACTCCTCGCCTTCGTGGATCTCGATCTCGGCGATATCGGACTCTTCGAGCAGTTCGATCAGTTTTTTGACTTTGCGGATATCCATAGTGTTGATACTCGTTCAGTTGTTGTCTGCCGCAAGCAATCGGCTGGCTGCCTGCAGGGCAAGTTCGTAGCCCTGGGCGCCAAGCCCGGTAATCACGCCGACGGCGATATCGGATAGGTAGGAGTGTGCACGGAAGGGTTCCCGCGCATGGACGTTGGAGAGATGCACTTCGATGAAGGGGATTGCGACCCCGGCAAAGGCATCCCGCAGCGCGATGCTGGTATGGGTGAAGGCGCCCGGGTTGATGATAATGAAGCCGACCCCCGCGCTACGCGCCTGGTGGATCAACTCTATCAGTTCGTGCTCGGCGTTGCTCTGATGGAAGCGCAGCCGATGGCCCTGGGCCTCGGTCAGTTGCTCCAGGTGCTGGCGGATATCTTCCAGGGTATCGTGACCATAGATCTCCGGCTCGCGGGTGCCGAGAAGGTTCAGGTTAGGGCCGTTCAGTACCAGAATGGTCGCCATCGTCTCGAGTCATCCATAGGAGTTTGTGTGATGCCCGGCGGAACGTCCCATAACAATGCAAAAACCACTGGGTCTCCAGTGGTTGGACGGAATTGCCGAATTCATGCGGATTTTGCAAAAGTCCAGTGGTTTTGTCCAGTTTTATGCGCAGTTCCACACCAGATCGTTGCAAGATTTGGACGCTTTTTGGCCTCACGACGGCGCTTGGAGGATCCAAAGCCTGTTGCCGTATGGCGCCGAATTATATGCCTGATCAGCACGCTAGAGTAGTGGCATGATCACTTCATGCAGTCGCTCTTCTGCCAGCTCGCCATAGTGAGAGAAGACTAGCCTACCGGCACGGTCGAACAATGCGGTGAAGGGCAGCCCCTGAAAACGGTTGCCGAGCCCGCGTGCCAGGGCGATCTCTGACCTGCCGCCGAGCAGCAGCGGATAGTTGATCGCCAGCTCCTGGGCGCGCTCCCTGGCCGGCTGAGGCAGGTCGAGGGTGATGCCAACCATTTGTAGGCCACGCTCGCCCAACTCGCGTTGCAGCCGGACCAGCCCCGGGATCTCCCGCCGGCAGATCGGATTCCATGCCGCCCAGAAGTGCAGTACGACCACCTTGCCTGACCAGTCGCTGCTGGCGATGGGTTCTCCCTGCAGGTTCGCCAGTTGCAGTGCCGGCAGCTGGTGGATGGTGATCGGTCCCTGGTGTGGATTGGGTTCAATGGCCAGCCTGGTTGGCTGCTGCAGTGTCCGCAGCCCCCACCAGCCAGCCAGCAGCAGGGCCGCGATCAGCAGGGTCTGCAGGGCGCGGCCGGGTGTGCTCAGCGGATCGCCTCGGCGACGTGGGTGGCGAACTCATCGGCGCTTTTGAATCCGACGACTCGGAAGCGTTTGCGCTCTGTGCCATTGCTGCCGTAGAAGATGATTGCCGGCGGTCCGGGCAGGCCGAAGTGGCCCTGCAGCAGTGCCTGGTCCGTCGCGTCGTTGGCGGTGACGTCAGCCTGTAGCAGCAGCACACCGTCGAGCGCGGCGATGACCTTGGGGTCGGCGAAGGTGTACTTCTCCATCTCCTTGCAGGAGATGCACCAGTCGGCGTAGAAATCGAGCATCACCGGCCTGCCTGCGGCACTTGCCTGGGCCACCTCTCGCTGCAGGTCGGCCAGGCTCTTGATGCGCTTAAATCTGAGCTCCTCGGTATGGCCGGCAGCCGCGCCACCGGACGCTACCAGTCCACGCAGTGGCTGCAGGGTATCTTTACCACCCGCCGCGGCACCTATCAGCAGCAGTGCGCCGTAGATCAGCAGCACCATGCCAAGCCCCTTCCATAATTTCTGCCAGCCGCCGGCCTCGATCTCCAGATGGCGCAGTGCACCCATGTAGATGGCAGAGACCACCAGCAGCATGCCCCACAGGAACATCGCGATGTCAGCGGGGATGATGCGCTCCAGCATGAAGATGGCAACACCCAACATGGCGACGCCGAACACCGCCTTGACCGTATCCATCCAGCGGCCGGCCCTGGGCAGCAGCTTGCCGGCGGAGGTGCCGATGGCGATCAGCGGTGCGCCCATGCCCATGCTCAGGGCAAATAGGGCCAGACCGCCAAGCAGGGCATCGCCGGTCTGACCGATGTAGATCAGCGCGCCGGCCAGCGGCGGCGCCACGCAGGGCCCGACAATTAGTGCGGAGAGAAAGCCCATTATCGCGACCCCGGCCAGTGAGCCCCCCCGCTGCTTGTTGCTGATCTCTGAAAGGCGGCTCTGCAGGCTGCTGGGCAGCTGCAGTTCGTAAAAGCCGAACATGGAGAGCGCCAGCAGGACGAACACCAGGGCGAAGGTGGCGAGGACCCAGGGGTTTTGGAAGGCGACCTGCAGGTTCTCGCCGAACAGCCCGGCCAGTACCCCGGCTAGGGTGTAAGTGAGGGCCATTGCCAGCACATAGACCAGAGAGAGGGTGAAGGCCTTGCGGGTGGTGATCGTGCCGCCATGGCCGGCGATAATGCCAGAGAGGATCGGGATCATCGGGAAGATGCAGGGGGTAAACGCCAGCCCCAGCCCCATCACGAAAAAGAGCCCGATCACCAGCAGGGAGCTGCCGCCAGCCAGGGTGGCGGTGATCTGATCGACCTCAGAGAGTGGGATGCTGCTCTCGGCAGCTGCCGGTGTCGCGGCAGGCGTGACCTCTGCAGGTGCGGTCTCCGCTGCTGCAGCCTTGCTTATTCCCGGCAGGGCCAGGGTGAATTCGCGACGCTGCGGCGGATAGCAGACGCCGATCTCGGCGCAGCCCTGGTAGCTCGCTTCCAGCACGATCTCGGTGGCCTCGGTGTTGCTGCGCGTGAGCGGCAGCAGCAGTTCGATCTGGTCGTGATAGACCGCTACATCGCCGATCGTCCCGTCTGGGGTGGGTGAGTCTTTCTTGATCTCAGGCTCGGGCAGCTGATAGTCGCCGAGGGCGACACCGTCCGCCTCGATCAGCGCCAGTTTGATCTTGTCGTGGTAGAGATAGGTGCCTGGGGCGATCTCCCAGCGAAGGCGCAGCCGGCGGCCATCCTCGACGATGGCTGCGAGTTTGTAGGCCTCTTCGGGCGGCAGCAGTTCGCCACCCTCATCGTTGGCAAACAGGGGGGCAGTGGCGGCAGTTTCGCCGAGTAGGGGAAGCGGCGCGGGTGAAGCCTGCTGCGCTACGGCAGGCTGTGGCGCCAGCGCCAGCTTGATCTCCTGGGAATGGGGCGGGAAACAGATGCCGAGATCGGCGCAGCCCTGGGAGCGGGCCTCCAGGGTGATGGTTTCAGGGGCGCCTGGGTCGCGCTTGATCGGGATGCGTGCGCTAGCGTGGCCCCGGTAGATCGCCACCTCGCCGAAGAATTCGTCCTGCTTAATCTTCGCTTCGGAGAGTTCCGGCTCGCCCAGCTCGATGCCCACCGCGTCGCTGCTGAAGCGGAGCTTGTCGCGGTACATGTAGTAGCCGTCGGCGATCTGCCACTCTACCAGCAGGGTGTCGGGGCCGTCGCTGCGGGCGCTGATCTGAAATGCCTGATCCGGCATCAGTAGTTCGTCTTCAGCCCAAGCAAAGGGGGCGAGCAGCAGCCCCAGCAGGGTGATGATGAGGAAGGTCGTTATTCTATTGTTGTGCATTGCTCCACCCAGTTGAGATAGTCATCGAGCCCGCTTTCTACAGGGACTGCGATGATCTCTGGAAGTTCATAGGGATGTGATGCCCGGATTGCAGCTTCCATTGCTGGGTACTGCTTGGTTGTTGTTTTGATCAACATCTGCAGCTCCTCTGCCGTTTCCAGTTTGCCCTGCCATCGATAGATGGAGGTGACTGGCGCGCTGAGGCTGACGCAGGCGGCAAGCCGCTGCTCCACCAGCTGTTGCGCTAGACGCAGGCCGGTCTCCCGGTCGGGTACGCTGCAGAGGCTGAGAAGCACCGATGTCGACATCGGGGAAAGATACTCTAAAAAGGGGCGGGGTGACAGCGTCCGCGGGGCTGCTGGCGGGTGGCGCGGGCTTGTCCTGAGTTCAGCTCGAGCGTACCCTGCTGCGGCATGAATCCGTTACTCATATTCCTACTGCTGTTTGTTGGCATCCCACTGGTCGAGCTCTACTTTCTGATCCAGGTCGGCTCGCAGATAGGCGCCTTTGCCACCATCTTTCTCACCCTGCTGACCGCCCTGATCGGCGGTGCGATGGTGCGTCTGCAGGGCTTTTCGACGCTGATGCGGGTGCGTGGGGCGATGGAGCGTGGCGAGGTGCCCGCGATCGAGATGATGGAGGGGGCGGTGCTGCTGGTGTGCGGTGTACTGCTGCTGTTGCCTGGTTTTGTCACCGACTTTGTCGGCTTCATCTTTCTGGTGCCGCAGTTGCGCCGCTGGTTGATCAGCAGTGGGCTGCAAGGGGCCGGGGTGATGCGGCCGGTGCAGCGCAAACCCCACTCCCCACCCGGTCATCAACGCACCATCGAAGGCGAATGCCGGCGCGAGGATGACCGGGAGGATGACTGAGCAGGCTGCTGTTCTGTCTGACTGCTACTGAAACGCCGGTAGTCGATCCAGCCGCTCGTCGATCTTCTTCAGCATGGCGTGGTAACGCGGGTCATCGACGCTGCCGAAGCGGCGTTCGAACTCCCGTTGCGGCATCTCGTCCGGCAGATCAGAGACCTTGAGGAAGAACGCCGCCTCCTGCTCGGCCCGGGCCAGCACCGCCTGCGCCCGTGCCGCACTGGCGGGGTTGAGCAGCTGCTCCGCCAGTCGCACGCCAGCCCGGTTGGCGGCGATGTCGCTGAAGCTCAGGCCGTAGTCCTTGCCGCGGGTGTCGTAGACCTCCTTGAACTCACCGATGGCGAAGCTGATCTCGCTGTCGCCCAGCATCTGCATGGTAGAGGAGATGAAAACGTGCTGCACCATGTCGTGACGGCCGGCCAGTACCACATTTTTGCTGCGCTCACGGCACTCGGTCAGCTCGCCGGTGCGGTAGTGGCCGAGGGCCCGCTCAAATCTCGGGCTGCCGAGAAAGATCCCCAGCGCCTGCAGCGCCGCTCGGTTCTCCTTCACTGCACTGGCGCCAGCAGCAGTGCGTTTGTTGGCAATCTCAAACAGCGGTGCGATGTAGGCGGTGGCGGAGGTGTCGATGGCGTGGGGATAGAGTTGGTCGAGTTCGCAGAGCTTGGCGAAGTAGAAGCGCAGTCGCTCCGGGCTGACGCCGGCGCGCTGCTGGGCGACCTGGCGGAAGGTCGGCTTGAGCCACTGCTTCAGATTGGGCAGGGGCTGGAACACTGCGGTGACGCGATCGCCCTGGATGTCCACCGACTGGATCGCCTGCAGGATCGCGCTGCTCTGTTCGTCCTTCATCATCGCCTGCAGCAGGGTCTCGACCAGCTTCAGGGCGAGGGGGCCGGGAATCTCGGTCTGGCCTACATAGACCGGTGCCAGGTGCAGACCGTAGTCTGATGGCACCACCCCCGCCCGGATGTTGATGAACCTGCCAAAAGGATTCTCCGGCAGATCCAGGGTGAAGCGCAGCTGCGCCTCTACTGGGGTCACATTGGCCTCGCCGTGCAGCCGGTGAATAGCGCGAGCTGCCACCGCCAGCATGCCGTTGAGATCCTTCTCGCTGAGGACGATGGTCTCAGTCTGCGCCTCGGACTTGAGCTTCTTGCGCAGGTCGCTTAGCTTGGTTTTGGCCCGCACCGCCGCATCGGTGTTCATGCGCTGGGTTTCGCCCACCAGCGGCAGATCTTCGCTGATCGAGCTGAGGCTGCCGAGCATCAGCAGCGGGATCGCCAGCAATAGCAGCAGAAACAGCAGACCAAACGGAAAACGGAAACCCTTCTTTTTTCTTTTAGCCATAGTTGCGACAGATTATTTTGGTGGACCGGGTTATCCGCGGCATGTTAGCAGGGGTGAGGGGGTTCGCCAAAAAAGGTGAGGTTGGCCCTAACAAGTCTAGGCTTCATGTGTCTGCAAGTGGCCATGGTTGCCTGATCCCGGATGTTTGTAACTGGGGGATGCTGAAGCCCTGTCAAGGACGATCCTGGAAGAATTGATATCTGTTGTGTGATGTATTTATAGCTTTTACAGGAATTAAAGTCTTAATGGAAAGGATTCCATGCCCCACAGTATCGATACGGAAACAGAGCCAGATACTGGCCTTGCCTGCCTCGCCCTGGTCGCCCGTTTTCATGGTCTGCCCGCCAACCCCGAGCAGATCGCTCACCAGTCAGGCAAGCCGGGCGAACCCTTCTCTAGTGACGATATCCTGCGGGCCGCCAGGCGACTTGGGCTCAAATCACGGGCGATCCAGAGTAATTGGCAGCGGCTGGCCAAGACCGCACTGCCCGCCATCGCCCGTCACAACGACGGCCACTATTTCATCATCGCCGGCTATGAGGGAGAGACGGAGAGGCTGCTGATCCAGGATCCACTGGAGAGCCGCCCGCTGACCCTGCCCAGAGAGATCTTCGAGGCCGCCTGGTGCGGTGAGCTGATTCTCATCACTAAACGCTCGCTGTTGCCGGGCCAGGGCAGCCGCTTTGATTTCAGCTGGTTCATCCCCGCCATCGTTAAATACCGCCGGCTGCTGAGCGAGGTGCTGCTGGCCTCCTTCTTCCTGCAGCTTTTCGCCCTGATCACGCCGCTCTTTTTTCAGGTGGTGATCGACAAGGTGCTGGTGCATCGGGGCATGACCACCCTGGATGTGCTCGCCATCGGCCTGCTGGCGGTGTCGGTCTTCGAGGTAGTGTTGGGTGGTTTGCGCACCTGCCTCTTTTCGCATACAACCAACCGCATCGACGTGAGCCTCGACGCCCGCCTCTTTGACCACCTGCTGCGTCTGCCGCTGGGCTATTTCCAGGCCCGTCGGGTGGGGGATTCGGTGGCCCGGGTACGGGAGTTGGAGACGATCCGTGACTTCATTACCGGATCGGGCTTGACGGTGGTGATCGACCTCTTTTTCACCCTGGTCTTCTTTGTGGTGATGTACAGCTACAGCCCGACCCTGATCTGGGTGGTGCTGGGGGCGATCCCTTTCTATCTGCTGCTGTCGCTCTTTGTCACCCCAATACTGCGCAGCCGGCTCAACGAGAAGTTCGCCCGGGGTGCAGAGAACCAGGCCTTTCTGGTGGAGTCGGTGAGCAGTGTTGAGACGCTCAAGGCGATGGCGGTAGAGCCGCAGATGCAACGCCGCTGGGAGGAGCAGCTTGCCGCCTATGTCAGCGCCAGCTTCCGGGCGGCCAACCTGGGCAATATCGCTGGTCAGAGCGCTGGCCTGATCAACAAGGTCACCACCGTGTTGATCCTCTGGATTGGTGCCACTCTGGTGATGAAGAACGAGCTCAGCGTGGGCCAGCTGATTGCCTTCAACATGCTCGCCGGGCGTGTCAGCGGGCCGATCCTGCGGCTGGTGCAGCTCTGGCAGGATTTCCAGCAGGCCGGCATCTTGGGGGACATCCTCAATACCCCACCGGAGCCGGGCTACAATCCGGGGCGCGCCACCCTGCCGGCTCTCAAGGGGGCGGTCCATTTCGAACAGGTCGCCTTCCGCTACGGCCCGGATCGTCCCAGGGTGCTGGATGGCATCGAGCTGCAGATAGAGCCAGGAGAGGTGATCGGCATTGTCGGCCGCTCTGGTTCCGGCAAGAGTACCCTCACCAAACTGATCCAACGGCTCTATGTGCCTGAGGCCGGCCGGCTGCTGATCGATGGAGTCGATTTGGCCCTGGTGGAGCCGGCTTGGCTGCGCCGACAGGTGGGGGTGGTGTTACAGGAGAACCGCCTGTTCAATCGCACGGTGCGGGAGAACATCGCCCTGGCCGATCCGGCGATGCCGATGGAGCGGGTGGTGGCCGCCGCGCAAGAGGCGGGAGCCCATGCCTTCATCCTCGAACTACCGGAAGGCTACGACACCCTGGTGGGCGAGCAGGGCAGTAGCCTCTCCGGTGGCCAGCGTCAGCGCATCGCTATCGCCCGTGCTTTGGTCACCAATCCTCGTATCCTGATCTTCGACGAGGCGACCAGTGCGCTGGATTACGAGTCGGAACACATCATCCAGCAGAACATGCGTCAGATCTGCAAAGAGCGAACCGTCTTCATCATCGCCCATCGGCTCAGTGCCGTGCGGGATGCCAACCGCATCATCGTCATCGACAAGGGGCGGATCGTGGAGCAGGGCAGCCATCAACAACTGCTCCAGCAGGCCGGCATCTACGCCCAACTTCACGCCCATCAGAGTGGCCGTCAGCGCGAGGTGCAGGCCTGATGAGCGATACGCAGCACTATCGCCGGTCGGATGAACAGGCCTTCCTGCCGGCGGCGCTGGAGGTGCGCGATACACCGCCATCCCCTATTGGTCGAGCGATCAGCTGGAGCCTGATGCTGTTCTTCCTGCTGGCGGTGATCTGGGCGCTGATCGGTCGGGTCGATATCGTCGCGGTGGCCCAGGGGCGGATCATCCCCAGTGGCCACAGCAAGCTGATCCAGCCCCTGGAGAGTGGCCGGGTGATCCAGATCCATGTGACAGAGGGCCAGACCGTCAAAGCGGGTGAGCGGCTGATCGAACTCGACCTCACCACCACCCAGGCGGAGCTGGCCAGGCTGAGGCAGGAGGCCGCGCAACTCAAACAGCGTCAACGCCGCCTGCAACTGTTGAGCGAATGGATTGCCGCCCCCAAGGCGCACCAAGACCCGGTGACTGCGGGGCTCTCTAGCCTCGAAAGTAACCTGCTGCAGAGCCAATGGCGCGAGTATCGGGAGCATCTCGCAACCCTCAAGAGCGAACTGGCCCGGTACAGGGCCGAACGTGACACCCTGGAGCAGCAGATCGCCAAGCTCGCCGCCACCCTGCCTCTGATCAGCCAGCGTGCCGACGACATGCAGACCCTGCTCAAGACCAACGCGGTGGCCCGCCACAAGGTGCTTGAGGTGGAACAGGAGCGGATCAGTGCCCAACATGATCTGGCCACTCAGCGCAGCCGCAGAAGGGAGTTGCAACAGGCGGTGGCGGAGTGGCAGGCGAAGATCCGCCAGGCCCGTAGTGAATTCCAGCGCCAGACCCTCGACCAGTTGAGCGAAATCACCCGGCAAGCCAATGCGATTACCCAAGAGATCATCAAGGCCCAGGTCCGCAATTATGCACAGACCCTCACGGCACCGGTGGACGGTGTCGTGCAGCAACTCGCCATCCATACCATCGGCGCCATCGTGACCCCAGCTCAGGAGTTGATGCGCATTGTGCCCTCTGCTGAGCAGCTCGAAGTCGAGGCTCTGATCGAGAACAAAGATATTGGCTTTGTCGAGGAGGGCCAACGGGCTGAGGTCAAGATCGACGCCTTCCCCTTCACTAAATACGGCACCATCGATGCCGAATTGACCGACATCTCCAACGATGCGGTGATGGATGAGACCAAAGGCCTGGTGTTCAAGGCCAGGGTAGTGCTGGAAAAGACGACAATTCAGGTGGGCAAGCGGTTGGTCAGGCTCACGCCGGGGATGAGTGTCACGGTGGAGGCCAAGACTGGCCGGCGACGGTTGATTGAATATTTTCTGGCGCCTTTGTTGAAATACAAACAAGAGAGTGTTCGCGAGCGGTAATAAATGGTCGATATTAATGGCGGTGAAATATATGTGGAGATCGTAATGGGTAAATCAAAGTTATCGAAAGACAAAAGGAGACGGGTGGAATTGATATTTTCATGTGCATTCTTGTCAGTTGCGCTGAACCAGTTTCTGGATTACCTGACACCAGTTCTGGATCTTGAGGAGATGGATGTTCGGTCTGGTGTTGTAAAGGAAGTAAGGCAGGCGTTGCGAACAGGTTGTGGTGATGTATTGGTTTTGCAAACCGAGGATGGAGAGGAGGTTAAATATGATGTGTGTCTAGATAAAACAGAGGGCAGTGAAGTTGCCAGCCGGCCGGTGACAGTATGGAGTCAAAGAAAACTGTCAATGTTTGGGTATCTGGATCATATCTATCAGCTACAGATGGATAAAAGGCTAGTAATTAATTATGGGCCTACAAAAAAACGTAGGATTTCAATGAAGAAATATTGGGATCCGTGGTTTTTGTCGCTTATTACGCTGGTTGGCGTGTCGCCGTTAATAAAGATCGGTTGGGAGCGTTATGTTGCTGGCCAGTTCAGTGGAAATGATAGTGATGGGACA